>Ga0136643_10015890_pt1 | contig 11307 bp, 7 predicted proteins | sample TergutLab28metaG_FD_96883 | JGI IMG/M metagenome (GOLD analysis project Ga0136643, IMG submission 96883) | Labiotermes labralis P1 segment gut microbial communities from Petit-Saut dam, French Guiana - Lab288 P1 (version 3) (version 3) | ecosystem: Host-associated > Arthropoda: Insects >... | reverse complement strand
TTGGGTTTGTAGTTGCCGCCACGAGTGGATTTTTTAGTGTCCCAAACGATTGTGCTAATACTGCGATTTAGAAATGTTGATTTGCGTTTTGGCTTAGCGTTGTTGTTTTCATAAACAGGGTACGCCTCAATGAACAGATAATAATCCTGTTCGTTTGTTAATGATTTTTGCAACCTTACGGTGCATTTTGTCTTGAATGTAGGTGTTTTCATTGCTTTTTTCTCTTGCAAATTTTATGCAAAGATACGGTATTTTTCGGTAAAAACAATGAAATATCGGGAAATAAATTTATTTTATTTTCGTTTTACTGTCTGTTATTCAGCGATTTAGTAGTTTGTGGTAATTTTTAGGATTTTGAAAATGAAATTGTCGAATTTTCAAAGCAAGAGTTTTAGCAAATCGCTACGTTAATATGTCTGTTGTTTTGTTTGTCTTTTTTTGTTTTATATCACATTTTGTTTACAAATTTCAATCGCAAAAATAAAATAAGTTTTTGAAAAAACAAAATTATGTTGAAAAATAATTATTTTTTGTACATTTGCATCGTTGAAAAAACAATACAAAATGAAACGCATAATTTCTCCCTCTTTATTGGCGGCGGATTTCAGCAATTTGCAATCTGCCTGCGAAATGATAAACAAAAGCGAAGCCAAATGGCTGCATATCGACGTGATGGACGGTGTTTTTGTGCCGAACATTTCGTTCGGATTTCCTGTGATGCAAGCCGTGAGGAAACACTGCACAAAACCGCTCGATGTACATATTATGATTGTTAATCCCGAAAAATATGTGAAACGCTTTGCCGAAGCAGGTGCTTCTGTTTTGACGTTTCACTACGAAGCCGCCGAAAATCCCGATGCGGTTATCGAGCAAATAAGAGAAGCAGGAATTAGTCCCGGAATTTCCATCAATCCTGATATTCCGGTAAAAGTATTGGAAAATTACATCGAAAAAGTTGATTTGGTGCTTTTAATGAGCGTCTTTACAGGATACGGCGGACAAAAATTTATCGAAGCAAGTTTTGACCGTTTGAAAGAGCTGAAAGAAATCGTTGATAGAAAAAACCCGAATTGTCTTATCGAAGTCGATGGCGGAATCGGCGAACAAAACGCCGGAAAACTCTTTGAACTTGGTGCAAATGTGTTGGTTGCGGGAAATTCTGTGTTTCGTTCCGAAAATCCGATAGAAACAATTAAAAATTTGTTGAAATTCTGAATTCTGAATTCTGAATTGCAAGTTTATGAATAATAAGTTACAGTTGTAATTCAAAATTTAGAATTCAAAATTCAAAATTTATCTAAAAAACTATGAACAATTTCATTCCGCGGACACCGTTTTTCCGTTTACTGCTTCCTGTAATTTTGGGAATTGTTGTGTATCAGTATCTGGAAATTTCGGTTTTGATTTTGTCCGTGCTGTTTGTGTTCTCTTGCATTTTAATCGCTTTTTCGTTTTTTATTCGCCGTTCCAACTTGCAATATCGTTTTCGTTGGTTGTTTGGTAGCGGAATTTCCGTTTTTCTGTTTGTGCTTGCCTATTTTTCGTGCATCAATACCGACAGACAAAACAGTTTTGAACATCTCGGCAAAGAAGGCGTTTTTTTGGTCGAACTTATCAGTACGCCGATTGAAAAAGCGCGTTCGTATCAGCTGGAAGTGCGAATTTTGCAGTTTTCCGATTCCGTTTCAACCGAAGTTTCGCAAGGAAAAGCCTACATTTATTTCCCAAAAGACAGCGCAATAGCAAATTTGCAATTTGGCGACCGACTGCTTGTCGAAACCGAATTTAATCCGCCCTCAGGCGTGCAAAATCCCGAAGGATTTGATTACGCAACCTATTTGAAACGCAGAGGAATTGGCGCGACAACTTTCGTTCAATCAGACAGTTGGGAAAAAGTCGGGCGAAACCCGCGAATTTCCATTCGCGCTTTGGCGCATCGTTGTCAGCATTATTTTTTGAATATTTTTCGAAAATTCGATTTTCGCCAAGAGGATTTTGCGGTCTTGGCTGCGCTCACTTTCGGATATTCCGACGAATTAGAGCCGAGTACGTATGCAAGTTACAGTGCGGCAGGAGCTATTCACGTCTTGTCTGTCAGCGGTTTACACGTTGGAATTATTTATGCTGTGCTGATTTTTCTTTTCGGATTTTTGAACAAAACGCAAAAACAACGAAATTTTCGCATCGCCTTTATTCTCTTTTTTCTTTGGTCGTATGCGTTTATTACGGGTTTGTCGCCGCCCACATTTCGCGCCACGCTTATGTTTTCGTGCGTGGTTTTGGGCGGTCTTTTCGAAAGAAAATCAATGACTTACAATACAATTTGTATGTCGGCTTTTTTCATTCTGCTTATCAATCCCGAATTTCTGTTTTACGTTGGATTTCAGTTCAGTTATTCAGCTGTTTTGAGCATTATTTATTTTCAGCCGAGAATCAATAAACTGCTGACTTTCAAAAACAAAGTTGCAAAATGGGTGTGGGATTTATTTTCGGTTTCGACCGCTGCACAAATCGGCACAATTCCTTTTGCGCTGTATTATTTTCAGATGTTTCCCAACTATTTTTTGCTGTCGAATATGGTTGTTGTTCCGATAGCGACTTTTGTTCTCTATCTTGGTGTGGCTCTGATAGTTGTGGCTTCTGTTCCGATTGTTTCGACTGCGGTTGTTTTTGCACTCAAAGTTTTGTTGTGGATAATGAATTTTACGGTCGTGCTGGTTGAAAATCTGCCGTTTGCCGTTTCCACCATCGCGATAAATGAAATGCAGGCGATACTTATTTTCGTGTTGCTTTTTGCATTTGGATATTACTCATTTTCAAGAAAATACAACGCGCTTGTAATCGGATTTTGTTGTATAATTGCCATTTTTGGAATAAATATACAAATAAAGCACAACACGCTCAATTCGCAAAAAATGATTGTTTATTCCGGAAATCGAAACACGCACATAAATTTTATTGACGGCACAAAAAATCTGATTTACACGAGCGATTACACCGAATTACGCCGAATTGCTTCCTCGTTTTGGAACAATCACAAGTTGAAAAATCCGAAATTTATAAATGAACACGACGCTTTTGTTGATGGCAGTTTCAGTTTCAACGGATTGCGAATTTTTATTTTAGAGGAGGATTTTTCTCGAAATTACACAGCTGACGAGCCTCTGAAAGTGGATTATCTCATTATCGGCAACGGACTTCGCCCGCGAATTGAGCGTCTGCTTGAATGCATCGAACCGAAAAATATTATTACCGACAGAACAATAACTGCTTGGTACACAAATAGAATTCGTGAAGTTGCTGAGGAAAGAGATATTAATTTTCACTCCACGAGATTGAATGGTGCGTATGTGAGGAAAATAAATTAGTTGACTCAATCCAATTTCAACACCGCCAAAAACGCCTTTTGCGGAACTTCAACCGAACCGATTTGTTTCATACGTTTTTTACCTTTTTTCTGCTTTTCGAGTAGTTTGCGTTTGCGCGTAATATCACCGCCATAACATTTGGCGGTTACGTCTTTGCGCATTGCTTTAATGGTTTCGCGAGCGATGATTTTTGCGCCAATCGCGGCTTGAATGGCAATGTCAAACTGCTGACGCGGAATGAGTTCTTTCAATTTTTCGCACATTCGGCGACCGAGCGTTACGGCGTTATCGAAATGAATGAGCGACGAAAGCGCATCAACAGGCTCGCCGTTGAGCAAGATATCGAGTTTGATAAGTTTTGACGGACGATAACCGTTCATATGATAATCGAACGAGGCGTAACCTTTGGAAATGCTTTTGAGTTTGTCGTAAAAATCAAATACAATTTCGCCCAGCGGAATATCGAAAATCAACTCCATACGATTGCCCGAAATGTACTCTTGTTTTATCAATTCACCGCGTTTTCCCAAGCACAAAGTCATAATTTGCCCGATATAATCGGTGCGCGTGATAATCGAAGCGCGAATATACGGCTCTTCGATACGGTCAACTGCCATCACATCGGGCAATCCCGACGGATTGTGAACTTCGAGCAATTCGTCTTTTTTGGTGTAAACTTTGTACGAAACGTTTGGAACAGTGGTAATTACGTTCATATCAAACTCACGGTCGAGGCGTTCCTGAACGATTTCCATATGCAACATTCCCAAAAATCCGCAACGAAAACCGAAACCAAGCGCGACGGACGATTCCGGCTCGAAAGTGAGCGAAGCATCGTTCAATTGCAATTTTTCCATCGCAGTACGCAAATCCTCAAAATCCTCTGTATCAATCGGATAAACTCCGGCAAAAACCATCGGTTTTACTTCTTCAAAACCGTCAATCGCTTCTTTCGCAGGATTTTTTACGTGCGTTATCGTATCGCCGACTTTTACTTCTTTCGACGTTTTAATTCCCGAAATAATATAACCGACATTTCCTGCGCTTAAACTTGCCTGCGGTATCATATCGAGTTTCAAAACGCCAACTTCATCAGCATAATATTCTTTTTCGGTGGCGATAAATTTCACCAAATCGCCTTTGCGAATTGTTCCGTTTTCGATTTTGAAATAGGCAATAATTCCGCGAAATTGATTAAACACCGAATCAAAAATCAGACATTGAAGCGGTGCGTCTGGGTCACCTTTCGGAGCAGGAACACGCTCAGTAATAGCGCGCAGAATATCGTGTACGCCCATTCCCGTTTTTCCGCTGGCGCGAATAATTTCGTGCGGTTTACAGCCGAGCAGGTCAACAATTTGGTCTTCCACCTCTTCGGGCATCGCGTTTTCCATATCCATTTTGTTCATAATCGGAATTATTTCCAAATCGTGTTCAATCGCCATATAAAGATTGGAAATAGTCTGAGCCTGAATGCCTTGCGTAGCATCAACAATGAGCAAAGCACCTTCGCAAGCGGCAATCGAACGCGAAACTTCATACGAAAAATCGACGTGTCCGGGCGTGTCAATCAAGTTGAAAATGTAATCCTCGCCGTCCAAATTGTAATTCATTTGGATTGCGTGACTTTTTATGGTAATGCCGCGTTCACGTTCTAAGTCCATACTGTCAAGCACTTGCGCTTGCAGATTTTTTTCCGAAAGCGTTCCGGTATATTCCAACAAACGGTCGGCTAATGTACTTTTTCCGTGGTCGATATGTGCTATGATACAAAAATTGCGGATATTTTTCATTGTTTTCTTTGCTAATTTTTATCGGAATGCAAAGGTACAAATTTTTTTGAAAATTTGAAAGCACGAATGCACGAATGGGCGAATGCACGAATTTTCTCGCAGTTGATACAAAAACCCTTAGTAGCTCGAAACATTTTAAAAAAAATCCCTTATTCCTTTATTCATTGAAAATAAGGGAATAAGGGTTTTTTATGGGGAAAATTCTGATGCCACTAAGGTTTTCGTGCTTTCGTGCTTTCGCCCTTTCGTGCATTCGACCTTTTGTGCTTTATTCTTTCACAAACTTGCTAGCTATCACACCTTTATCTGTATGAACTTTGAGTAGATAAATTCCGCGCGGTAAAGCAGATACGGATATTTTTTCGACAAAGTTGTTTTCTATCATCATCAAAGCACCTGTTAATGAGTAGATTTCAACTTTTTTTATCTGCAATTCCGATTGTATAAAAAGCTCGTTTCGTACAGGGTTCGGGAAAATTTGCAACTGATTGGCAAGTACTTGGCAAATGCCAACCGTTGGTCCAACCACAGTCAAGGTGCGAGTTACTTCCGTTGCCGGTTTGTAAGTGCAATCACCGCTTTGCGTGGCGGTAATTTCAGCACTGCCTATTCCAACGATTGTCAGAATATTTCCCAAAATTGTTGCTACTGTTTCGTCAGATGATTGATAACTGATTGTCAAGTCCGCACTTGTCCTTTCCGGCAATGTAATATCAGCATCGCCCAAAGTTTTTGTACCTATTTCGGGAAAATCAATTGTTTGCGTTTGAGTGGCAGTTAGTATAAATGTAAGTTCATCGCCGTAAACTATTCTGTTTTCCGTTCTTGCAAAAGCGCGGAATATTATGTCAGTAAAGGCTGACGGCAACTCGCTCAATTCGCCATTGATTGATACTTGCCAATTTGTCGCTCTCGGTATTGTCCATTCGAAGCCTTGTTCGATAATTGTTTCTGTTCCTTCTGTTATCGACTTGTTGAGCGTTGCCGAATTGCAGGTTATATTAGTTGCATCTTTGGTTACAACTGTTGGAGCAATGAAATCGCAATTTGTTGTGAATGTGAGCCTTCGACTGCTTGTTCTTCCGCAATCGTTTACAGATTCAATAAAAAATTCGTACGTTGTGCAAGGTGACAGAAGTTCCGACCAACTGAACGTTAAAAAATTATCCTCTACCGTTTCATACCATCTCCAATCGTAGTCTGTGTCAAACCAAAAACTGTAATGCGAAGCATTTGGCACAGCATCCCAAGTGAAAGTCGCACCAAAATATGTTGGATTTGAAACAACGATGTTGGTTGGTGCATCGGGAAAATACTGTAATCTATCGCTGTAAGCAGCGATGATGTGCTTGGTATTTCTAAAAACCTGTGCGTTATTAGCTGTTGGAGTTCCTGTTGGCACGCCATCATGCGTTTCGTTCGGATTGGAAAAAAACGGCACTGTTCTACCGAGATACGACATTACCGAACCAAAATGCGTACCGCTGTTTCCGTGCCAATGCCAACCAAGACCATAAGAAAAAGGTCGCCAACCGCCGGCATTTTCTCTTTCGTGATGCATTCCCATGTTGTGTCCGATTTCGTGAATGAAAGTGTATGTCCAACTAGCCTGCTGTACGCGAGTAATACTAAAACCACGGTCAAGATTTCCTCTTTCAGCATTACTCAGCAACCAAGCCATACCGCCGAAATCGTGATATACACCCAAAAGAGCAACAAGGTCGGCGTTGTGTTCTCTCCGCCATTGATGCACTTCGTCCATAAAACCATCGTTTGTGTTGGTTAATCTGTTCAAATCAAGAGACATATTATTCGATAATTCTGTGTGGTCGATTTGCCGAGAATGAACGATTCTTATTTGGTCACCATTTCTCTGATTGTCTACCACAGCCATTGTTCGAGCCATTGCTAATGCTATTGTATTGCTGATACCACCTTCAAATTGCGCCGCCCACGCCGCTGCTGCCGGTGTATACACAATCAGCACGTTGATAGTTGCCGGGGCGGTGTCGGTTAGATTGGAATTGTGAAAACCGCAGGTCGTCGAAATTTGCTGTACTGCTCGAAGTTGATTTTGACTTGTTTCTTGTGAAAAATCACTACCATCGACACTGACAGGAGTAAATGTCGGAATTTCTTTTTCCGTTGAACGAAGCTCAACACCTTCTTTAAACTCAATCAGAAACTTTGTTTGCAAACCGGTATTTCCTCTGCTCGAAAATGTTTGTCCGTATTCCGGAATTGACACGGAAAACAATGAATTTCCCGCTGTATTTGTTGTAATAAATCCGAGTGCCATCGGATAATCGGGCAATTTCAATGTAAGCGTAATATTGCCGTTCACATCGGTCGAAATGTTGTTTATCTCAGCGGTGAAATTGCTTTTTTCAAAAAGTTGCAACGCCACAAAATCGCCAACGCTCACATTCTCGGCACTTTGCAATGCAGGATTAATTTCAAAACTGCGGTAGGTTTTTGCTTCGTCCAAAAACTCTTGCGGAATAACTGCCGTTGTTCGTCTTAAATTGGCATTCTCATTGTTCAAATTAATAACTCGTTGCGCCGAAATGCTCATTGACGAGCATACTAACAACAGAATTAGCAGATTTTTTGTGATTTTTGTCTTAAATTCAGTCATATTGATTATTTGGTATTTTTGCAAATTGGAGTGCGAAGGTAGGTAATTTTTTTAGAAAATGAAAATTTTCGCAGGTTAATTGATTGAAAAACACTCAAAAAGACCGGCAGGATTCATTTCATTAGGAAACAAATCCTGCTAATCCTAAAATTTTGCAAGTCGCAGTTTAGGCAAAGATTATTTATTCAAAAACCATCACGAAACGAGCCAATGGCGCCATTCTTGCCCGATTCAATGATAATATATTGTCATCGCTTACAGTGTAGTTATCAGTCATTTCGAAAACACGCATGAGTTGTTCCTCTATTTCCATGTGATTGAAACAAAACATCATAGTTGCCGCCATTTGCGAAAATCGAATGCGGTTTCCGCTTTCGATAATGTATGTTCCGTGAAATCGATTGCAACTGCCATGTCCGCTAACGCTGCTGTTTTCTACATTTAAAATAAAATACGGCTGACGCTCTTTGTCCTCGATTTCAGGTATTTCGTTGCCCATCAGCTCAATAAGCCGCCAATATTTTCCAATAATATTGGTCACTTTTTCCAACGTGTATCGCGCTTCAACATCCGAAGGCATCCGATTTCCATCCATATCAAGCTGAAAAAGTCGGGTTTCGCCCACAAGATATTGCGTTGGCATAACGGTTGCATCAACTCCCAAAAGCGTGATGATATTTCCCATTTCGTTCCAAACGAAATCGCCTTGCTGAACAAATTCCTCCGCACTTCTACCCAGGTATTTAGTCCGAAGCTCGAACGTGTTATTGCTGTTTAGCACAATGGTTGTTTGTATTCCTTCACAATCGGCGCAAGGAAGTACCGCAGTATATACTCCGCTCCAATCGAGCGCGTTTTGACTTGTTCCGCAACCCATTGCGCCGAAATGTTCTGCATTTTCGTTTTTGCTGCGACCGCCTTTACACGAAACGAAAGATATTGCTGTCAAACAGATAACTGCAACATAAAAAAGATTTTTTGTTTTCATAAAATAATAATTTTGTTTTTAGTTTGAGTTTATAACGTTTTGATTTGGTGTTTTGTTCATTTGGCACGCAGATGACGCAGATTTTTAGGATTTACACAGATTTTATCTATGTAAATAATTGAAAATCTGCGTTTATCTGCCAAATCTGCGTCATCTGCGTGCTTTTTTCTAACACAAACACAACGGCTTTATCTGCTTAAAAAAATCATTTCCTTTATCATCAACCAAAATAAAAGCGGGAAAATTTTCCACTTCGATTTTCCAAATCGCTTCCATTCCGAGTTCGGGATATTCGAGGCATTCCACTTTTTTAATGTTTTGTTGTGCCAAAATCGCCGCCGGTCCGCCGATTGAGCCGAGATAAAATCCGCCGTACTTCGCGCACGCATCGGTAACTTGCTGACTGCGATTGCCTTTTGCAATCATTATCATACTTCCGCCGTGCGACTGGAATGTATCAACATACGAATCCATTCGACCTGCCGTTGTTGGTCCAAACGAGCCGGAAGGCATTCCTTTCGGCGTTTTTGCCGGTCCGGCGTAATAAATCGGGTGGTCTTTCACGTATTGCGGAAGGTCTTTTCCTGCATCAATCAATTCCTGCAATTTGGCGTGCGCAATGTCGCGACCAACGATAATTGTACCGTTCAACGACAAGCGCGTTGCCACAGGATATTTTGATAATTCAGCCAAAATCGTTTCCATCGGCTGATTTAAATCAATTTTTACCGCTTCGCCTTCGCCGGCTTCGCGCAAACTTTTGGGAATGTAGCGCGCAGGATTATCCTCCAATTTTTCGAGCCAAATACCGTCTTTGTTGATTTTTCCTTTGATATTGCGGTCGGCAGAGCAAGAAACCGCCATTCCGACACAGCACGAAGCTCCGTGACGCGGAAGTCGTATCACGCGAATATCGTGTGCAAAATATTTTCCGCCGAATTGCGCGCCGTAACCCGATTCTTGCGCGGCTTTCAAGATTTTCGCTTCCATTTCCACATCGCGAAAAGCCTGTCCGAGTTCGTTTCCTTCGGTTGGAAGTTCGTCGTAATACTTTGTAGAAGCGAGTTTTACAGTTTTCATACAGGTATCGGCAGAAGTTCCGCCAATAACAAACGCAATGTGATACGGCGGACAAGCTGCCGTGCCGAGCGTTTTCATTTTTTCAGTCAAGAATTTTTCCAATGTTTTGGGATTTAACAGCGCTTTTGTTTCTTGAAAAAGTGCCGATTTATTCGCCGAGCCACCGCCTTTGGCAATGAAAAGAAATTTGTATTCGTCGCCGTCGGTTGCCGAAATGTCGATTTGCGCGGGCAAATTTGTGTCGGTGTTTACTTCATCGTACATATTCAATGGCGCGTTTTGCGAGTAGCGCAAATTTTCCTCCGTGTAAGTTTGATAAACGCCTTTCGAGAGTGCTTCCTCGTCGCTTCCGCCAGTCCAAACGCGCTGACCTTTTTTCGCCACAATCGTTGCCGTTCCTGTATCTTGACAGAAAGGCAACACGCCTTTTGCCGAAATTTCGGCATTGCGCAACATCGTGAGTGCAACATATTTATCGTTTTCGCTTGCTTGCGAGTCGTCTAAAATTTTGGCGACTTGCTGTTGATGTTCAACGCGAAGCAAAAACGCGCAATCGTGCATCGCCGCACGTGAAAGTTCGGTCAATCCTTCGGCTTCGATTTTCAAAATTTCGTTACCTTCAAATTCCGAAACGGAAACATAATCTTTCGTGAGCAAATAATACTCCGTTTTATCTTTTCCCATCGGGAAAGGCTCTTGATACTTAAATTTTTTTGCCATTTTTTAGTTTATGGATTTATAAGTTTATGGCTTTCGCCGTTATATTTCAAAGAAAGGGAACTGTGTTCGTACTTTTTTTAGAGTTCTTGCTCTTTTGCACTTCCTAAAAGTCCCTCTCTTTGAGAGAGGGATTTAGGGAGAGTTCGCCCTTGTAAAGTTTGCACAAAGGTAGTGAAAATTTACGAGTTGCAAATTCTCATAACTTGTAACTCGTAACTAAATTCTTTTAAGAATATTTTTTCTTGCCGAACGATAACCGACCGTATAATTTTCAACGTCGATTGATTCGAGGTAAGCACGTAATTCCGCTTTAAAATCAGGCTCGCGTTTGGTAAATTCGTACAAAATTTTCATCGAAAGCACTTGAACTGCAACAGGCGATTTTTGGGAAATCATTCGCTCGAAAGAAATATTAATAAATTCGACCGGAACTTCATCGGGCAAACCCAAATTAAGAATTATCGACAACAACAAACGCTGCAAACCTGTAAAAACAGTGGATACGGCAAGTTCGACCACTCGCTCGACGGATTTTTCCGTAAAAAAATGAGGCGAACGTTCGCTCACTTTTTCGCAAATCCACGCTGCGTGCCAAGCCGTTTTTTCATCCGCATCAAACATCAATTTAAAAACAACACAAAAATCCTCGTAACTTTCGCTCACTTCGGCAAACAAAATTTTGTAATTTATTTGCGAAACGGGTTTGGATAAAATTTCTTT
>Ga0136643_10015886_pt1 | contig 11309 bp, 9 predicted proteins | sample TergutLab28metaG_FD_96883 | JGI IMG/M metagenome (GOLD analysis project Ga0136643, IMG submission 96883) | Labiotermes labralis P1 segment gut microbial communities from Petit-Saut dam, French Guiana - Lab288 P1 (version 3) (version 3) | ecosystem: Host-associated > Arthropoda: Insects >... | reverse complement strand
GTTGCTAGCCAAAAATTTAAAGATCAAGATATACAGAACTATAATTTTGCCTGTTGTTTTGTATGGGTGTGAAGCTTGGTCACTGACATTGCGGGAGGAAAGGACGCTGAGGGTGTTTGAGAACATGGTGTTGAGAATATTTGGACCTAGGAGGGACGAGGTAACGGGGGAATGGAGGAGATTGCATAACGAGGAGCTAAATGATTTGTACTCCTCATCCAATATTGTGCGGGTGATGAAATCGACGAGAAGAATGAGATGGGCTGGGCGCGTATGGGTGAGAAGAGGGGGTGTATAGGGTCTTGGTGGGGAAGCCGGAGGGAAAGATACCACTGGGGGGGCCTAGGCGCAGATGGGTGGATAATATTAGGATGGATCTCCAGGAGGTAGGATGTGGGTATATGGACTGGATTGGGCGGGCCCAGGATAGGGATAGGTGGCGGACGCCGGTGAGTGCGGTAATGAACCTTCGGGTTCAGTAAAATGCGGGGAATTTCTTGACTAGCTGCAAACTAGTTAGCTTCTCAAGAAGGACTCTGCACCATGGAGTAAGTAAGTAATGTTCATTTTGTATTACTTGATATTTCAAAATGGCTATAATGTACCTAATTTTAAATATGGAATGCTTTGCTATGTGACCATTTCCACATCCTCATGATATGTACCTATGATTGGATTTATGGAAAATGATGATGATTACAGAATAAGCTAATTCCTATATTGTACAATCCTTCTAATAATGAAAGGTTAGAATTTGCCATATGACGGTCATGTTTGTGTCTTGTATTTATACAGTGTGCGTCCAAATTTGTTTAAAATGTTTCCCATGGAGATAACGGTCTAATAACATATTACCTTTGTAGAAATCATGCAGTTTCTGTAATATCTATGACCATAAATTAAAGAGTATGTATTTTTGCCTGAACTGATGAAACGAGGCAAAGTGGTCTCTCTGAATTCACGAGTTCATATTCGTATTTAAAGTTACATAACAACATCTCTTTTATGTTGAACAGTACCAATATGGTACTGGCACAAACTACTGATATTATATTTAACAAATATCAGGTAATGACATTTATATACCAGTAAAGATAAATGCTGATTAGTGACATATACCTTTCACAATTTAAATCCTTTTGATTTGCAGCTTCCACAACACTGCTTACAACTCTGTCAGTTGCAACGATTCTCTTTGCTCCACATTCCACACCACTCACTTTTGAAGTTATATTTACAGGAGCACCTGTGTAAGGGACATGTCTACCACCACTTTCTACACAAAAATCTTCATTAGTTATAGAAGTATGACTGTTGTTTGTCAGAGCCACTGGCTTCCTTGATGATCTGTGACAAATACAATCATTGCAAAGACAATTTTCAGCATTTAAGAATTCTAGCAAACAATACCTTAAAGTTGAGCCCAATAATTTTCTTTTTGACATGCCTGATTTTACAGTGCCCACAGCATGAGCTGAGGACTGACATCTTTCTTGTTCGATAGGAACGTTATTTAAAATACCATGATAATTTGTTTGAGCAAGGATAGTAGGTTCTCCCATACAGTGTTGTGCTGCTACAAGTTCTACTTCTCTGGTTGGTTTATATGGTTGTATACTCTTGTATGATGTAGAAGCAGTAACTGACATCTGCATGGAACTATCCTGCACAGTGTCATTATTAATTCTGCTTGCAACAGCATAATCCTTTAGATGCTGTACCTCATTATATTGCTTTGTTTCAGGCTCTTTGCTGTATACCTTTAAAACACTGTAATTTAACTGTTGTTGACTATCCACATCAGAGGCTATGGACGAATATTGGCACACTTTATTGCTAGTAAAATACTCATTATTAAGTGCTTTATACACTTGAGAATCAGAAGTTATGTATGTGCTTGATGGATATGTTATGTCTTCACTTGTACCTTGATGACTGGAACTCAAACTTGCTTCATAAATAGAACAATATAGACCAGCTTTTGATGCTTCGTCTGTTTCTGATACAGCAGTCACACCACTGCTGCATATGCTCTGGGCAACATTTTCACAGTTGTCATCGCCACCTAACAAACTACCAAGTTTTAGTGGTGGTACATGGAATTCTTGAACTGTATTCTTTGGTTTCTGATCACATGGTTCTAGTTCAATGTTAGCTACTGTACTATCACCTGATAGCTCTGCTTCTGGGTTCCAGCATTCACATGAATCAATATTAAGAAGTTTTGGTATTACTGTGTTTTGTGAACATTCACTGAGCTTTACACTGTATGAAACACCAACTGGCAAATGCATTTCATCATCATTATCCAACATCCTTCCATCACCCAAAATAGTTCTATCATAGGGCAGAGATTGAAATGCAACTTTGTGATGCAGAGGCTGAGCAACTGTTTCTGGTTCAGTTCTTGAAGACATATCTTTGGCTCCAATGAGATCCTTCTTACATTTTGGTGCTCTTGCTGAAGAAAGTTTGACTGAATTTGGACAAACTGCAAAACTGTACAATTCAGAACAAGGACAACCACTGTCACGACCACCAGAAGTGATGAATTTCTTTACAAAGTTCTGACTGGACGTTTTACTTCCACTACTATGGCAAGCAAGACTTCCATAACATTTTGGCTCAATTAATTCAAATGACGGTAAGGATTCTTGCCATCTTGAAACCTAAAAACAAATGTTCAAGTTACATTCCAGCCTGAGAAAAAGATCTTAAAAATTCATCTCTGGAAAAGTTCAGAGCATCCTACTAATCTTTTCCCTCAGTATGGTAGTGACTGCGGAAGCTCTATCACACACAGTTTGTCCATTAGCCAAGATTTCAGAGTCTTCCCTTGCAGTTCAAATAACCTTATCACATAGGAGAGTCTCAAAGTGCCAACCTCTGGGTTACATGCAGGCCTTTAACTTCTGATAATATTTCTTGAAATGCAACAACAGTTAATTTTTAAATGTCTCTTCCAATTAAAGTAGACTACACTACATTTTATATTCCTCAATTAGTTCCCCAATTAATAGTAATGAGATTAATTTAACACAATATTCAGAACCCGTTTCTTCAAAAAAACATAGGTCCAACTTTGCAAACACTCACTGCACTTAAACATCATGTAAAGGAAAATTCATTAACTTCATGAGGATTTTGTAACACTAAAATCTGTCATTTTGGCTGTTTATGCTCCTACTTAAGGTAAACCATTCATCACTTAGGAAAAATACAAGTTTTTATCCTTTATATTTGACCAGAACCAAAACTGCAACTGAAAAATTTTCTACCCTTCTGTTTACATAGATCTTTTTATAAAAATTACTGTAGAAAACATTTCTATAATTGAATAACAACTTGCACTGCATAATACTTAACTGAGCAACCATTTCTAATTCCAGCATGAATAAACAGACACAACTCTCAGAAAAATTTCCTTACCTAAGTGGGCTATTTTCCTTTGCTCATGTAACAATTAATGGGATGCTCTTTAACTCCCATAAAGAATGTCGTTCATATATAAAACTGGTTTCCAAAATTATATCTGCTCTACATTCTCACAGGGAACACTCAATTACATTATAGGTACAAGATAAGCAGCTTTGTAACCATGGTCATTTAATGATAAAAGTTATGTACCTTACATATAAAGGTCCAGTAAAATATTTGCATCAGAACATATTACATAATGGAGCTACTTCTACAACTGTGTCAGTTCTATAATCTTTCCCTCTTTCAGCAATAAACTGTTCTTTAAAAATTTGTTCCCATGCACCCAGTACTCTATTTGAATCTCAGTTTGCAGGACATGACCAAATTTCTGATCACCCTGCAAACAATGCAAAAGACCATAGCTCACTATTAATAAAGGAGTCTTTTACCAAGTTTTACACCATAGAATTGGATCATTTTAAGGAGGTTCCCCTAGACACAGCTTCAGAAGATTTCTTAGTATTCCTCAAAACACATGCCTGCATGGTGTGCAAATGAACAATTTATCTTAGCTTGAAACAGCAAAAATGTTTGAGAGGAAATCATTTGCAGTTGTTTGGTAACATAAACAGAACGCAACATGACATTGTGAAAAATTACAGACTATAATCCCAACACCGTCTTCTAATGCTGCTGACAGAATAAAGAATTAAGATATTACATTGAAGGTATTTATTATGTGTTCTTTATCATAGATCTGCCTTACATTTTGATACTTCAATAACACAACACAAGCCAGATTTTTTTTTTATCTTAGTAATTAACCAACTTGATGCACAAACTTTTTGTTTTACAATAAGTTTATTTCATGCCTCTACATGTTTTGAGCACCATGTGCTCATCATCAGGAGGTCAAAATTGTATTATACAGCATCTGGTATCATCACACCTGTAGGTGGCCGTCCCGTGCACAGGTTGAGACAGGACTCATTAAGTTGGTTAATTACTAAGATTATACTGAGATGCATGGTCAGCAAAACATTAAAAAAAATGCAGAATGCCTATTATGGAAACTTTCAAGGTCATGGTGTGGGTAAGGACAAGGTTCACTCCATGAAATTTCACCACAAAGACAGAGCATTTTTGATCCCCCAGAAATAAGTGACTGGCAGACAAATTTTAACCTGGCAACAACAGTGATAATATTGAAACAATGGAACACTTTGCCACCTTACCAAGTGTACCAACATAACAAAAGTTCAAAATATGGCAAAAGAAGGTTAAAGAGTAATACAACACTTACCTTTTCAAAAGAATTGCATGGGTGATTTGCCTCACTCTGTTCTAGTGACTTCTTACACAGCCATGTCTCATTACAATAACTGGTGTACTCAGGAATCTTTACAACAGATGCCACTGGCATTTTCTTATATTTTCTGGAGTGTGAAAAGTCCAATTCACACACATCTTCACAGGACCCTCCTGCATGTGCCATAACATTTTCCACACCCTGACAAATATTTTTCTGACAGGAACTTGCTGTGCTGCTTATATTATCATCTGTGACACACATTGTACTTGACTGTGTCACTGAACTTCTGCATGTCTTTCCTGAACTTGACCTTCCTTTGGACATACCAGTGATGTCAGGCAATTCTGATTTAAATGATTCTACAGTAGTTTTTGCTCTTGAGTTGTTATTAAGAGACGTCACTCGTTTATCCAGTCTTACATGGCTGCTACAAGTTTTCACAGTAGAATTCAAAGTTAAATTCTGCCTTGTGCAATCCCTGAATTGGGCCACTGATGACCTTACCTCTTTGTATGTTGGGATTTCTTCATTACTTATATCTTTTACATAAAAGGGCAGTAATCTAGCATCATCCCTCATACCTGATGTTCTTTTACATGGACACATAAACTTACTCATGTCCTTTGATGCCTTCTTCTCTGAACCAGGAACATGATAGTCTTCCTTTTGACTAGCTTGTTTCACTGAAGAATCACTGACCTTAAATCTCAAATGATCAATTTTGTTTTCAGCTTCTGCATATTTAATTAACAATTTATCATAATTATGGTGCAATTCTGCAACAACTATTTCTCTCTCTCGCAGTTCATTTTGAAGGCCCGCTATTACACCTGTCAATGTTTTCTCTGATGCTGCAGATTTGTTTTCATCACCATCATAATTCAAGTCATCTGCATTGATACTCTTACTAGAAATGTTACCCAACTTGAGAGATTTCCTTCTTTCATCTGCTTCCTTAATTTGTCTGATGTATTCCTTAACTTTACTTTGGATATGTTCATAGCTCTTCCCACCACTGCTCAAGCTACAACAACTCACAGTTCTAGGCAAGCCTGAATCTTTTGATTTCAGACCTGAAGAAAGAGTTGTGACAGATTGGCTTTGAATTGTGTCTGAAGAAAAATCACGAGATTTGCATTTCAGTGGAAAGTCTGTAAGCCTTGAAACATCATGAAGTGACAGTGATAGTTTACAATTAGCAAAGGATGTAATTTTATCTTGAGTAATGTGAGAGTGTGTAATGCCATGAATGTTTTGGGCACCTGTATTTTGTTCAGATGCCATATGCTCCAATGAGGGCAAAATAAATTTTTCATTTTTATTATTTAATGCTTCAGAATCCCTGATAACATTCTGACTAGAAATATCACATGTTTTGGGAGTCTGTAGATCACTGCATTGTACCAGCATTTCAGTGCTTGAAAGTACTGGATTGTTATTTGAATGAGAATTTAAAATTACTAGAAGAGAATTTGATGGCATATTCTTCATTGTGTGCACATGGTTATTATCACAGTTGGTTTTAGGGGTACTATGAAAACTCAGACTCTTTGTATCAAAATTGAAAATGCTAGACTCCGGGTCAGACAGAGTTAAACTTACAAGATCTTCTGTAATATCATCTAGACACTCATCGCCTACACAGTCAACAGATGTCATGTTGAATCACATCTTCTGATTTATTAGGTGACAAAAACATGGAACATACTTTGATCTATTCTGTGTGCATGTATCATGTTCCTCAGGAACACCTGCAACACAAGAACTTATAAACTTAATGAGAATAAATGTAATTATCCAATGTTAAAGGCAAATACACACTAGGGATGAGTAAATGCACTAATAAACACTGTTCATGATCAATTTTAACATTAATGTACATAACTAATGTTGATTAGTTACCATGTCATGAATACCTCAAATGTATTTCATACTTATAACTGATATAACTAAACCTATCATTAAAAAAAAATCCAGTTCCCAGAAAAACTGTCACAATCACTTGGTCTACCAAGAAAAAAGACTGCACATAATTTAATAAGTTTATTTACTATTTTAAATAAATATGTTCATTACAAACAAGAATAAAAAGCAAAAAGCTTCAAACACTTGTGTTCATGTATGTTCTTTTAGATCTGTTTTACATTTAACTGCTCATTACTGTCACAAATGTTCATGAAATGTTTCAGTCACAAAATGTGCAACCTATTTGTCTAAGAGTTCCATTTTTTTCTTCACAATATCACAATTGCTTCCAGGTTTTCTATTTCAAAACCTTCAAATTACAAATGCTACAAAAAATATAAAATTAATCCTTTGGAAACAAAATTAATTTCAGGGATCAACTGCAAAACACCTCGATTTAAATTGCAGGATTTAATTTTGTCATGCAAACTCTGGGTTCTCCTTGCAGACATACAAGCATGAATTATGCTGAAAAATATCAGACAGAACCACAAGCAGAAAAATCTCTCTTGATGAGGTTGCAGGCAAAAGTATGCAAAAAGGGGGCAGGCTGTCACATTACAAAAATTACAGCAAAACCAAAAAGTCATGGCAACATCTAGCTAGTACTGGAAAGGCCAGCAAATAAGATAACAGATTTTACAAAAATTTTGTCGAAGTTTGAAAAAAAAAAAAGAGGTATGTGTAAGATGGCCTTCCTACATCTTCCACACTGAGGAGATATACACAATTCAGCAAGATTGTGTGTTCCTAGAACTTCAGCCCGAGTTCATCAGGTTTTATTGACAGACGGGTGCTTTGGTCTTAACATGCTCCTTTCACTTTTGCTTTCATTTTGTTTGGTTAGATCAGCTTAAATTTGGCTACACTAAATTTCGTTATGCACACACACGCAATGTAATAATCTTAAATCCAATGTTACATTATGCATATACCTAACAACCTGCGTGACATGCTGTACTGCTTCGCAACATAACCAAATACTTCGTATTAGTAACAGAATTAAACTTGAACGAACTGGCATCAATATGCCGAATATCGACAAAACTCACAGTTTCGGTACTCAGACCAATTTCGAAATACAATTTTGACGATGAAGGCCGCCTTCGACATAGATCAAAATATTTTACGCACCTTCTCAAATTGTGGTTATGTACTTCTTCTTACATTGATCATCTGTGCATACTAGTATTACTTAAGCCAATAAACTGTTTTCACTGTGGTACAAAGTACGTGAGATAAACGAATGTCTAGGAAACTCGGGTTCCTTTGCCCCGTTTGATATGAATGCCATTTTACTCCCAGAGAGGTAAAGATGCTTTTTGGCCTAAGGTGCACAAGTTGTAAATCAGTTTCCAGCTCTGACCGTTTCACTGCCCTAGACAGATCCTACACACAAATCACACGCCATGTACCACATGGCCTCACTGTCAGATGCGGTTTTTGTGCGATAAAAATTTCAAGCGACAAGACTGTGATTGGCTGACTGTACTGCCACGCACAGGTTCTATCATGGATCCAACGTACACTACTGCCGTCTACAAGGAATTCAGTACACTAGGCAAAGTCGGTTGCCATCAATAGATGTGGCCACTAGGCGGTCACGTGGTATTCCTGAAGTTCACCGGTACGTCTTTCCGAGCGACGGTATAGGTTTTACTGCCGGATTTAATGATCAGTAGGATGTGCAGTTCTAGCCCAAACTCACTACCAGAAGGGGGGGGGGGGCCTTTTCTATGAAAATCATTACTTTGTGTTAGTCATATACAGTTTGTATAGTGTATTTCTCACAGGCGAAAGATGCAGAGAATTCGCTGCCACACCTTGCCGTTTGTTTTATAACTGTGAGTGTGAGTGAGTGAGTGAGTGTGTGGGTGTGTGTGTGTGTGTGAGAGAGAAAGAGAGAGGGGGGGGAATGTGGTTTGTTCTCAGCAGGGTCATTTCGAGACAAGACTCTTCACAGAAGATACAATTAGTTACTTTCAAGAGGTATTACTGAAGGAAACTTGGGAAGTGATTCATCAGGAGCATGATCTTAATAAAATTTTCAGTAACATTTTGTGAATATATCTCAATATTTTTGAAGCTAGTTTCCCTGTAATTTATCATGATAAACATAAAGACAGTGCTTGGATTACAAGGGACATCAGAATATCATGTCAACGGAAAAGAGTCTGTATCTTCTCATTAGAAATTGTAATGACTTGGAACTGAATACATTCTATAAACATTATTGTACTGTTTTGGGAAGAGTTGTTAGAGAGGCAAAAAAATTGTATTACAATGAATTAATAGCAAATTCAGAAAATAAGGTTAAGATGACTTGGAAAATTATAAAATATTTAACAAGGAAAATTCAAAATTCTCAATATGTGTCTCCTACCTTTACTGTAGATGGCATAGAGCAGTTGCCTAAACAAGCAGCTGAATGTTTTAATAATTACTTTTTGAATATAACTGAAAATCTAAACATACACTTTGCTAAAGATAATAATCCTATATCATTGTTAATGAAATATTATCCATTTGAATTTACACCCATTCATATTGTTCTTATTACAGAAGGGGAGATAAGTATAATCAGTTCTCTAAAGTCTGAACATTCATATAGTTATGACGGGATTTCAAACAAAATATTAAATTATGTGGAAATCGAATTAGTAAGCCTCTTGCTTTTATTTTCAATAAATCTATAACAATGGGTGTTTTTCCTGAACGACTAAAATATGTTGTTGTAATCCCCTTGCATAAGAAAGGTGATGTATCAAATATGGATAACTACAGAACAATTTCTTTGTTACCAGTGTTTTTGAAAGTTTTTTAAAAAGTGATGTATTGTAGATTAAATCAACACTTACAGACTAACAATGTGGTGGCTACTGAACAATATAGATTCAGGAAAGCTCTTTCAACTGAACACGCAAATTTCTCACTTATAGATAATATATTAATGGCTTGGAACAAAAACATTCATATTGGTGGAATCTTCTATGACCTAACTAAAGCCTTTGACTGTGTCAATCACGATGTTCTAACAGCAGGACTTGAACATTATGGGATACATGAATCAACCATAAACAGGTTTAAATCTTACCTACCAAATAGGAGACAAAGAACAAAATTAAGTATTAATAAAGGCCAAATGTATTACTCTACTTGGGAAATTGTGAAGCAAGGTGTACCACAAGGCTCTGTGTTAGGCCCACTACTTTTTTATTATATATATATTAATGTTCTACCAATGAGTGTGAAACATGTTTCTAAAGCTATATTGTTTTCTGATGATACAAGTGTCATAGTCACTGACAAGGATTTTGACAGCTTTAGACAGAAAACATATCTTGCCCTGACTAGCCTGAATCAATGGTTTTTATATAATCAACTAGTGCTAAATATCACAAAAACAAAAGTAATAAAATTTACACCTAAAACTACAGCACATGCTCCTTTGGATATTTATTATAAGGATAATGTTATAGATGAAGTAAAGAGTACTAAATTTTTAGGTACACTTATAGACAATCATAAGAATTGGAATAACCATGTAGAACATATTCTTCCTAAACTGAGTGCTGCATGTTTCTCAAAAAAAGAATTTAATTCACCCTTTAAATCTGGATATTTTGCATATGGTCTGCTTTCCAAACTTTCATTCAGTACTTCATTACGGAATAATCTTATGAGGAAATTTAACACATGTGCATCAAGTATTTAAACTACAAAAACGAGTGGTTAGGGTAATGTATGGTGTAGGACCAAGGTTCTCATGTAGAAGCCTATATAGAAAGTTTAATATTTTACCTATTGCATGTCAGTATATATTGCCTTCAATGTTGTTCATAGTAGATAATCAAAAAGACTTTCTCACTAATGCATATGCAAACAGTTTCGACACCAGAAACAAAAATCGTTTATATTTACCTGGTTGTTCAGCAATCGTTTATATTTACCTGTTTTAAGTTTATCTTGTGTTCAAAAAGGATTTTCATACTCTGCAATCAAAACTTTTAATAGCCTTCCAAGCAATATTCAGAGTCATATAAATGACAGTAAACTATTCAAAAACAAGTTATACAGATACCTTATCATTCATTCCTTTTATTCAATTACTGAATTTTTAGAATGCAAGATAGACAAAGATAATATATAAAGAAAAAACCTACTTTTATGACTGACTAACTTAGTAGTAAATTCTTTTATATCAGTTATGTGTAAATTTTATAACTAGAGTTTTGAAATATTTCAAATGTCAATAGAATAAGCCTTATGCATGTAATTGTTCCATTGTGAATGATGACTTGGAGTAATACTGTGGTTTACTCCTGTGAATGTGTTTGTTTTGTTTTTACTGTCTTATCTTGTGACAGCATTTTTCCATGTGTCTTGTGTTGTCTGATGTTTATTGATATGTTCCATATTCAGATGTGATTGATGCAGAGACTGGATCAGTGGAATGAATATTTAGTGTGTGTGTGTGTGCGTGCGTGCGTGTGCTTGTGTGCGTGTGTTATTTTGTGCGTGTGTGTGTTTTTGTGTGTGTGTTTGTGTGTGCGTGTGTGCGGGTGTGCGTGTGTGTGTGTGTGTGTGTTGGTGTGTGTGTGTGTGTGTGTGT
>Ga0136643_10015885_pt1 | contig 11311 bp, 5 predicted proteins | sample TergutLab28metaG_FD_96883 | JGI IMG/M metagenome (GOLD analysis project Ga0136643, IMG submission 96883) | Labiotermes labralis P1 segment gut microbial communities from Petit-Saut dam, French Guiana - Lab288 P1 (version 3) (version 3) | ecosystem: Host-associated > Arthropoda: Insects >... | reverse complement strand
TAAAGAAATAGTATCTGATGGTGTGGCTCAGTAGTGGAAGAAGTGCTAGGCTGTTTGGAGTAGGATATTGAACTTTCGGGTTCCATAAAGTGTGACCGAGGATGTAGGAATTAGCTTATGAAGTAGGACTCTGCTACAAGGAGTTAAGCCTATGTATTTCGACGTTGCGACTTGTGGATATAATTTTCCTGCCTACTGCCACCACCGTTTGCTGACGTAGAAAGACATTTTTCCTGACTGCAGGCAGTGTGCAGTAGACTGGAGGGGGTACACTAGCATCTGGCTCAGGATAGGGCCTTTGTGAAAGCTGTAGGGAGTTTGTGTGTACCGTAAAACGTGCGGAGTTTTATGACTAGCTGAAGTACAATAAAAATAATTGGCCTGAAGATTGCCGGTCAGGGCCGAAACATGTAGCCAAATACGACCTAATTGTAACTATTGCATCTTGTCTTGATGTATGTTGTGTATTGACGGTACATAATATATTATACAAATTTGATAATACACAACGGGATGTCCTCTCTAAAATTTTTGAGGAACTCTTAGCTTCCCAAAAAGGACTCTGCTCCTTTGAGTTAATTAAGCCTTGCAGCCAATAACACGATATTGTCAGTGACGTTCGCTTCTCTTAAAATTACATTAGCGAGAGATGTGATGTTGATTTATAGTGTCAGGATCACACCAGCGAAGGTCTAATTCTTGCTGACGGCGGCTGTAGTGGGTCGGTAGGCCACGTATATTGTATCAGACGTCGGACAGGCCCCTGTACCTCCTCGAGTTGTCACTGCTAATGTATGGTTCGATCGCTTTGAGAGCAGTTTGTGAAATCAGCAACCACATTTTGTGTTATAAATGTGTGTTAGTGCAGTACTGGGAGTTCCGTGCTTGTCTTCAGTGGCACTCTGATGTAGTCTGCTTTCTTATTTTAGGGTGAAAAACCAGATTGAACACCCATAAAATACAACGGCTACAGTTGTAGTTTTGTGCGTCCATTGTAATTCGCCCTTTGTATTTTAGACAGAAACGATGAACGTTGGGTTCTCAGCTGAATGACAGCAAGTATTCCCCGAATTTAATTAGTTCTTTATTTCCATATGAATGTAACTTTCCTTCTGTATCTGGTTTTCACTGGTTCTGATCATTCAGAGGGCCGGTATTTCGGCAGAATTACAACCGCAACGTTAAAAAGGTCGGTTTCATGATTACCTTCCGCAAACGGGTGACTTACCGCTAACACTGTAGACTTGCATTTGGGAGATGTCTAGTTCGAATCACTGATGGTTCATCTGTCATACCGATTGCTTTTGCTTGGTTCTTCCAGTCTGATGTCGGACTGTTACCTCGCAGAGGCCACTACCGCTTGCTGTCAAATCCTTTCCAGTTCACCAGTCATTCTACCGTTCGACGCTATGTGCTGTGAAACATCAGAAAAGCCTGAGACATGGCTGAGACTTAAGTAACGCCTGTTGCGCTGCTTTCTGTACGTTGCGTTGACGTATATCTCATGTGACAGTTTGTAGGCAGGGCAGCCACGCAATGAACTGCTTCTGCGTTTGGGGTCGGCCGGACTTAGGGAGAATAGAGTCCGATTGTGAATCCGCGCTGCTGCAACGATAGAAACCCTAGCTGTTTAACTTAGGCGAACTTAGTAACTAACTAACAAACAGACGAACTAACTCTGTGGAACAGCCCTGCTTGAGAGAACAGTAATCCCCCAACTGTTGAGGAATTCCTGCTGAAGTAGAGCGATTAAAATCATACACATCTTTTAAACAACGCCAATTAAGAGGTATTCAATTTAGTAACATACCACGATTTGTAATTCATATTATCACGAAGTGTGTTAGATTTTGTCACAATTTACTTACATTAATTGTGTAGACTGCGTCTAGGAATTGCTGTCGATTTGTTGATGTGTTGTCGGCCATTGATTGCGTAACACATAAACACATGGACAGTCAACACAAAGAGACACTTTACTTTCGTTATTTCGTGGTACTTGTTTCGGCTTCAGTTAGCTGGTCGGAATCGTTTTGTTGAATTATTTGTCGTTGGTGCAATTTGTGCCAAGATGCATGTGTTGCCCTGTGCTAGTTATAGCTGTAAAGTTATTTATCTTAGGTTTAACTCCCGCTGTGAACTGTATTACAACACGGTCATACAACGCGGAACTCGGTCATGACGTTCGGTAGCGCCGTAACACCCTGTAGCTCATGCGCTGTTCATGAAAGCGTTCCGCGCAAGTGGAGCGGTTTTCTCGTAACTTCGGGTTGATGGGAAAACTAACTGAGGAAGAAACGTATTAATGCAAAATTCCTTTAATAGAGTGTATTTGACGTAGCGTCGTTACAGTTACCCGAATGTACTTTCGAGGTAGCTCTTTGGTTTGCATTGGGGATTGCAGGACGTCTGCTTGCCCAAGAGATGTCACCTGTGCGAGATTTTTTAGGTTCAGTGGTTAGTGCTGAGGTAGATTGACACCATGCAGGTTGATTTGCTTCGGACGAAGTTTCTGCCTCCATCTTTGGTAGTCCAAGAAGACTTCATTTATCGAAGTTGGGAAGACCTTAGCTTACCGAGAAGGTGGAGGCAGGAAGATTGTCCGAGACTGTGTCTCTGTTCAAGTCTACACGGCGGTATCCCAGAAGACTGGCATCTTTCGAGTTTACTTACCTCGATATTCGTGAAACACTACTGGGTGAAAATGGCAGTAATCCCAGTTTATTTGTTGTCCAACATAGCTAATAAGTGTAAGCTGATATATCTGTATGGTATATTTACACCAATTTGAGACATGCATAAGGAACTGTTGGAATTAATGCTTTATCGGTATTTCACCGAATAAGTTGGCTCAACAGGTATCACTAATGATCTGTATTTACGAGATGATCGGTTCGAATGTTGACCAGGACATTTGCCCTGAATGAGTTTTTTCATGATTTTTTCCAGTCCGTCCATGAGAGTGCCGAGCCCCAAGAACAAATTTAGCCTCGGCCGTTTCCTTCCCTATCTTTTTAGCTCATTTTTTACTAAAATTTATTCGTTGTATACCGTACAGTGAGGTACGGACAGATTTGTGAAGGAAACTGTAATTATAAATAAATAAATAAATATCGCACTGCTACAGGATACACAGGGTACAAATTATGCACCAACCTGCAGGGTATATTATACCAACCTGCTGGGTACAGTTTCTGTTCAAGCCTGGAGGGTACAGTTTCTATACCAATCTGCAGTGTACATATTTTGTACCAACCTGCCGGGTACAGTTTATACTCCAATATGCTGGGTACATATTCTGTACCAACCTTCTGGGTAAAGTTTCTATACCAACCTGCAGGGTACATATTCTGCACAAACCTGCGGGGTATATTGTACCAACCTGCTGGGTACAGTTTCTGTTCCAGCCTGGAGGGTACAGTTTCTATACCAATCTGCAGTGTACATATTTTGCACCAACCTGCAGGGTACATATTCTGCACAAACCTGCAGGGTATATTGTACCAACCTAATGGGTACAGTTTCCGTTCCAGCCTGGAGGGTACAGTTTCTATACCAATCTGCAGGATACATATTCTGCACAAACCTGCTGGGTAATCTTCTCCGGTTATTGTAGTGAGATATGCTTTACTAATAAACATCACTGACTTATTTGTTCCCGGTTTAATAAATTTTGTGGTCGTTCCGATTATCATACATTTACTTATACGTTTATCTACTGCTGTTTCAATATCTCAGAGTATATAGCGTCGAATGGCGGGGTGTTGAATTTGTAATAAATTAGGAAGAATGTGGAACGGGCTGTCGTGGCGTAATTTAAGATATGTTTTGGTATTTTTTTTTAAAAGGAGAAACTGGGTTTGAAGTCACGAATACCTCAGGCTAGATGAAATCTCGGTCGAGATCGGAACCCGTAATGAGTCAGAAACAATACCGCGTAAACTAATGTAAATCGGTCTTTTCATTCTAGCGTTAAACCTGCTTCTTGTATCATTTGTGACGGTTTAATTAAGTTTTCTTGTAAGTCTTAAATGCATATCTCAGGAATTCAGTTCTAGGGAGCTACTCGCAGTAAACGGTACATTACTTTACTCTGTGAGCAAAAACTCATAGAGCTAACCGATTCTATTGATACTGCCGGCTGGCAGAATGTCACAGTTCTCGTCATATAATAATGATAGCCCTTAAGGAGCAATCTCATCAGGTATGCGTTACTTTGACAGTCTTTATACTTCCACAACACACAGTTAATGTAATTGCTATTCTTTAATCAAGACACAGCGAAACCTTGACTATGTTTCACTGAATCGTTGTTTGCTGAAGAGCGAGCAAGCCTTACGGATTCTACAATGTATACTGCTCCATAAATTAAGACTAAGGTGATGGTAATTTACCGGTTTATGTAGTTCCGTGCCTACATAAAATCTTGTTTCATCATTTATAGACCAAGTTATTTATGTTCTTAAGAGTGGTTTGTGACAGACTGGAGGCAGAAACAAAAAAGTGGAAGTTAAACTGGAAATTGATGGCGTTTTATTGTTGCTGGAGTTATGTGTGTCCCTGGAACGTGCTGTTATGGTTAGCAGATAAAATACGAGTTTTGAAAATACACTGAAGTGGCATACACGTACCTCATGTCAGTTTCCATTTCGGGTGTTTAGGATGGCGGTGGTAGCCACACCCACCAGGTGTCCCTCTCTGTAACCACACCTTTACATGAGTGAGTCAGGCGATGCTGTGGTAACGGACCGGACTGGAGTACACAGAAGTAGAATTAAAAAATTGCCCGTTAAAGACCAAGTGAAATCCTTTGTTTGAATGTCCCCAGGCTTCGCCCGTTTGTCTACCCGGGCAGCATTCAGATGAAGATGAGCGTAGAGAGTTAGTGTAATGATATTAACAGAAGAAAACAAAATACTCTGGGGGAAAAAACCCCCTTTCCCAGTGCCACTTTTTCCACCACAAACTTCACATGTACTGGCCTGAGATCGAAGCGGGGTCTCCGCGGTGAGAAGCGTGAGACAAGGCAGATCAAAGACCAAGTTAGCCTGAATTTTATTTAAGGATTCAGTTCGTACCGCGCAGTAAACACTCCATGTCGGTCATAAAAGCCAGTCAATCGTTATTTGTTCTGTCATCCGTACGAAATACGTAGCCTATATACATTCTGTGGGCAGAACGTAGGATTTTTTAACATTAAAGCGGGTGGTACCTAAAGTGACCTCTACACTTGAAGGGATAATAATAGCCTTAGAGGCAAATACAAAATATTGAGGTGGGCATATTGTTTGTCTCAAACTTTGAAGTCCGTTATGCAGCCAAGGAGACTAACTTATACTGCATTTTGTTATTGTTGAAATGATAAGCCCACATTACTTTCATAGACAAAAGAGCCAGTTGTTGCCTTACGTAATAAGGAGGTCGGGGAAGAACTTGTGTAAATCCTGTTTTCCTTCAGATACTTTAGTTCTCGCATGTATAATGACTTACAGAAATTGTGCATTCATCATTATGAAATGTAATTTTCCATTTACGTGCATAATTGCTACAAATGTACGACACCCGGCATTTTATGTTGGCAGATTTAGCCTCATTCGCGTTTTCGCCATGTACATACTTATTACCTGAAGGAATTTCATATTATTTTATCGTCATGTTTACCTATCTGCATACCGGCTGTACAGATCCAAATGGAATTGTTCACTAGTTATTGCCAGTAAATAGACAGATTAAAGTATGGACGTTATTTTGCACTGTACATTAGCGCCACTCCAACGGAAGTTGCATAATAAGCCTAGTCATACAAAGTTTTTTCATACTACATGGCATGACCTTAATATTCTCTTCACTTCAGTATTCCGAACACCGATTATTTCTCTGTATGTGTTAGTGGCAGGAAATTAAAAATTATGTATGTCCGGTGGTCTCCATTGCTGTGTTATTCCTACCAAGTTACATGAACAGGCACACATACATACACTCTGATTTTTAGATGTCGTATTGCTGACTTTAGTGTAACTTTCAGGAACGTCTTAAGGAAACTGGTAGTCGCAGAGCTTCTATTGTAGCTTGGAGTGGTCCCTTCAGAATTAAATTCTTTTTGTGCTTCTTGTTGGTGTTGTTCGCTAGATTGTTGTCAGTCTTTTGCTCAGGAGTATGTGCAATATATTGTAGCTTGTATCATTCGCTACGTTGTTTTCAGTCATTTGCGCAACGGTGTTTGCAATAAACTGTAGAAGTGGAACCGATTGTCGCGGACCGCAGGTTATTTGGGCGTCGTTTTCCTTGTAGGAGTGTCCTTACTTGTTGGCCTTGAGTCCTCATGTGTGCAACCCTACGTGGCAGTCTCTCGATTCCTTTATACTCTTGCTCTGGCAAAGAATGCCCTTGTTGCGTGTCTTTGTAGCAAGTGAGTAACTAAGGAGTTTATGATTCTAAAAGATACGTGCAACATGCTCTGGCAAAATGAATAATAAAACCAGAAGAAAAATACGTCTGATGACACAGGAAATTTGCATATTTTCAGTTTCGTAGATGCTATGTTCACTTAACAGTTTACCTTTTTAGCTTGATCGTTGAAGATTACCGTCTGCTGTGATGTGACCCCATCGAACTTGGTGGTTAGATACCAACGTTTCGGGAGAACCCGCTGCTTTCATTTGCAGGGTATTATTGCCTCCAGTTCCATCTGTTTTTACCCTTGTATGTGGATTGGAGGCAGGAGGTGTAGGGAAGACGTTGATCCCTCTCTCAACTAGGCGGCATAATATCGCAGAAGACCCACCCTGTCAGCTAGGTTATTGCATCCGTGATTTGAGTTTCGCACCGCAGTAAATATGAATATTTGTGTCTCCTGAAATGTGACGCCGTGTAATTTGGTCAATAATTGCCAGCCGTTTGGAGGAAACTGCTCTCTCCAGCTTCGGGCTGGTTGAGTTAGGAGTAGTCCTTAGGGTAGAAGAGTATCGCTTGCTTTTCGGGCGAAATATGAATGCAGCGGGTATCTCCGAATCTTTGGTACTTAAGCAGAGAGGTACTGTCATAACGTATCAGAAAGCAGTCGGCTTCTGAGTCGCGCTTTTGTCATCCAGTTGACGGGTTGTGTCTTTTGAATGCTTTTTTTGTCTCTTTTTCCATTTAATGCATAAAATGAACTGATAATGAACATGTCGTGTCCTTCTATCCATCCGCATGGTTCATATTAGAAACTAAGCGATGAATTTCATAAATTGTCGGGCAGATTTGATTTTTATGTGAATCGTTGTAACCTACTTGTAAAGGGCAGTTCGGAGTTCTTTGTTTTTAAACTGTCTCAAGAAACTGATAGGCGCACATGATATTAGGAATGTCGCTTTAAGTTCCATGACATATGTATCTATGTATGTATGTATGTATGTGTCTATGTATGTGTGTATGTATGTACGTACGTATGTATGTATGTGTGTGTCTATGTGTGTGTATGTATGCAAGTATGTATGTTTGTATGTATGCACGTACGTACGTATGTATGTGTGTATGTGTGTTTGTACGTAAGTATGTATGTATGTACGTAAGCATGTATGTATGTGTGTGTGTGTGTGTGTCCGTGTGTGAAACATTTCGCGTGTGAAATTTAAGGTTTTGGCGGCTGTGTGCTTTAAGACGACGTAATATTGAAATTGACGCTGTAATATTGAAATTGACGCTACGTAGTTTGGTTGGTAGGCACCCACGTGTCAGATAAACCTGTTATTCCAGTGTTTTTTGTCCCGAAAATAGAGGCAGCATGTTCGCTCGGGACATGTCTACCACAATGCACGGTATGTTGCTCCAGAAGGTGGCCATATTTTTGCTTGGTGTTTAAATACTCTGCGTCACAGAGGAAAGAAAACAAACTTGCAATACTGTGCAGTGTTATCAGCGTTCAAATATAGCTTTAAAATTATGCCTGCTGTAATCGGAATATGAATTTACATGCCCATTCTTGATTCTATAATTTTAATGTTATAATTGACGCCTAGGTCTGCCGAATGGTGTCCTACATTCAGTTTCTCCGACTAAAATTATTTACGCATTTTTTATGTAGTCCGTACGTGCTACAGGCGACGCCGATCTCTTTCTTTTTGATTTGCCCACTTTCAGTGATTCAGATGTTTGTATTTCTGATTAATCTTTCTCCGTGATTATCGTACCTTCGGAAATATCAACTACTGTCCAAATTTGTCATTTTCCGTATAGGGCATACAGGCTTTCTTGTAGTTACTGATCTTGTTTGCAAGGCTGTTTATTTCCGTCAACAAGGTCGTCGCTTGTACCTGCACGGCTTCGAGGCCAAACAAACTCATTTCAAAGTCGAGGCCACTTGAAATTGTGGCTGTCTTAATTTCAGTGAGACATCACGCATGTCTTCAAAAGAAAGGGAATAAAAAACGATTGATGTCTGTTATATTTTAGTTTTACCCTTGAAGGCAGCAAAACCATTCTGACCTTTCTCATGGCTGAGTACTTAATTTGATTCTTATAAAAAAAAAAACCAACGAGTTGCACTGTTTTTCAAATTTATTTTGGAATAGAACTACATATTTCAGACAGGTTTACTGTCCATCTTCAGGAGCCTAGTACTGTATACACAGCAATAGTTGTTTGTCATACAGGTTATTCCGACTGTCTGCTAGTGATATCAGGATGGAAATCTGGAGTTTTGTGTTGTTTCCCTGTTATTACAGGCGTGCATTTTGCGTTGTTTTCCGGTCGTTACAGGTATGCGTTTTGTGTTCTGTTCCGGTCATTACAGGCATACATTTTGCTTTGTTTTCCGGTCATTACAGGTAAGCAATTTTGTGTAATGTTCCGGTCGGTACAGGTACTCATTTTGTGTTATGTTCCAGTCATTACAGGTGTCCATTTTTCGTTTTCCGGTCGTTACAGGCATGCATTTTGTGTTGTGCTCCGGTTAGTACAGGCATACATTATGTGTTGGGCTCCGGTCGTTACAGGTATGCATTCTGTTTTGTGCTGCGGTTAATACAGGTATGCATACTTTTTAATTTTTTTTTCACAATCGTACCGTTCATCTCGATACTATCGAAGTTTATTATTCACCAACTAATGCTCAAGTGATTGTCGTAAAAACAATAATAAAATTTACATTAAAATAGTTCCGACATGTTTCGGTGCAGTCACACCATCTTCAGGGAGCGCATTCTTGCTTGCTAAAGTTACACTTTGTTAAAACAGTCAATTATAGTTCATCAGTGTATGTTTAAATCAGTGGTGATGTGGCTGCATATATTGATAGTGTCCTTGTTGATGTGCGTGTGTCGCACTGTTCGCATTCCCCGATTAAGTCTACTCCCGAACAGTGCGACATACGCACTTCAACAAGGGCAGGTCCAGCCAATTTCGGTACGATTTAATTTGAAAATTATATTAATACGGTACCTGATACACTTATTCATTACAGACACTACCAATATATGCAGCTACATCACCACCTATTTAATCATACACAGATGAACCACAACTGATTATTTTAACAAAGTGTAACTTAAGCAAGCACGGATAATGAGCTCCCTCAAGATGGTGTGACTGCGCCGAAACATGTCGGAGAGATTTTAATATAAATTTAAATATTAGTTTTAAGACAATCACTTGAGCATTGGTTGGTGAATAATAAACTTTGACAGGCATGCATTTTTGCCCTTCGATCTCGATATGGTCAAGTTAAGTTATATTCCGCCACTGACGCTAAAGCGAAACGGTCACAGTGACCGGAATGTTAGGTATTCGGCAACTGAAGTGTAGTGCACTATTGCTTAAAATTTGCATCCACGATTAGCTTTCCTCTCTCATTCATTACATGGCTGTTTCGAATGCGAGTAACGCCTGTACCTTCGTATGGACAAAGAGAATAATCGTAACTTGGCAATAATAGTTATTCAACTTAGTGCTCGGCCTGTATGCGTAACGTTTCTTTAATATTCCGCTGCCTCCCTGAAAGTGAGGTCATAACTGAAAAAGGTTTGCGCCGTCAACATTTTCTTAACTTTTCTCTCACAGGGTGCTGGGAAGAATATCTCGACCGTAGAGGCGGGGTATGGGGGAGCTAGAAAATTTAATATGATGGGGAACTTCTTAATATTTACCTATAATAAAATCCTATTACGGTGATTGAATCAAGGACAGAAAGAAAGTCAGGGCAAGTAGCACGTACGGGGGTTTAAGAAACGCATACACGGAATTGTAGTCGAAAACCCTGAAGGGAAGAGATCACTTGCGAGACTAGACATAAATAGGGACTAATAAAATGGACCGTGAAGATGTGTGATTTGGGTCTGTGAACTGGATTCATGTGGCTCGGAATGGGGTAATCGTTTTGGAGTCTTGTTTATATGGCAGTAATTCTTCATTCCATAAAAGACAGTTGTTTGTAAAGCTGAGCGACTACCAGGTTCTAGAGAAGGACTCTTCTGCATATAGTTCCCTGTCTTACACATTTATTTCAAAAGAAGACCTCGTAGGTGTGTGTATATAGCCCATAACCATGTCATTCCCCAGCGTTAGTGGTTATTCAGGAGGATACATATCGATATCAAACTGAAAATAAATATTTATGCAGTTTATGCGATCTTTGTTGTTGTTTGGTTTCTGTCCTGCACGTAAATTTGCATGTGTCTCGAGTATACATTACCACCAAACATTTCATGATATTCCGTTAAATGAAGTCAGCCTTTCTGCAACTTCAGAACTACCCACAACCTCCATGTTGGTACGAATTCAGAAGACGTACATGAGTGACCACTGTTGGGGGTACGTAATTTCATTCAGGTATAGCAGAATTAATTTCATAAAGTCTACACCTCGAGGCGCAGGTAACGTTAGCTTGCCTAGGCTGATGTCACAAGACGGGAAAGTGGGCGAAATCGTCTGCGCGCTGATCATTGTGTTTCGGCAGTCAGAGCAGTGAAGGTGCCAGCATCGTCTGCTTTCGTAGTAGCTGCGGTTACGTGACTGAAGTAGGAGGACCGTAAGGTTGGTGAAACTCGCGCTGCAGGTTGTCATGAAGAATGATGGGGACTTTGTGGATGTAATCCTCCAGTAACGCGAACGATACTGTTGTTATTAAATTATTGAATGAAGCTGTACCGCGTTACAGGCCTATAGCGTCGAGTGGGATAAGAAGAAAGATAACTTGTCAAGAATTTTGAGGAGGTAGTCGTGGGTTTCGAAGGACTTTACACCCCCCCCCCCCCCCCCCCCCCCGGCGGAGACAAACCACCAACACACACCCCCCAAACACACGGGCCGCACCCAGACAAACACAAAAACACCT
>Ga0136643_10015882_pt1 | contig 11312 bp, 11 predicted proteins | sample TergutLab28metaG_FD_96883 | JGI IMG/M metagenome (GOLD analysis project Ga0136643, IMG submission 96883) | Labiotermes labralis P1 segment gut microbial communities from Petit-Saut dam, French Guiana - Lab288 P1 (version 3) (version 3) | ecosystem: Host-associated > Arthropoda: Insects >... | reverse complement strand
CGTAAAAAATAAAGAGAAATTTTATAAAAAAAAAAGGAAAAGGGGGAAAAAAGTGGATTATAATATATTACTTTTTCCGCCCCCAATAGGAAAATAATAAAAGAGGGGGGGGGGGGGGGGGGGGGGGGGGGGGAGGGATGGGATCTTTTATGCAGTGTCCCAATAGCTGGAATGCTCTGAAAACAACCCATGTTTGGGTGGGAGAATTACAAATTCTACCAAGAAGTAATTCCAAGTCTGGCGCTTCATTTTTTCATGTTGTTCCAATACCTCCTCAGGTAATACCTTGTAATGGATTTTAACAAATCCAACATACAAACATTTTTAAGACAGAACTTTTAATTTCATTTAATTTTTAAATGTGTCTTAGCTGACTTTAAACACCACGAAAAATATCTTACCCGGAAAAAATCCACTCCCAAGCATTATGGAGTAAAAGTCCCGTACCACACTAGCAAATACTGTTTGAAGATTACAAATCACAAAAGCAACACAGTATACATAACAATCTAAATTTTATTCACACCAGTTTATTCCAATCTCCCACAAGTTTCAGTCCTGCGGGGTGACCATCTTCAGGGAAAGCAATTAATACCGAAGGATACTACTAAATATTGAAGAGTTAAACCCTCAAGGCTGCTAACCTGTTATGTAATATTTAACAATCATTTTAGTGTTCACGTTTTCCCTAATAGGAATACCACTGTGACAATGATACTACCACAGACTAGCATAACATAGAGCAAAAAATTTAATATATAAAAGTACTGAGTGTGTTACCAAAATACAGTGAAACTGACAATACATTACAAGTGTACGCACTCACAGTACATGATCGATAGAAGTGCAGAAATATTTGATGGACGGTATGGAGCTGCTCTGTACTATGTCAAAGACACGTCACAGTTATGTACTGTACCAGTAGCACTTCAAAGTGCATCACTGTCCCTTTTTTCAGGTGCCTTTGTGACATTGTGGAATATAACTATTAGCTTCATCATGTCTGTCTGTGCACATGGAATAACTCTGCTCCCACAGGACAGATATTCATGAAATTTGACACCTGAGGTTTTGCTCAAAAACATGTTGAGAAACTCAATTATTATACTAACTACTGCACATATATAAAATTTACACATTAAAACATTAAAAATGCTCTGACATGTTTCGGTCCTAGGACCATTATCAGGGAGCCATATTGTCCTCACTAAAGTCACACTATAAAAAGTCACATTAATTTCGCTGTACCAGTTGGGTATTGTGGCAGCATGCCGTGTTGTGTAATGTTATGTTGTGAATGCACATCCGTAGCAGGACACTCTTCACAACATAACATTACACAACACTGCATGCTGCCACAATACCCAACTGGTACAGCGAAAGTAATGTGACTTTTTATAGTGTGACTTTAGCAAGGACGATATGGCTCCCTGCTGATGGTCCTAGGACCGAAACATGTCAGAGCGTTTTTAATGTTTTAATGTGTAAATTTTATAAATTTTATATATGTGCAGTGGTTGGTGTAATAATTGAGTAACTCAACAACATGCATGGTGTAACAACGAAAATAGTGTTGAGGAAAATAAACTTTCATTAAAATCTGACAAGAGTAACGGGTACTCATGTGAAGACAGATATACACTTGTGATAATGCCTCTCTGAATTCTACTTAGAATGAGAAATTTTATAGACAGAAGTTGCAGGGAAAATCACAAACACACACTTGACTTTCAATAAATGTTTTCTGAAAATGGTGTCATTTATCAGATAAGTTGGAAAAAACACTATATGCACTGTTGTGATTACACTGCAACATGTTACACAAATGCGCAACAAAGTTATGTTATACATATGTTGCCAATTTTGTTATTTAAAAATGCTGTTGCTGAGTCAGCTTCATAGTTCTATAACTGCATGTGCCATACATTAGCCTCTGGTTACTGGACTGCTGTTTTTCAGTACACAAAGTAGCTTTGTGTGTGTTGGTGGAATAGCTGTGTATAACATTTTGTATGCATACAGGCTCTAATGGTGGGCCGGGTAGCTCAGTCGGTATAGTGACTGACTATGGGTTGGATGGTCCAGGATCGAATACCAGTGGGGACGAGATTTCCCGCCCGTCCAGACCAGCCCTGGGGCCCACCCAGCCTCCTGTACAATGGGTACCAGGGCTTTCCTGTGGGTAAAGTGCAGCCAGATCATGATGCTGACCACTCACCCCTTTCTAGTGCCGCAGTCTTGGAAGAGTAGAGCTATACCTCTACCCACCCTCTGGGCCACACCGGGCCTGTAATGGGATCACTTTACCTTTTACAGGCTCTACTGACAGTAGTGAACACATACAGTATCATACACAAGTGTAACAGTTATGTGTAGCATGTGACTAGTGACAGTCAGTAAACACACACACACACACACACACACAGTGCTATATACAGGTGGAACCGTATTGCATGTCTAGTGACTCTACTGACAGTCCGTGAACATAATGCCATACACTGGTCAGCTGGTTTGAGGACACACTTTGGAATTTCCACTAATACTGTTCTCCAACCTCGACTACAATACTTAAAGCAAGTTGCCAGAAACACAGCAGCTGACAGCTATACAGCAATAAAAAGACTGAGGGATAAGAAGATTGTTCTCCAAGAAGGGTTGAAACATGTGAGAAATTGGAATAAACTGGTTCACTCCAAATTTGTTGCATTATGTGTGCTATGCTGGGTTTTTACCAATCATAATTTGTAGTAAGTACACACTGATCATGCAACAATATACAATGGAATATATTCTTATACTGTAATACCTTTAAATGTTCCGAAATTTTTGCCTCAACTGCTTCCCTGTCAGCTTCCTGTTTTTCAGTCTGCACCAACGCCTGCCTCCACTTCATCACTTCATGTGCACGTTTCTTGTCAACACACAACACAGGACATGTATGTTACAACACATGTGAATGTAACATATTAATCTTAGTACTTAAGCAACTTTCTGGACAAAATCTTGTTTTATAATAAGTTTATTATATGCCTCTACTTGTTTCGAGCATTATTGTGTTCATCATCAGGAGGTCAAAACTGTATTATACAGCATCTGATATCATCACACTCTGTAGATGGCCGTCCAGTGCACAGGTTGCACTGGACAGCTGCCTACAGAGTGTGATGATACCAGATGCTGTATAATACAGGGTCTGGCAGAAAAACCTGACGATTTTTAAGTTACAATAAAACGAAAAGTATACTGTCTTTTAACGTGAATTTATTACTAAAATTATCTTTATCTGAAAGCACTTTAATTACAATATTCAGTTCCTGAATATAGTGTCTGTGCGGTGGCATCCCTTGTTGTCAGAACATTCCCGCAAGTGGAGGACTTCTGACAAAAGACTGACACAATCGTTCGATGTTCTCAGGAGTTCTAAGTGAAGGCTCACTTCCTGGATGTTTTCTGTTTGCGGCAGATGCTGTTTCTCTGAAGTTTGTCACCCACAACAGTACGGTATTGCGACTAGGGACACTGTCGTTCCGATGAATATCGAAGTGCCAACGAAATATCTGTTGAGTCACAACGACAGAATCGTTGTTTTAGAAATATGTCTCCACAGCGAAAGCCAGATGCTCTATAGACCAGCACTCCATGGCAACTGAAATGTTTTGAGTCTCGCTAGAAGGGCACTCAAAGACAAATTCCCCATGCCAAAGATTCCACTCACAGCTGTGTTGCCAAATCGTCAGGTATTTCTGCCAGACCCTGTACAATTTTGACCTCCTGACAATGAGCACATAGTGCTCGAAATATGTAGGAGGCATATAATAAACTTATTATAAAACAAGATTTTGTGCATCAAGTTGGCTGATTACCAAGATTATACTGAGATGCACAGTCAGCAAAACATCAAAAGTAACATATTAAACTACAGAAAATCTCTTACTAGAATACCATAAAAAATAAAACCCAAAAAATGTTAAAATATATGAATGGCACATATTTTTGTGTTCCAAACGAATCTTTGATCTTATATACTTACTATTCTTAGCGCTTTCAAACATAAACCACATGAGACATTCCAGCAAAATTAACAATTGCTGTGTCACATTTATATATGTTGAAGAAACTTGGTGATGATTAGTTACCAGTCAAAACATGCAGCAACAGTCGAAGGTAACTTGTTGTGCCAGCTGAGATAAACCACCAGATTTTGTGTACTTCTAATTATGGACAAAAGAATGTCACAAAGTTAAATACATCATGTTAATAACGACTTCATCACCATATACTTTTCCATTGTAATTCTGCACTGACATCATCCTTCTGGCCACACTGTGGCCCTGGAGTTAACTCAGCCTCTAACAGAAATGAGTACCAGGAATACTTCCTGGGGAGGTAAAGGCAGCCGGTGCTTATGGCTGACGACCTTACCACCTTCATTTGATGACTGTCTTGAAATCTGTAAGCCTCAACCTCCTGGAACCCTCAGCGCCTGTCCAGGCCTGTAATGGGATTCCTTTACCCTTTACTATACTTTTCAGGCAATAAAATGGAGGATGAGATGGGCAGGGTATGTGGTATGCATGACAGAGAAGAGAAATACAGACAGGGTTTTGGTGGGGAAACCTGAAGGAAAATCCAGGCATAGAGTGGAGCATACTGTTAAACTGAATAGTAAGGAAATAGAATGGGAGGATGAGGACTGGATTAATATGGCTTAGGTTCCTGGTACAAGTGGCAGGCTGTTGTGAACGTGGTAGAGAAACTTGGTTTATGTTAAATGGAGATATACAACAACCAGCAGATATTGGGGCTCCAAATCTCCCCATGCAGGTCATGCTTTTCATTTGCATAATCCCAAAACTGAAGGCATGGTGGGTAGTGACTGCACGCCAAATCATGTGGCCCATGCTTTTCACAGAAACACCAAGTTCCTACTATTACGTTCAATCAATTCTGACACTATGTGTTAGAGAATTAACAGAAGATAAAGGTATGGTTACTTCATGCAGTGTTGCCACAGCCCACACACCAAAAATTCTCAATGACTGCCAAATAAGAGATACTTGGTGAATGGTAGTGGCCTCCCAGACTTCCAGAATTGAATCTGTGTGACTATCATTTGTTGGGGACACACAGATGAGTTATGTGAATAATCTGCATTATTTGTGACAACTGAACGATATTATTTCAACAGAAAATGCTAATTTTTCAAGAGCGGTGTTGTGTGTTAAGAAATATTCTAAGAAGCCGCAAAGCCTGCTCTGGAGCTGGAAGTCAGCACTTCAAGACTCTTCTGTGAAACAAGATTAAATTAATCTGATGTTTATTGGACCGTGCATCATTGTGATAACTGAAGAATAAAAAACCAACTAGATGCCACTAGTTATTTTATTGTACTTCTTGTAGGGTCAGCATGTTTCGAGCATTAATATGCCCATCATCAGAAGCTCGCAACTATTCTGTTGATTACCACACTGGTTGTATTGTTCTTGGTTTGCTGTATGTTGGAGGTAAGGAGTTGTGCTTGAGCCTGCAACCTGGACACTACTCCAGCCTAACTGCACCTTACCTCCAACATACAGCAAACCAAGAACAATACGACCAATGTGGTAATCAACAGCATAGTCGCGAGCTCCTGATGATAGGCATATTAATGCTCGAAACGTGTTGAGCCTATAAGAGGTACAATAAAATAACAAGTAGCATCTACTTGGTTTTTGATTCTTCAAGATTACGTTAAACTGCAAGTTGAAAACAGACTTTAATTCCTGGCAGATGCAGGCTCCCTACGCGATAACGTTCTTATGACATCCACCACACCCAGCAGCAGAAACAGAGGTGCATCAGGGTGCTGTTGAATGACATTTTGCAATGAGACCTGTTTCAACGATATTCTTTGTTCAACCTGGTTCAGTCTTACCTCAGAGTCAACTTCAATAATTTCATCTCCTGCTGAAGGAAGTTCCCGCCAGCCCAGTACCTCAACTGGCGTGGATGGTGGTGCCTGTTGAATGGGCTGACCCTGTTCATTGAACATAGCACGCACTTTGGCCCAAGCCAGTCCCGCTACAAGCAAAGCTCCCTTCTGCAGTGTTCCTCTCTGAACAATAGCTGTTGACAATTTCCTGCAAAAAGGGTTTCAAGTTGGGCATGATTCAATATCAGAAACATTCACTGTAACTGTGCTGAGTTATTAATTAGCACAATACAGCCTCTTCCACTTGCATATATGTATATACATATATACATATATATATATATATATATATATTCTCATTAATAAACTTTGCTTAAATAACCAAGGAAAGTTTTAAAGAAATTCAGCTGTATGCAGTACTGGACATAACACCTTGAGAAGACATTTATATATAATGGGGCTGAGTAATAACCCCACTTGTAGGAAATGTGGTAGTGAGGAGGAAACTTCAGTCCACACTTTGTGAGAGTGTGAGGCCTCAGCTTCACTCAGACATACACATCTGGGTTCCTTCTTTTTGAGCCCTGAGGATATTAGAAAACTAAGTATAGGGGCTATCTGGAACTTTGCTACAGGAACATAGCTCCTTTAACTTAGTACAGAACATGGGGCATAAAGGGCCTGTCTTAAGGCCTAGGTGCATCAGGCCCAGAAGGGCTCGAACCCAAACACTATTCAATTGTACACAGTACTAATACGAGAAAACACTACCATCTTTACAGACTAACAGACAACTTTCATGTTTTCAGAAAAGTACCAGCTACGCTGGCATCAAAATACCCAGCAGTTTATTGCGTAGACTCGCTAGTCTTCTGACTGAAATGGCCCAGTTTAAAGCAACATCAAGAAGATACTTAAACATATGCCACTTACTCTGTTGATGTATTCCAAATGTTCAAAATTACTCATGTCCTTATTGTCAGCTGCTTACAATGGATTTAGTGTAATGTCTGAATACTTCACATGATATCCTTATCATATTTTTGTATTGTACTATTCTGCATTGTTTTGACTTATTCCACATCCTGCTGTGACTTTGACTAAATTCTAAATCCATGGAATACAGCTATATTCAAATTCAGTGTGACATTTACTTTTTTGTAATAAGAATACCACAAATCACCCACCCAAATCAAGTTCACATGCCAGCGTCTACAAATGTATACAAAATAAACCACTGAATGCACAGTGGTTATTACATGTACAAAGTCTTTAACACAAAAAACTCTGCAATTTGCCCGCAGATGTCTCACATGACCACCACATTAATCAATAACTATATCTTTAATCAGCATCAACCCGCTTGTCTGCATATGGAGACACAAGGTGTTTACTTAGAAAGATGAACTAAAATTCAGACTCACTTCCATCCTAACATAAATTGGCAGGCCACTTAGAACACCGTGCATGCAAGTGTCAAGTCCCATTCTGAACCAGCTCATAAATTTTCATGAAGGATGGCATGAACCTTATGCCACAGCATTACGTGCTTTCCTACAAGGGTGCTGATAAGTCCTTAGCCTGACCAGGAAGGAATCAAGCTAATGTTTCTGTCAGAATGGCGTGAATTTCCTTTGGCATCTTGCCTTGCAGGAAAAAAAAAAAACTTGATGACAGCTCGCATCTCGTTGTCGTTGAAATCACACACGTCCCTGACATGCTTCCGAGCTTGTTTCCTTCCTGGTCGGGCTAAGGACTTATCAGCACCCTGGTACAAGCAGTAATAACATGGTTGATATGTAAATGTTTGAGGTGACAGTGACACTAGCATCATCACATCTTGAAAAAACTTGGAACAATTTTCATGGTAGTAACTGTGTACAAATACGGGCCATATATTTTTGTACCTACTGCACACGAGTCTCAGACTTCAAGGTCATACAAAGGAACTTCATGACGACTTTCAGAACACTGATATCTGTTATTCTGGCTGTTTACACTCCCATATAATGTGAACTGTGCCCCATCTGAGAAAAATATGAGACCCTGATCAAGAAATCCCCTGGCTATCAACAAATCCTTGAAACACCTGAAATACAAGCCACTAGCTTGCCAGTCTAGAATACAGAGTTCTTGTGTCTCTAATTTTATATGGGCGTCAGTTTTAAAAGTTTTGTTGCCCTGGCAGCTGAGAATTTTGACAACCCACTCTGAACAACCAACTGGCACATGGGTTTCCTGGGTGCTTGTGTCCAATTCAAGCATCAGAATCATCCAGTTTATCAACAGCTAAGAATATAACACTTCAGTATTTTCTTTTTTGGCCAGCACTGAACCCGCTGTTCAAAACTTTGCCTATATTCTGTATAATGATCTTAATTACAGCACTACTAACATTGGATACTATTTACAAAACTTTCTGTGACCTTTTTTCATGATGTATACTTTGCAAAAAGTAAACAAGTTAACACTCTTTATTCAAATGACTACATTTCACAAGCATACTGAAATTGTGAGGTCTACGTTTGTAACTGATGACTAACAAACACCTGTCCATTCCAGTTGCTCAACTATCATCATGCCGTATAAGAGACACAGTGTCAGTAAACAAGTTAACACATGTGGGAGCTGTATGTTCCTGCACTCAGGCATACAATTACAGGTACTCTCTGCATTAAGTACCATCTAGGACAGTCAGGATGGAATGGACAGACACTTCGTCTTCTCTCAACCTGTGCAACGGACAGGTGTGATGATACCAGATGCTGTATAATACAATTTTGACCTCCTGATGATGAGCACATAGTGCTCAAAACATGTAGAGGAATATAATAAACTTATTGTAAAACAAGATTTTGTGCATTAAGTTGGTTAATTACTAAGATTTTACTGAGATGCACAGTCAGCAAAACATCAAAATTTAGTGATTATACAGGGTCCTTACTTTGTCCAATAAATATCATCACTTCCTGCTGCTGCTGAGTTGCACATGTGTGTGGTTGGTTGAGAGGGCCATGTTAATATGATAAACCAGCTTACAGACAGAAGTGGCAACGGACCATTTTCAGATAAAATAATGACCCCCATATATGAACTGCAGTGTTACAAGACCAGTTATCAACGTGTTACACATTTCACACACATTCAGTAATTAACTCTACATTGCGGAAGTCCTTCTTGAAATGCTGACAGTCACACACCAAGTCAAGGAATACCCTGCATTTTGTGCACACTGAAGATTTGTTACTGTGTGCAAAGGAACTGGCACTGGCCCATCCAGAGCCAGAGGAATCTACTCCACATTCTCATTCTCCATAAGATCAATTTTAACATTATCCTCCCATCTATGTCTAGATCACTCCCACGGCCGCACGCAGTCATATCAGCTTGGGGTCCTTTTGTTGGATGTTAGAAATCTCAGTCTGAGAGCAATTTTGGAACTTTAATGAAGGGACAGGGCTCCCACAACACAGAATATGGTTTAAGGGGCCTGTTACAGAATGCTCAAGTGCATCAAAACTGACAAGGGTTCAAATCCACTATTTATTTACTCATTCACTTATCCTCCCATCTATGCCTAGATCACTCATGTCTCTTCTTTGCAAGGTTTCCAACTAACTCTTGTACTAAGCAACAACTGGAACACACCTTTAACGAACAATTCCTTTCCCCACTTTTAGTACTATGGGGTGCAGTTTCTTAAACAGTTTGGATTCTTCCTATACAATACAGGCATTACACAGCAATTATGACCCAGGGTAAGTGCATGCTTGATATACTTTTGTCAGTATGAAAGCTGAATGTGTAAAAATATCCATACCCTCTTTGTGGATCCGTCCTCGATTCAACAACAACTCCTTCTACTTTGCCCCTTGGATCACCTTTTAGATTCATCAGTTCAGCTTGCAGCACAATTGCCTCACTCAGCGTATCAAGGTTTGTTCCATTAAGAGCTGATACTGGAATTGCCTGCACTTCGCCTCCTCTATCCTCCACTTGAATACCATGTGGCACAAGCATGTCTTTTGTACGCTCCTGAAATCATGTAACATTCAAAATCTAACACCGTAACCCTAAACATTCCCTGGAGATGAAGGCGTGGCTAGCAATAACCTGTTTTAATAGCTGCCTATTTATTAAAGTGTGGGCCGGGTAGCTCAGTCGGTACAGCACCTGGTTATGGGCTGGATGGTCCGGGGATCGAATCCCGGTGGGGGGCGAGATTTTCCGCACCTGTCCAGACCACAGCTGGGGCCTACCCAGCCTCCTGTACAAGGGGTACCAGGTCTTTCCTGGGGGTAAAGAGTGGCCAGGGCGTGACGCTGACCCCTCACCCGCTTCTAGTGCTGTGGTCAAGAAAGAGTAGAGCTATACCTCTACTCCCCCTACAGGCCGTACGGCCTGTACAGAGCCTCAGTGCCTGTACAGTAGAGCTATACCTCTACTCCCCCTACAGGCCGTACAGCCTGTACAAAGCCTCAGTGCCTGTACAGTAGAGCTATACCTCTACTCCCCCTATGGGCCGTACGGCCTGTACAGAGCCTCAGTGCCTGTACAAAGTGCACTTTACCTTCTTACCTTATTTACTAAGGCAGTGTACAGAGAAAGAATTTATGCGGCTACACAAAACTTAAATGCTGTACGTGCCGAAGTGGCAATACTCAGAGAATTACAATTCTTCACTGATAGACTACAGTATTAAGTCTAGAAAATCCAGCAAGGCCAAGGGATTTTCATCTTCTACAAAATGTCCAGAACGGCTCTGGGGTCCACCCCAACGTCCTTGTCGATGAGTTCAGCGGGCTACTTCTGTGGTGGTCAAGTGGCTGGTGCATGAAGCAGACCACTCACTTAAATCTAGTGCCAGGGTTAAGAATGAATGGAACTATACCTCCACTTCCCCTGCATGCCTTCCAGGCAGGGACAGAAACATATTTATGTCTTTATTATCTATCATTGCTACACTGTTAAGCACTATATTTACAGTAATACAATAATCAATTTTCATGAAAAAAACCTAGACAGAACATGTTTAATTTTGTGCATAATAATATGGTGACCGCACATTTTTCATGTGATGAATTTGCAAAATACTCTTTTCTTCTATTTGGGTACATACTACAGGGTGAGCATAAAGTCTTCCCCAAGGAAACTACTGTACGTGGAATACAAACATATTTTTTTTTAAATGTAACTCAAGAAGTTTTTTACAACACATTAGTACACTTCAACATGTGTTCTTTTTGTTGCACGCAGAACGTCTGATCGATAATCAATTTCTCTTCACGTGTTCTCCAACATGTCTTCAGTTATTGTAGCAAAAGCGTCTGTTATTCTTGCCTTCAAATTTGTAATATCTGGAACTGGTGTTGAAAACACTTTGTCCTTAACATACCCCCAT
>Ga0136643_10015881_pt1 | contig 11312 bp, 4 predicted proteins | sample TergutLab28metaG_FD_96883 | JGI IMG/M metagenome (GOLD analysis project Ga0136643, IMG submission 96883) | Labiotermes labralis P1 segment gut microbial communities from Petit-Saut dam, French Guiana - Lab288 P1 (version 3) (version 3) | ecosystem: Host-associated > Arthropoda: Insects >... | reverse complement strand
TATTATTATTATTATTATTATTATTAGTAGTAGTAGTAGTAGTAGTAGTAGTAGTAGTAGTAGTAGTAGTAGTAGTAGTAGTAGTAGTAGTAGTAGTATAACAGCTTATAACAATACTGCTAAGGGTTTTTAATGAGAAATTTCGTATTTCGAAAAAACCTGGCCCTAAGCGCGCTGAAATTCTTCGTCTTGTTCGCATATGTCGGGTAATCATAATGGTAGTACCTTCGAACTCGTACTTCACAGACTAGGAGGAAAAGTGAGCTCACAGTGCGTGTGCACGAGGTGACCATACCGGACAGAGAACCCCAGCTGTAAATTCCGTATCCCGTTGCTGTACTGGCGCTGCTCTTCTTCTTATGACAGTCAGGTAATTTTAAAACGAATCTTAGTCAAAGAGGATTTGAAGGTGGTAGCTTAGTATTGCATGCACTGGCGAAATTCTGTGGACATATTAAATGAACCTTGGAATTAGTCAGGACAGTAAACGTCTTGACCAGCTGAAAATAATCGCTCTTTTTAAGGAAGCCGGTGTGCTGTAGATTTGCTGTTTCTTCAGAGCCGTTACCCGACAACTGCGAACATGCGAACACTTTCCTTAAGATATCAGGTGTGTTGTGTTGTGTCACAGTCAGCAGTGACGTTCTGCATCTGTAGCTGTCAACGGAAGAGCACTTCTGGCGAAATATTCGGTTTCACATATCTGTTTCCTCAGTTTCTGAATGTCGTGTAATGTTCCTTGAGACTAGCTTCTTACTGGCTCCTGTTTGGCCCATGCAAACATACAGTCTCAGTCACCGAATTTTGGATGGGTTGAAATCTTTGTCTCAAAAATTTACGGAAAAATATAGTTTGAGAGTTTATTGAGACAGGGTGCTTAGGATAATACTGCAATAAAAGAAAAAAGCGTCAACAAGGAATATGAGAAAATTATATATGGGTAAGAATTAGATACTTCTGCCATGCATCCTCATAGCGGTCGAAGTGTAACACAAATGCATGTGCTTCTGCAGAATACAAATTTATTCCACCAACTAGGCTGTATTATTCCGGTGACCAAATTAAGAATTATGAGATGGCAGTGTATGTAGCAAGAATGGGGTACAGGAGAGGAGCACACAGGATTTTGAAGGAAAGAACCACTGGGAAGATCTAGACCTAATTTGGAGGATAACATTGAAATATATCTTCAAGAAGTTGGATGGGTAGTTATGGATTGGATTTATCTGGCTGAGGATAAGGAAAGGTTGTAGGCTCTTGCGAGTGTGGTAATGAACCCCAGGGTTGCATAAAATGCGGATAATTTCTTTGTTAGCTGAGGAATTGATAGCTTCTCCAGAAGGACTATGCTCAATGGAGTAAGTTACTAGGCTGTCTTACAATTATGCAGGGCCGTCATCAGATCGAAAATAGGCGTGTCGTGCATAAGCACTTCAGTTTTTATAAAACGTTGTCTTGTGAACATAATACACTGTAATTTGCTTCATCAAAACACAACGCCTAGTTATACTAAAATACGAAATATCAAATACGTATCAGTATAAATAAAACCACATTTTTAGACAATAGTCTGTGTTCTAAATCATACATTGTTTTGTTTTGACTGATAACATATTTCACATATTGTAACACAGCGTGTGTCACACATAAAGTGCAACACTACAACGGTAAATAATTTACTAGCAGGTTTGTTGATCAAAAATTGCTATGATGATTACATCACGGACAATGAGATACACAAAGATTGGAAATGACGAGACTCTTTTAATCAAATTACTGCCTTCTGGAATGTGACGCAGTATGTTGCTTGCTTTTTGGAAGAACCTGCTAATCGGGACAGCGGCAGTCTGTCAAATGTTTGCAGTTACTTGTCAGAGCCAACGGCGTCACAATATTGAGGATCGCAGTAAGAAAGAAGCTGACTGATTATGTTTGAACTGAAAGTCTGAGCTAAAGCGCAAGCTGGAGATTTAATTCTCTTGTGATGTGATAGCTTGTCTACTGATAAATAAGGACACACTTTTCGAAGGCCCGAAGTGCCGTCACTTTCAATGTAATGTAGTGCAAGAAGAATTCATTTTTGACGTCCATAGGGCCGTGCACCGTAATATATTTCTATAGTAAAACCAAATAGATGCAGAAACGTATCAAATTTATTTTATTTTGGAATGACACTTTACATATATCGGAATGTCTTTCCGTCCACCATCAGGAGTTCAAGAATGTACATACAACAAAAGGCATTTGTCAAACAGGTACTGCTGTCTGCTTGCAAGCGGGTACTGTATATTCCATCTCGCATCCGCTAGATGGGACATCTCGTACCCGCTAGAAAGCAGACAGCAGTACCTGTTTGACAAATGGCTGTTGCTGTATGCACAGTCTTGAACTCCTGATGATGGACGGAAAGACCGTCTGAAACATGTAGAGTGTCATTCTAAAATGAAATAAATTTGATACACTGGTGCATCTCTTTGGTTTTACTATAGAGAATTCATTCTTTACTTCTTGGACTGTCTCCAAGACGAAGGAACTTCCGTTAACCGAAAGGCTGGTGAAGTGTTCACCAGTTCACGTGGCGTAACACTGCATAAGATGTGAATCGTCATCAGCACCGCTGTTGAAAACCTCAAATTTCGTAAAGTACATGATCGCTCTAACGTCATCGCTGGACCTGCAACAAGCAAGGCACTGCCGTCCCTCCAACTATTGGATCTTTCCTCTGCGCCTAAGATAGACAGTCTATGGTTCGGGTTGTCATGGCATGGCAATCCTTCACGAATGAATTGCGACACCTCAACCCCCCCCCCTCCCGCCGTGACGCTACTTAAAAGTGGCAAGGGGTGCGTCTTTGTAGGGTGTGTAACGTTCATCCTGTGCGTTGGGGAGGGAAAAGCCAGTGAACTGCTTCACCTGCCTGCCCGCGTTCGAATCTTCTCTTGCTAGAGAGGGTTTCTCTGAAATTCATGATTAGCTTCTGACAAACGTGACATTAAGGCTATCACAGCGGTCAGAGCATAACGTCTTTTAATCTGGTAGATGCATACTGGAAATGTTGCACCAATGGTCACGGAACAGCGCGAAGTTACTTCCTGAATTCTAACCTTCGGCAGACATCCCAAAAGACTTTAACTTCACGTCAGTCTGTTGAGGAATAAGAAGGATTTCGTCCTTGTAACTTAAAAGTTTAAGTAAGGAGGAGTTTTTAAATTTTTTGTCTATGGTAGTGACATTATGGTTATGACACCGTCTTAAGCCAGCATACCTCATGCTGTGGAAACCTACAAACTATTATCAAATGAGAATTATTCCTTTGGTCTTCGATTTTGGGTAATCCAGGTAAGTTTCTTGTGAAACGAGATTTGAAAATTGTGGCGATTAGTATCGAGACGCCCATTCTATAAATCTGTCTCACTGTATGTAACACACAGCAATTAATCTCAAGTCATCTCGATCTACGTGCTTCTGACCATTCAAAAGTAGCAATCTTGTCTCATTTTTAGGCCCGATAGCAAAATTGTGAAAAGTGACCAGTTCTTCATGTCTGCTCGTCTGTCCGTCTTTCCGTCCGTCCGCCCGCCCGCCCGCATCGATAACTTTCTTCCCACTGGAATGATTTCATGAAATTGGATATTTGATTATTTTTAAAAAATCTGTCGAGAAACTTAAAGATTTGTTAAAATAAGACGGATTAAAGGGCCCTTTACATAAAGACAATTAAATATACAATTCTGATCATATCTCGCTCAGTTCTTTTCAGAATGAGAAATGTTTCATACAAAAATTGCAGAGAAAATCAAATCGCACATTTTATGTTCAATTTTTTTTTAGATAATTGGGCCGTTTATGAGATAATGTGGAAAAGTGTTGTAAAGCTGGGCAGGCCACAGATGAAAATACGGCGCACGCGCATTGCATGCTGGATACCTAAGGCTACAAACACGCACTCAGAATATGTAATATTTATTTCGTTTTCACTGCAACAATGGTTGCACGAACGCACCTCACTGTTACGTTATACGTACATAGTCTGTCATCTGAACATCACCTTGCACAACCTACCGCGATATAATTAATGTAGCTGCCAGGCCACGAGCCAAAGGACCGCCGTACGCGATGTTGATTGCAGGCAGGGGAAGACATTTGTCAGACTTGGGGCCCCACTCTCTGTCATAGATCGCGGCGGTTTTCGATGACACTTATTTCTACGTATTTCAGCATAATCAGAAAATAAAAGTAACTATATGCATTTTTTTTTACATTCATTTTTCCGTGCATCATTACAATTGTTCCAAAATAAGAACAGAACATGTAGGGGAACGGGTGCAATACAGCAAAAGATTACACAGTATGCCAGAGGCTGCCTGTACAGTAAAAAAGTTAAACTCCTGATGATGATCTCCCTGAAGCTCGAAACATGTAGAGTGAAGGACGACTAACCCTGAAATAAAGGATAGTCCAAAAGTGTCATCTTGTTGGTAATTATTTTGGATTAACTATATGCACTTCAGCATATCTTTTAACATCTCCTATTTTGTGACCTCGAAACTTTCTTGACGTTATTTTATCCCTGATAATGACTGAATAAAGCCGAACTATATCGGAACAATGACAAAATATGGTGTTGTTGGTTTATTTTCTCATTATAGTGGGAGTTATTTCCCAGCTGCAAAGTGGACGGAGCGTGAAACTGAAAACTTATAATTGGTGCCGAGATTAGCAACACATACAGTTATACGTGTACCTTCACTCACTCATATGACTGTCTCATGTTTGGTGCTTAATTAAGCACAGTACGAGCTTTACATTTACCGTAATATAATTAAGGCAGTCAAAGCGAGGAAATACTGGACAAGTATCGAGTATGGAGGAGCAACGAAGGTGTAGAAGTTTAGTCGGCACGTATAAAGAAGAGAAAGGTTGAGAGACCCAGGCATAGATGTGGACAGCATATTTAAAGGAATCATGGAGGATTACATTGCGGTGTGTGCTGGCTTCATGTGGCTCAGAATTGAGCCCGGTTGCGGCCTCTTGTGGACATGGTTTTGAATGTTTTATTTCGTCAGAAGATGCAAGTTTCTGAACCGGCTGAGAACGACGGAAGACCGAGCGTCATGAAGCTATGATCCATACTGTTAGAGACTGGATCACCGGATGTTTAAGAAAAGTTGTATTCTTGCAGCGATCCACTCCACCTTGCAGGACAGAGACCAGCAGGCCGCGTCGCTTGAAGGAGCAGGTAGAATAACCTTCACCTTCCCCCACCACATCATCCCTTAGAAAGTATACCCCACCCCATACTGGACCTTTTTTTTTTTTTGAAACAAACAACTACCCCCTATGCCACATTGCCAGATTTTCGCGCTGGGATGTACCTCTGCTTACATCCCAGAAGCCTCATCATCCCCCACTTGTCTTCAGTTAACACTAAGAAAGAAACAGAACCGTGTTGATAGCACGTTATAAAAGACAATCATGTTTCAAGTTTCAGTAGACATTTAGGTCCATTTAGAGGAATATGAGTCCTGTCTGCTGTGATGTGATGCCATAATTCTTATGGATATGAACCAATAATCTGCATCTACAATGAAGGAGATGGCAGCACTTTCTCTGATGTGTTGCACTTATTTACCAATCTACACGGCGTATTATCCCTCCAGACTGCTTTCCCTGTGTCTATGAGCAAATGATGAGATGGTTCCCAAGATTCCAAGTTGCCACAACATGCTTCTCATGTAGCCCTCCCGACTTAAATCTAGTAGTAACCAATTTCATGTTTTGTTTACATGTAAAATAACCCATGCCACCGGGTAACAACCCAATTGCAGTAAATAAATATATATTATTATTATTATTATGTTAATAGTTTGTCAGAAGATTCAATGAAGTTAACAATGCCAACCTTCAAAATACAACGCAGATTTTTCGTCAGTTCCGGATCCGGTCCAACTCGCTGTTTGCCAACACAATTTCCTTCCCCCACTGAAACAAGAAGACGAAAGGTTCATATCTAAATGTGAGTAGGCGTTGTTTGAAACCAGTTAGTTCTTAACGAACTGACTGATTTCAAAGAATGCTTACTGACATTTTATTTATTTTATTTAGTTATTTACTGCAATTGGTTTGTTGCCCGGTGGCAGTGGTTATTTTACATGTAAACAAAACATGAAATTGGTTACTACTAGATTTAAGTCGGGATGGCTACATGAGAAGCATGTAGTGGTAACTTGGAATCTTGCGAATCATCTCAGCATTTGCTTATAGACACAGGGAAACCAAGAAAAACCTGTGTCGAGGTGGCCGGTCGCAGGACCTTCCGAGTACTGACTTTTAGCCAGCAGTCCGGATATGAACCTTTCGTCTTCTTGTTTCCTTTACACAAACATTAATGTTAATACATAACACTTTAAAAGTAAAAACAAGATAAGTTGAATGCAAAGATACAGCACCTGAATACACGTCTGTGTCAATTACAAAGACCAACAAATTCGTGATATTTAGGGACCAATAAAGAACACCGAAAGACGTCTTCTGGGTTAAATGTAAAACATTTGTTGTTAAACGCTGTGTCGATTTGCTGCTGTTGAAGTTACAGTGTCTGAGATACAAGAGTTTAGGTCAACATAATGTATGGTTTCTTGGAACGAATTTTTGATTATTTTATTACTGTGGACTGTTTTTACATCATGTTGTGTTGCTAAAGCATTACCTCATGTGCCATTCTCCACTGTAACACTGCGTAGTGTATAATTTTATGATAAATACTGTTATACAAATTATTATTCTTGTCACTATACGTACTGTACAGTTGTTTAGTGTGATGTTGTCTGTGGCTTGGTCCCTACTACTAAGGAAAGTGTGCGCTGTAAATAGCTACTGTTCACAATCAAAACAACTAATTATGTTGTATTATATTATGACATATAAAAGTGTGGTACAGTTTCGGCCAATTATATGGTCATGTTTAGGCCATTCGGACAACATAAAATTCAAAATCAAAATTTCGAATTTCATTAAGATTGAGATTTCACTCTAATTTCTACACAGTGCACTGCAACTAAATGTAAAAAATTTAAACTTTAGAAAGCGTTTCAATATTAAAGCACTTTTTATGTAAAAATTACCATTAGGTATTTTAATTGTCTTCCTAAGTACCGACATCACCCACATTCCAAATCAGATGACGATAAATCAGAAGGTGACAAAAAGCTTTGCCGATAATTGTTACATAAGAAATGCTTTAATGTTCAAATGTTATTTTTTTTTTTTAAGTTTCAAGTTTACAAGTTTTATTAACCTGCACTGTGTAGCAATAAGACTCAGATCTCAACTGACCCTAAAGGAAGTCTGCAATTGTGATTTAAATTTTATTTTACCAGAATGGTCTAAAGATAAACTATATTTGGTCGAACTTTGTGGACACAGATTTATGTAATAAAATTTAATTACCTGTGAAATTGCTGAAGAGTAAACAATTGTAATTTGTGCAACAAAAGGAAATGTGTAAGTTAAAAAGAGTGTGTACGTTGTGTGTGAGGGCATAGCCAAAGAATGTTGGTGTATAAGAGGCAGGAAGTAAGAGTGTAATGGAGAAAACTCAGTGATATTCGTGCGTTTGACATTTGATTACTTCAAAGTGCCGCACATTGAACACAGCGAGATTCAACTGATCCTTTCGTTTTCGTGAGGGTCACTAGAAAAATGATTTTATTATTGATATGTGTAGTTTTTGTGTGAAATATGAACCAAATTTTCGCACTTCAAGTGAATGGTAAGACGCGAGTCAAATCAATCCGTGAGCCTGCACAAAACCTGGTGTTATCCGGCGCGGCTCCAGATGTACTGCACCGTAAATAACATTATGCATGCCTGTCTCAACGAAAAAACCCTATCTGCAAAGACTTAGGCTTCACAAGCTGCGTAATTGGTAATTGGGGTATTCGCTCTGCTGTCGTGTGACGTGGCTTAGGTTGGAATTCCGTTACTGACCTTTCAGGAAACACGAAGAAGGAGTCGATGTGTCCTGAAACGTCGGTAAGAAGCTGTCAACCTAAGCCGCACTAAACCTAGAAAGAGCGAAGCCCCAAAACAAGCATCCTACAGCGTAACGCTCTCCTCATTCAATTCCGATCTTTATTTTGTTCTGCCATTGGTTATGTCGAGCCTGTTCAAGAGGTCTCCAAATTCATCTCATCTCATTCCCCTTGGTTTGATTACCCTAATTATATTTCCGGAAGACTGCCAATCATGAAGCTCCTCCATAAACAGTTTTCTCCATTCTTCTTTTGTCTTATGCCTGTAAGCTGCAACTGTTGTCTCCAGCACCCTCTTCTGAAGCAGCATCAATTTCGTGCCTTGTTCGAATCTTGGCCGCATTACCAGTTACCTTGAGGTGTTTTATAGTATCTCCATGCAAATGCAGAGATACTGAGACACGTTAAACCGTGACGGTTTCCGCTAATTTCTTACAATCCTTTATCCACTGGCATCCAGGAATTTGATATTGTACAATGTTAGTTGCACAGAGCGTCGTAAACAAAGAACAAATAGCAAATAATACAACTTATCTCTTTCTTTATCGATCCCAATGGCCGCGTAGTCTACGGTGTGGGTCTGCGGCCGTTCGCTTGCTGGTAATGTGGGTTCGAATCCCGCCTCTTTTGAATTTTGTGTGTTGTCAAGTCGAGGTCTCTGCGTCGGTCTGATCACTCGTCCAGAGGAGTGCTACCGACTGTGGTGTGTCTGAACGTGATCGTGCAGCGTCGATAATGAGGAGGCCCTGGCCCAATGGGGGCTGTTGCGCCACGACAAAAAGAAAAGTCTGGTTTTTATCCTCGTAGTGATAGAAAATGTATTGTAGACAGGAGAATTTATTGCGTTTGAAGAAACAAGTTCTTAAAATTTGTAACTACTTCCCAATAAACACTGAACAAACAAACAAACACACAAACACCTCTTCGTTTGTTAGAGGGAAAATATTGTTTTCTGTTCTGAGAATCCTGCATATTTTTGTTGTTAAAAAGAAGTTCAATAGAGTAATCGTCATGCTTTAAGGGGCTGATACATGTTTGTTATATACAGAATGTGTACGAGTGCCGACATGTGAAGTCTCAAGTCAGAGGGTAGGTCTATCGACAAGTGTCTTGTGACATGCTGGTCACTATAAAGATATTGTCCAAACGCGTGACATGAAGGGAAGGAACCGGTAAGGAGCTGATTAAGGAGGGATTAGCAGTGGACAGTGGTCAGTCACATCTCTATCAAACGCTTGTTATACTGGCAGGGCACGCGAGGATAGGTCACACGATGGTCATTCGTCAACTCAGACCCCAGGGTATGAGGAAAAGGCTTGCGACAATGCAAGACAGGACACGGTCATCAGGAAGTACAGGCTGCTTCTAATGGGGTTTGAATGAACTCAGCCCAGCAAAAAACAGACATGTAAAGTGTTCTTATATCAAAAGGTGATGGGTTTCATTCCTTTATGTAATATTTTTATTATTATTAAAGGGGATGTAACAACCCTCCCAGCGGGCAATGGTCAATTGAGCCGGCGAGTGGTGGTGGTGGGGGGGAAGAAGTGACCTTTCGACCTGTATATAGTTCCTCATTCCGAAATTTAAATTTAAACAGGTTTTCTGTTGTATGCATCAGGTCAAGAAATTTGTATGTTTTTTTGTTAGATGCTCGGGCACTTATATAGTAAATTTAACAATGTGGCGTTGCCCAAGATGTCATCTGAGCTGGAACCGGAAGTGGAGTAATCATGTTTGGTGTGACAAGGACGTATGTGCTTCTGGTCGCGGGGTATTCGCGGTTGAAGACCGTTGCTAAATTTTGTGGTCGCCATGAGAACAGACATCGCACTGACTGTATTTATAACAACACAAAAGCTTGTCAGTCATTTTATTCAAACTCAGTTATTACGTTTATTGAAGAGTAAGAACCAACTACATGTCACTTATTATTTTATTGTACTTCTTGTAGGCGCAACATGTTGCGGGCACTACTATGCCCATCATCTCGAGCTCACGACTATAATGCTGATTACCACATTGGTCGTCTCGTTCTTGGGTTGCTGTAGGTTGGAAGTTAGGTGCGGGTAGGCTGGAGTAGTGTCCGGGCTGCAGGCTATAGCCTGCAGCCCGGACACTACTCCAGCTATCTCGTGATGATGCCCGAAACATGTTGAGCCTATAAGAAGTACAATAAAATAATAAGTAGCATCTAGTTGGTTGGTTCTTATTCTTCAGTTATCACAATGATGCGCGGTCCAACACACATAAAAATTACTTTTATTCTTTCAGATTGAATTCTACCCCAATGCAAGCCGAACTTCCGGAAGCAGTACTTCATCATCCGGTTCGGTCATATGCAGTGCGGCGAATGCAGACAGCAACAAATGCCACTCATGCAGGGAGTCGAGTGTTTTGTGGGACAGTGTCCAGGTAGCGACTTGGAACAATAACAGAAATTGTTGTCCAGTGGACTGACACAATTTTATGCAAAAAAAGAGAGAAAAGAATGGGCACATAAGTTGCAACGGTTGGCATCGAGTTACCGCTAACGGCTTACGTCCGTCTGGGCCCCGGACTCGGTCTTATCTAGATTTTCACATGTCTTCATTTCCTAAGAACCACTTCTTTTTTCTTGGCATGGTTTGGATCGTACATTCGACTACTCGAAATGGCTACTTGTCCTGAATTTTATATAATAGTTTGCATGATGCTACTTTGTTGGTTTCAAAAAAGAATAGAACTCTAAAGAAAAGCATAAAGTAATTCTAATTTTGTGTTCCCAATACCGTTCAAATTTTTATAATCAATACACCAATAAAAAAATGCACTTAATAAAACACAATTTATGCCAAGTATTAATCTGCAAGTTGCGCGGTGCAGTACAGGGGTGCTGATAAGTCCTTAGCCCGACCAGGAAGAAAACAAGCTAATGTTTCTGTCAGAATGGCGTAAATTTCCTTCGACGCCTTGCCTTGCAGGAAAAAAAAAAACTTGATGAGAGCTCACGTCTCCATGTTGTTGAAATCGCGCGCATCCCTGATATGCTTCCGAGCTTGTTTCCCTCCTAGTCGGGCTAAGTACTTATCAGCACCCCGGTATAATAGACCGCCCAACACGAAACACTTCGCACGCTGCATCTGTACGAGATCTATGCGGATCACAAAGATCGAGAGAGATTTGAATAAAGGTTGACCAACTAGATGACACTTGCTTTATTATATATTGCTCAACATGTTTCAGACGTTAATACGTCCATCTTCAGGAGCTAGCGAGTACTTGTTGTGTTGTGTAGGC
>Ga0136643_10015880_pt1 | contig 11313 bp, 7 predicted proteins | sample TergutLab28metaG_FD_96883 | JGI IMG/M metagenome (GOLD analysis project Ga0136643, IMG submission 96883) | Labiotermes labralis P1 segment gut microbial communities from Petit-Saut dam, French Guiana - Lab288 P1 (version 3) (version 3) | ecosystem: Host-associated > Arthropoda: Insects >... | reverse complement strand
TCTAGTGCCGCGGTCATGGAAGAGTAGAGCTATACCTCTACCCACCCTCTGGGCCACACTGGGTCTATAACGGGATAACTTTACCTTTTTTAATATTATATTATAATACTTAGCATTGTGTTACAATTGCCTACAGTATTCAATACAGTAATGTGCTGTTCAGGTTTGTAACCTAGCAGCAATAGACTATACTATATAGCCTAGGTGTATAGTAGGCTATACATTCTAGGTTTGTGTAAGTACACTCTATGGCATTCGCACAACGACGAAATTGCCTAACGATGCATCTTTCAGAACGTATCCCCGTTGTTAAGCGATGCATGACCATACTAATATGCTATTATATTTGCAGGCATCCGAAGTTTAATATCGATATTTCTGAAGCAGTAATTCTCTTCCTGCTGCCCATGTTTCATGCCTACGCATTTATGAGCCAGCTGATTTTTATATCTAAAGGGACAAAGTCTATAATTATGAGGAAATTTGAAGAAGAATTATTTTTAAGAAGCATACAAAATTACAAGGTAAGAAAACAATAGCTGTCTACACAAGTAAAACCTGGTTTGTCAGTTTTAATACTGATTCAACACGCACATATGATATATGGATCAGTCAGGTAGCCTTGTGTTATTATGTCTGTCATAATTGGCAAGGAAGAGGAAATTTCAATGTGTTTCTTTTGCAGAAGTTAAAATAAGTGGGTTGAAGATGGACAGACCATAGACGAATATTTTTTACATTAATTTATGTATGTTTCGCCATAATCATAAGTTGTAGTCAATTGAAACATGACTCTGTATAAAGTGAACTGCATTCAAGAAATCAAGTGAGTATGCTGTGTTGTAGAATATTCTCTGTCTCCTTGTATGAAAACAAACGTAATTTGTAAAACAGCCTGTAAGAACAAACTATGTTGGTTTAGAGTGTGACAGTACAAATGACAAATATGTGTAACACAGACTTACCAGACACATAATAAAGCTTAACTCTTTAAGCGCCGAATTAAATCCCATCTGCCATCTGCTGGTATTATTAGGAGCTCACTGCATTCTCCATGTTAGCAGGATAAAATGTTGTTGTTGACATTGCTTTGTGAGTGAGCCGTTGGTCACATGGATATCTGATGTCAAAATTTAATTACCCCTGTAAAACATTGCAGGGACTACATGAGTTACCTGACTTAACAGTAAAAGAACTCCACATTTTGCCAACACAGATTTCTGATGTGAAAGTGTTAAGGAGGCTGTGTTTTTTACAGTGTAAATGTTGTGACAAAGGGTAGCTACTTATTGTTATATAAATGATATAAGAAGTTGATACAATGGTGATGTGGTCTACAGGTAAGTCAGGTATCTGTCTGTCTGTCTGTCACTTTACCTACATATTACATTACATCCTCAAGGTCTCATATTTCAATTTGTGCTTGTTATATCCACATTGTATTTGGAAAATGGCCCATACTTTCTTTTATACAGTCACCGACTGACTTTTTTGTAATGCTTTTTATTGTAAGATTATTGTCTTTATCTACTTTGTGCATTGTGTGGTGTTTCAGAATAATTAAAGTAATAAGTAATATATAAAAAATGAAACATTACTTTCTGGGGACAGGATCAGTCCCAATCTTCAGGCTGAAATAGCAAGAAGTAGTCAGTTGGGTATTAACAAAACCAGTCCTGTTGTATGAGGCGGAAACCTGGGTTCTGAGTAAGGCAGATGAGTTACATCTCGGAGTCTTTGAGAGAAAAATACTAAGAAGAATCTATGGACCTATCTGTGAAGGGGTAACATGGAGATCAAGATATAATGAAGAACTGTATCGTCTGTATGATGACTGATTTGGTAACAACAATTAGGATAACCAGGCTTAGATGGGCAGGACGTATAGTATGAATGCAAGATAATCTACCATGTAAGAAAATCACCTTGGACAAGCCGGAGAGCAGAAGGCAAGTGGGAAGGCCAAACCTCAGATAGATGGACAGAGTGATGAGGGATGCAGAGAGGCTGGGAGTTAGAAATTGGAATATCAAGGGCAAGGAAAGAGATGGTTGGAAGCGACTAATAGAGTCGGCCAAGACCTTACATGGGTTGTAGTGCCCGGGAGTCGAGTGGAGTGGAGTGGAGTGGATTCAGTTGGGTCTAATAAGCAAAACTGTTCTCAACCTCTTATCAAAGTACTCCTTACTCACTCCATGGTGCAGAGTCCTTCTTGAGAAGCTAACTGGTTTGCAGCTAGTCAAGAAATTCCCCACATTTCATGGAACCTGTAGGTTCATTACCGCACTCACAGGCGTCTGCCACCTGTCCCTATCCAGAGCCAGCTCAATCCAGTCCATGCCCCCACATCCCACTTCCTGAATATCCATCTTAATATTATCCTCCCATCTACGCCTGGGTCTCCTAAGTGGTCTCTTTCCCTCAGGATTCCCCACCAAAACCCTGCGTACACCTCGCCTCTCACCCATACGTGCTACATGCCCTGCCCATCCCCTTTTTCTCGATTTGATCACCCGAACAATACTGGGTGAGTAGTACATATCATTAAGCTTCTCATTATGTATTTTTCTCCACTCCCCTGTTACCTCATCCCTCCTGGGCCCAAATATTCTCCTCAGCACCCTATTCTCAAACACCCCTCCCATCACAGTACAAGAACTCAATAATATTACATGTGACACACATTTTGTTGTAGGTCACATATATGTTTTTGGTGCCTTCCATTGTTGTCTTCCTGGCAAAAGCGAAAATTGTAGACAAATATGACTTCTCAAGTCTGCGTGCCATTAAATGTGGTGCCGCTCCTTTGAGTGAAGAAATTGAGATGCTTGTGAGAGAGAGACTGGGGTTGGAGTCAATTTCACAAGGATATGGCTTGACAGAAACAACGCTGTCTGTCACCGGCACACCAATAACTGGAAACAAGACAGGTTCTGTGGGAGTACTGTTACCAGAAGTGCAATGCAAGGTAAGTAATAACTTCATTACAAGAATGACAAGGTAAGACCGAACCATCCTCATAGCAAGTAGATGTAATAGAAGGTAAATCAGTCCCGTTACAGGCCTGGGGTACCCCGAAGGGTTCCAGGAATTTAAGGTTCCCACATTTCATGACAACGGCACAGGATGGTGGTAAGGCTGTCATCCTTACGCACCGGCCGCTTTATCCCCAGGAAATGCTCCTGGTACTCATTTCTGTTAGAGGTTGAGTTGACCCCAGGGCCATAGTGCGATTGGAAGGATTTTATGTCAATGAAAAATTCCAATGACGCCAGCTGGGATCAAACCACTGACCTTCCGATTTGTAGCACAACACCTTAACCACTGTGCTACCACGTACCAAGTAGATGTAATGGTTTTGCAATAAGATATTGGAGTGTCAATGAGAAAGATGTAAGTTTGGTACCTGATCAGTATGCAAATTATTCCACACAAACGCGCCCGCATACACACACACACACACACACATGCTGACATCACCACCTTGACCATCGTCAGAACTTTGGGAATGTGAAGAATACCAGGCTACCTCGTTCAGAGTTCACCTTGAGGTGTAGTTTTGTCTGTTTTCATGATTACCATATAATTGGTAGAACAGTGTATAACGTTACTCCTGTCCACAGCATGAAGGCCTGTAAGGGAAGTAGAAGTGTGGGTGCACACATTCATTAGCTTGGCAGTAGACAGGGTGAGTGGTCAGCTTCATGTGTCAGGCTCTTTACCCTATGGAAAGAAACCTGGTGCCCATTGGCTAGGAGGCTGGGTGGGCCACTTAACCATTCTGAGCATTTTGGAGGGCAGAGAAATTCGTGCTTCTGTTGTTATTTGAACCCTAGATTACCCAGCCTGCATCTTAGTCAGTATACTCCCAACAATATCCAAGCTCCTACCCTATCAATGGGAGTAACAGAATCCACCCAATCATTGCCATTTGCATTATTCCTATTGTCCCTTCCCACAATTCTATTCCTATGTTCTTTGTCAATCCTCATCCTAAATAATGCAAACCTGAATTTGGAAGCAGCATGTTCCTCTATAATGTTGGCATGTGCATCAAAGACTACATGGCATTGCAACCTAAAAATCACAATGTGAATTGTAACTGTCCTTGCAATCCAAAAATCACAATCTGAATTGTAACTGTCCTTGCAAACCAAAAATTGCAATCTGAATTGTAACTGTCCTTGCAACCCAAAAATCACAGTCTGAATTGTAACTGTCCTTGCAATCCAAAAATTACAATCTGAATTGTAACTGTCATTGCAACCCAAAAATCACAATCTGAATTGTAACTGTCCTTGCAACGCAAAAATCACAGTCTGAATTGTAACTGTCCTTGCAAACCAAAAATCGCAATCTGAATGTAACTGTCCTTGCAACCCAAAAATCACAATCTGAATTGTAACTGTCCTTGCAATGCAAAAATCACAATCTGAATTGTAACTGTCCTTGCAAACTAAAAATCGCAATCTGAATTGTAACTGTCCTTGCAACGCAAAAATCACAATCTGAATTGTAACTGTCCTTGCAACCCAAAAATTACAATCTGAATTGTAACTGTCCTTGCCACCTTTTGTGGTGTGCTGGGTGTCTGCTTGCTGTATCAGTTTTGAGTGCAGGATAATGAGTGTGTTCCACAGGGCAGTTTTGATTTAGTTTCAGGCCCCTTTTGCTTTTTAATAGTTCAGAGAGAAGTAGCACAAGCAAGTAAAGTGATGTGGACAAAGTATAAAGTGTTTCTAAATTGCACATAATGTGGATTTCCATAAAGATCCCGCAGAAAAATAAAGTTATTTTCTTTCTTATTAGAGACAGTAGTCAAGAATGATTAGTCCAGGGCTCTTTGTCTTGTGTAAACACATTTTCTCTGGTCATCTGTTGTTCACTCACTTATCCTCTCATGGTGATTCATTTGTCTTGCTTGTTTAAGACAGAGTGGCTTCCTGCCCCATAATTTCATCTGTGTTATTTATGTGAATGAAGTAATGGACAACAGTAGGGGTGTGTCAGAAGAACTGAGGGTAGAATTTACAAAGAGATGATTGGTTTTCACGTTTCGTCAACCATTAGTTATGTAACATATCCAATCTATGCTTCATATTTTGCAGTGGGCCACTTACTGAGAAACTATAGTTGGTTGGATGAATAATAAAACACTTTCTTATGTGTTTTGATATGTTGTGTTATATATTCCAGAACACATGTTTAGACTCTTGGGCTGAATAATAGGGAAGTTGATTAAAACTGTGTTTTGTTTAGATGCCAATGATAACTGAGACTACACAGTGTGAAATGGCATGTTGATTTATGAACTGGCAACAGTGTGGGTGGAAGCTGATATGGCATAGTCAAGCTAGTCCACAGGGGCTGTCCCAGACTTGTGGGCACCCCATGCAGCTGCCTGGCTGGCCTGTCCCTGAGTGTGACCCTGTTACTACTGTGGAGGGACTGAGGAAGTCCACAAAAAAACCCAGTCATTATAGCCAATGCCCAGTCAAGACATGAACCATCATCCAAAATACAAGTTCTAGAGTGTTACTGTCATACTTACACATTCAGTTGATAGATAAGCTGTTGATTTATGTCTTTTATCTGTTGTTTAGGGCAGGATTGATATTATATGATATGATACGATATGTTTGTTAACTGCAATTGGGTTGACAACCGGTGGCAGTAGTACAGTACACATTTACACACAAACAACACACTGAAACAGAATACCCAGAATGGAACATACGTAACAATATGACTACATAAACATAACAATAAGAATACATAATATACAAAATTAAATAGAAGCATACAAAACACACAACCATATATACAATGATAAACAATAGAACCAAAATAATATGAAAGAAGCAGTAAAACTTAATATGATCTGTGTATCTTCTAATAATGATAGACACCCTGTTTGTAAGACCTTCACTCAACTTCACTACACTTGTTGACACTTCACTTCTTCCGATTTAAGCTTTACCCATCTACACTTCACTATACTTCACTACACTTCACTACATTTCACTACCCTCTCATTTGGCTTAACCCCATTTAAATTTTCTACTGCTCCATTTCACCTCACATCACTACACTTCACCTCACTTCCCTTCACTGCCCGAGACATGGGCATCCTGGGCAGTTTAATAAATTGGTGCCCCAGGTAGGAAAATAATTTGTTGCCCCTTAAAACCAATATTCCTTAAATTTTTTTTTGGCCTGGGACAGGGCTGGTGAAAATATTGAGGACATGTACCCCAAATTGGGGATAATTTTCAGAAAAATTCTTTTGTGTGTGTGGAAACCTGAGTTTACTAGCACCACATTTCTGAATATTCCAGCGATATCTTTGTGCCCCTTACATGTTGGCACCCCCAGGCAGCTGCCGGCTGGCACACCCCGCAGTCCAGCTCTGCTCAGGGCAAACCCAGCACTGTGTAGTTAAGTGGTTGCAGTTTATGTGATAATGTACATCTGTGTTATAAAGGTTGTGGATTTAGAAACTGGAAGAAATGTTGGACCCAATCAAAGAGGAGAGTTATGTTTTAAAGGCGCTCCAATCATGAAAGGGTATCATGGAGATTCACAGGCTACATCAGCAAGCTTTGACTCAGATGGTTTTCTTCACACTGGAGATGTGGGTTACTATGACGAAGATGGTTTCTTTTATATTGTTGACAGAGTGAAGGAACTAATCAAATACAAAGGATATCAGGTACGCAGTTTATCATTTATTCTCAAACGAACACATTTATTTAATGCGATTAGATCAAGTATTGCACTTGCGCACATTCGTTATAATTCATCAAGAACATTCCACATGTTAGAAATGTAATTAATGTGGAATTCAAATTAAAAATTCAGGCTTCAGTAACTTGAAATTGAGGTGTACATATCCTTGTCCGTTTTGATGTGAAACATCATTCCAGTGGTAAGATTATTTTTAGTGTCACTGATTTATAATATATTCAATTCATTATGATTTGTGTTCAAAAGAAATTGCACAGGCTGCTGGCTTCTCATTGCAGAGGTCCAGGTTAGTCCTAGGCTAGTCCATGTGGGATTTGTGGGGGACAAAGTGTAGTGGGATAGTTTTTTATCCCAGTACTTTGGTTTTCCCCTGTCATTATCATTCCACCACTGTTCTGTCCTCATATTTCATTCGCCTACCACTGGTGCTGTACCATCTTAGCAACTTACAGCACTGTAAACATTCAAGGGATGAAGGGGATGCTGATAAATTAAGTGTATATTCTTCTTGTCCAAAAAGGGAATATACTATCCTGCATTAGGCATTTAAGTTGGTCAGTAGCTGCAGCAGAAAATGGCTACATGCCAAAGGTTAAACAAAACATTCCCTCTTCTGTACAGCTCATGTGGCAATGTTTACCATGTTCTGAAGATAAATATCATGAGCGTTCATTATGAACCTTATTGAACATATTTGGCTTCATGTATTGAACTGCCTGAGAAGTGGGATACAAAGTGGGCATAAGTGAGATTTAAGTTTCCACCAACGAGATGTAATGCCCTGTAGTCTGCTAACGGTCCAGGGTACATGACTGACAGAACTTCCTAACACTGACATTGCAGGAAGCAGTTTTTACTGAAACCATGGTACTATTTTACCAGACCTAACAGCATTATATTCAAGAGGATAGCAAGCTTCAAAGTGGGCATCAGATGACTTTAGATACAGGCAGTAACAAAATGAAATATTATAGTGCGATCCTGACCAACTTTACATCGGACAAGTGTTTCTAGATGCTTCATAAAGCCTGAAGAATCAAACTTTGGCTGCTTTAACCCATGTTGACTACAGGAGATATGAAAACGTCCATGTAGATTTCATGAGGCTGTAATGTTAGTCCTGCTTTCCCATGTTGGGTTGTTTTCAGAGTGAATATTGTTCAGTATTTTGATGCTGTTACATGGAGTATTTTTACAACCGTCCTTTCCTGACTGTATAAAGACCTAACTAGCTCATGCCAGTTTCCATGTCCTATCTCAGGGAATATTTATGTTAAGGCTGTATCAGACAGAGTGCACAGTGTCAGCACTAGCAACTGATAGTGGATCATTTATTTTATTAACCACTTATTTCAAATTTAACACCGACTGTTAGCAGCCAGCAATCTGAAGTAACCATGGTGGTTGTTTTTAGTCACAAGACTCTCACACGACATTTATTTCCTTCGGTGCTACCGCTAGTGTTGAATTCTTGTCCCTCACTGACTTAACTCTCTCTAGTGATTTCCTACTCCCACGCTTGAAAAGATGATACAAATAAGACTTCTATCAGTCAGTTCTGTTCAGACCATACTAAAACAGAATGAAAGTTTCTCGTCTCATTGTCCATCCTGTCATAAGACTACAAAAGGTTCCTTACAAAATGTCAGTTGGACACGCTTCCATTGCTCCAGAAAATCCTGAGCGTTATTTACAACCCTGCTGTTAGAAAGTCAAACTAGCCTTCAAAATGACTAATTCTCCCCCGTTATAGTGAAGCCCTGGAGGACTCATCTGTGCGAGGACCAAAGTATAGCCTTACGTCAAGAACGTCGAACCTACCCCAACGGTTACAATTTTACATGCCACAACTTAATGTTATGCTAGCAGTACACTGCCTTAGATGTGAGCTGTGTTACTGTGTACCATTGTCACAGAACTACTGCAGCCATAGCTCTGTACAGTGAAGAATATCTATTAGCATTGAATGGATTCAGGTTCCACCAGCCGAACTGGAAGCAATTTTGCTAACCCACCCTGCTGTTAAGGATGCAGGGGTCACTGGTGTTCCCGATGAAGAAGCAGGTGAATTGCCTTTGGCTTTCATAGTGAAGCAACCTGAAGCATTTGTGACGGAAGGAGAACTCATTACATATGTGGCAGGTGAGATATGTGTGAAATTTAAAGGAAAATGATGAAAATGATATGGGAATGATTCATTGAATTCAGTTGATGTGTTATATTCTCTTTGTTGTAATCATCAACGTTGTGCCGTAAATCTGTATGTTTCTGCACTGTTACAGGACAAGTATCTCCACAGAAGAGACTTCGTGGTGGAGTTGTGTTTGTTCAGTCCATTCCAAGGACACATAGTGGAAAAATCTTAAGAAGAAAACTAAAATTGATGTTAAAAAAGTCTAAGTTGTGATTGTATTAAAACAGTGTATCATTTGTCAGCAAGTGACTGATCACACCACACTGTGTGCTTTTATTTGATGTATGTAAAATGTTTCTGAATTATTACCTCTTCACTTAATGCATGCTGTTCTTTTATTATTATCATCATCATCATCAAATTTCTCACTTCTCAACTTTGGCTGGGAAATATTCACCTATCCTGGAATGTAGTAATCAACAGGATTAGGCTCGGTGGTCTTATTTGTAGTTTAAAAAGTTTCTTACAATTGAACATGTGCCAAGAATTACAGATTTTTGCATTTTTATATTTGTATTTGGGTGCAAGTTAAGTCTTGTTAGACTTTGTGATAGTGACTTTGGAATTACTCCCATACATGATATTACTATTGGGATCACATGTGCTGCCTTTTGCTTCCACATGGCACATATTTCATTTGCTAGTTCTCGGTACTTGCTTTGTTTGTCGGTTATTGTTTTGGTGAGATTATGTGTATTTGGGACAGCTATGTCTATCAAAAAGGTGTTCTTTGTTTTCTTATTCATAAAAGTTATGTCAGATCAATTAAAAGGTATTGTTTTGTCCATAAGTACGCAGCGATTCTAGTACAGCTTGAAATTTTCATTCTCCAGTGCACTGGCTGGTGTGTACTTGTAATATGGACTTTTATCATCAATCAATTCGGCTGCTTTCGCCAGTATTATTATTATTATTATTATATGTGACTAACTAATGAATTCTAGACTTCAGACTGTTGTGAGAAGCCAATAATGCTCAACTGGTCATAATATCCCATGTCCGTTTATAGAACCCAAAGCCTTGCTACTATGCTGTCAAAAGCCCAAACCTGGACCCCATCCTGAGCCATGATTCCATTCAACAACCTTATACCATATTTTTTTAAGGTCCTTTACTTTATGTTTAGGTCCCTATATCTCCCCCTTTAGATATCATGACCAAAATCCACGTAAACTTTACTGTGTGCCTGAACTACTCTTTCATTCATGTTGAATACATTTTTATATTTCTTTGACAAAGAAATCTTTAAAGCCAAAGCCCTTTGTTGCTATCTGTAGACAATGAAATGTAGCTATATTCTTAAAAATATGAATGTGGTGATTTCCAGATTGGAGTGTATATACTTGTAACACAACTATATGATGGTAGAGATATGTATATAATTTATTACATAAAGAACTACATGTTTCGGCCCTTTTCATTGGCCATCTTCAGGTTGATAAATGAAAAAAACTTAGTAAGCAGCTATACTCGACTTGTGTGGGTTGTATACAGTGGGGAGGTAAGAGGTGAAGTGGGTACTAGATCATGTATGTGTTGTGTAGGATGGGTGGTGTGGGTACATGGGTTCTGCTATTTTTGCTATTCTAGGTTAATATAGTTGGATTTATGGTATCATCTTATGTTTGTAGAGATTGTATGTACATGTACACTTAGCTTATAATGATTTCCAGTCCAGGTTTGGAGTCTGTGGGTACCAGTAGCTCTTTCTTTTGGGTCACTCCTGGCTGAAGCGTGACTGAAAACCAAATCCATCCAGTCTGAGGGTAATAGATTGCATCTATGTTCACCTACATACCATCACAGTGGGCAGAGCAACAAACTTCCCTACTCCTGCTACTTTCTCCAACTCTGATCCAAATATCCAAATTTCATGCCTTGGTCACTTTACCTCCACTCCCCACCTACTAAACAGGGGAATGACTGGGCTACAGAATTGGTCTGGGGGGTTGGAAGATAAAATAATTGGTTGATCCTTAAGGGAATTGAACTGTGCTGATCATCCAGCCTGTACCCTGGTCCCTATACTTACTGAGCTATCCTTGCTCCTGCTGTGGTGGTGTGTGTGTGAATCATATAAGCTTCAGCATTCATCTTTTCCACGTCCTGCATTTCTTTCAGAAACTGGTTAACATCTTAATGCCAATTTTGTAGCCATTTTTAGAAACACATTATTGTATACAATGTTCAAAATATAACATAACAATATACAATACAAAGGTGGTATAATGTCATGAAAATTCATTATATTTCACATGTGTATGAGTGAGTATGTTAATGATGAAGAAAGAAGTAGTTAAAGAAAACACCACCATGCACACCGATGTGGTCAGGAAGTCACCACATGTTGCACCTAACTTCTGTGGTTACTG
>Ga0136643_10015873_pt1 | contig 11315 bp, 7 predicted proteins | sample TergutLab28metaG_FD_96883 | JGI IMG/M metagenome (GOLD analysis project Ga0136643, IMG submission 96883) | Labiotermes labralis P1 segment gut microbial communities from Petit-Saut dam, French Guiana - Lab288 P1 (version 3) (version 3) | ecosystem: Host-associated > Arthropoda: Insects >... | reverse complement strand
TTTTTTTTTTTCTTTAAAACCAGATTTAAAAAAAAAGTTGTTTTAAAAAAAATTTTTGTTTGGAGAGTGAGTGGACCCGGGGGGACTTGCTCGCGGGGGGGGGGGGGGGGAAGACAGGCGTACCGGGCGGCAGAGTCCAAGGGGCGGCAAAATAAATATTTTAAATTAAAAAAATCAGTGCAGCTGACTTTAAATTACTAAGCCAAATAAAAGCAAATTCAATATATGTGACTTTTTTTTTTTAATTCGTACGTTCTGTTCGGGACGGTCATTGTGACAACTCGCCCTGGGCACCCAAAACCTAGCTACGCCACCGGTTCTTTCCCTTCGGTTGAAGTAAGCGGCTCCGTTCCATTCATGTCTGATACCAGATATTATTTAGCAAGTGTAAAGCGTGCTGTCTCATGTTAAAAGAATACAGACTGAAGGAAATACTTGGACCTACGGAGGAGAAAGCAACAGGAGGCCGCTGAAAAATTATATGATTGCTTCATAATTTGTACTTTTCACCAGAATTATGACGATCAAATGGAGAATCAGATGGGTGGGCCTGCAGCAAGCGTAGGATACATGAGAAGAGCACCAACATCACAACAGGTCGGTCAGAATGCGTCTTAACGGACACCTTTTAACTCTAGACATGTACAATTATTACCCACAAAATCACAGCAATACTTCGTGAAAGTAAGGGGGAATGAAGACCCAGCAAGGAAGAGTACAAACCAAGCACAAGAACGCGTATGTGAGCTGCACGTAGCACGTAATCGGTCAATTTCTGTAAAATGTTAGGACTCTACTTGTGACGTATCATCTAAATACATAACTCTTTACATGCTGCTTAATGTCATTAAATGGTATGTCTAATCTCCTTATCAAGGACGATTTAATCGTCAAAAATACCGGTGTAGACTAGACAACCATTTTCCTATCCACCGTTGATTTGATTATTCAAAGAAACCGGTGTAGACTAGACAGCCATTTTCTTATCCACCGTTGATTTGATTATTCAAAGAAACCGGCGTAGACTAGACAACCATTTTCTATCCAATGTTGATTCAATTATTCAAAGAACGTTATTTTCCGAATGCGCTATGGCGGTGCGCCTGAACTTCCATCAGGAGCGCTCTAGTGCAGCCGGTGCCGCTATGCGCCCACTTTTCAAACACTTTTCTTCCCCAGTGTACTTAACCTTACATCAGAGTCAACAACCCGAGTTTTACATTCCCATTACCTCAACAACTGGGCGTCGGCTGTCATCGGCAGCTCTAAGCCAGTTCAAATCAAGTTAAACCAAAGGTGTCAGCTGGCAACCAAACTGTAGGCTAGTTATACAGCGACGCTGTATCAACTCTAGAACTAATGTGCCGTCAAATTAGATGTGAAGATGTGAAAGATAAATTACAAGGACGTTGACAGGAAACATGGCACTCGCCCGCAATAAAATATCAATTAGAAAAACTGCTTGCCTGGCTGTGATTCCAACCGTGTAGTCCCATCCATCAACAAAACTGAGCAAACATGTTTTTATGTCCGAAATAAAGTATTATCTACCAACTGCTTAAATTATGGTTGACATCTGACATCTTTTTCATGGTAATTCACGTCTGTCTTGTCTGTCTATGTGTCCGTCTTATCTACCACATCCATTCGTTTCTTTCTGCAAAATACAACATCCCATACATCCACAAACACGTCACTTCCTGCATTCACTTATTTAAAAAAATATTTACAAATCCACCAAACCCACAGCAACTGGCATGACATGACTTCTAAAGGAAACAGAAGTTTATTCAAAAAATGAGAGAAATAAAAATTTCAACAAAATTATAACAACAGGCTGCAGAAATAAGTAAATCGCTGTTTCATACCTGCTCATTAAAATTTCCGGAGTGGAGCAGAATATGTTGTTCTCGACAGGAATACAAAAATTAAAAATTCAGAAATTTACAAGAAGAACAGCAACAATAAATAATTAGGGTCCATGTATCATAGTCAGAAGCCGCAGTTTTTCGGGTGGTGAAGAAGGGCTTTATGTTACTAACGTTTTAGAAGGAGTGGAAGTAGGATGTTTCAAATGATGCTGCACTGTGTGGGAAATTCCGCGGCATGAATGTGCAACAGCGATATAAACAGGCGTTGTTTTTATTTTATTTCAAGTTACAAACAGGTGTTAGACGAAGTGTTAACGACAAATTAAGAATGAAGAAAGCAGCGACTTTACTCACTGCGGGTATCATATTTTGCTCCGATATGCTGAACGTCACGGCTGAGTTGTTAGCGCCCATATTTTGTAATCAAGAGATTCTGGGTTTGTATCTCAATCCCGGCGATTATCTACCTAGATAAGATACAGTGTGCTTTCCTTCAATATTTCCAGGCGAACATGTGAAGAGTACTTTAAAGTGAGCCAGAACTGGTTCAGTCAAATTACTGATTCACAGGTACGGTTATATTCACAGTCTACGGAGTTTCAAAGGAGTGTTAAATAAACCAAGAAGCAATCCCGCGTTACATGTTTAGCACAAGCGAAAGATAAATACCAGTCTGAACATTTTACAAGACTATTATTCACATTTCTTCCCTACGTGTTCATTATTCTAATAGGGACTGTTTTTTTCACGTGCAGTTTCTAGGACAGTCAGAAAACGTCAGCACAATTTAGATCAACTATTTCCTTGTTTCTCTACCAATTCCCCCCTCAGCTATCTGCGGTTTATTTAATTCATATAATTAATCAGTGCGTACGTTAGTTCTCTTTTCCTTTGTTTCCTTTCAGCCTTACGTTTATTTTATGATTCGAAAGGATGGTACACTGCGGAATAACACCACCCTCATTCCGTTGTGTTGCAGCTGTCCGTGTTAGCAAACAATACACGAGACGGCACGCCATGTTTGTTTGAAACAGCTAAAACACGAGGGTCCGTGCGTGCGTAGTTGCTTCAGCGTCTGATTAATAAACTGGTAAAATGCGAAACCTGAATGTAAAGGGGGTGGGGGGAAGCCCTTTATTTCACTCCCAACACGCCAACTTTCACACAATTCACTCTTTTTATTTTGTATAAATGGGTATACCAGCAGATTATGACTCCAGGAAATGTCACACATCTTACACTTCTCAAAGTAACACAAACAGCACATTAAGATAAAATGAACGTTCGACCAACCAAGCTTCAATACGTTCAAGGTCACTGTTTCACCTACATAGGCTATATGGCGTCGAATGAAATGGAAACCTGTACTGACTCGAAACTGGTTCAGGATTTGCAACGAGATGATCGTGGCATATTTCAAAGCACAGTCTTTCGTAGCCGACTGAAGCAGCGGCGACAACATCGCCCTCAAGGACCAGTAATATGGCGAAATTTCGCGCCGACCATTTCTAGATACTGTGTTACGCCAGCCTGTTTGGTTTTTCGCCGATACGAAAGATTTCTCATCAGAATATAGCCCTTATCTTGCGACCGAAAGCGCACACTAACCGCGACCAGCAGACGCACAGTGATACTCCTTTAGACTGTCTCTTGAACTTTCAAAAATAAAATGTGCCCCCTGTACCCAAATTACACGCTGTTTTAATTTTATCTCTCCCCGTAAATTAAATATTCTCTCTCAGAGACCCTATCCTTCTAGCAACAACCAACCAACGGATCAGTAGTAATCTCTAAAGGCAAACATACAAACCACGAAAGAAGAGTTTCTATAAAGAAATTCACGGAATCCTAACCGAGAACCTCACAGAATCTTGCAAAGAAATTCCCAACCATTTACAGAGCCCACAGGTTCATTTCCCGTCACTGTACCCTAATCACAAGTCAGATGACCAAATCCTAAGCATATCGACCTCCGTTTCTTGAAAATACATCTTACCACAGTCCTGCCATCTACGCTTAGATCTCCCAAATGGCTTGTTACTTTCAGGTCCTACGATTAAAATTTTACTTGAATGTCATCTTTCTCACGTGCTGCATTCTCCCTGTTTGGTGACGTGTGCAAATTATGAAGCATCGATTGTGGAATTCCTAAAATTCCTCCAAAGTGGGTTCGTAGACAAACACAAACAAACAAACAAACAAACACACACACACACACACACAGAGCGAACACTTAAAAAACTGTGGCAGTTTCTTATAACTTACACTAAAAATAAACGCCAACGCTGGCCTGAAGCCCTACACTTCCTCAATTCAAATAGGGAAAGTTAAAGGTAAAGGTGCAGTTCCATTCACTCTCGACCTGGTCTCCAGATGGAGGCCAAGGTTCAATTCCACGATCCGGCCGCTATGAACCTTGGAATAGTCCACAGTACCCGTTGAGCAGGAGGCTGGGTGGGACCCGGAGTAGTGAGGACTTTTTAAAGAGGACAGAATCTCTTATCCCTGGTGGGAATCGAAAACGAATCCTCGGTCGATCACCCTGTAATCTAGTCACTACACTGACTGCGCTACCTCGGCTCCCCCCCTGTAAACAGGAGAAGCTTATTGCATATGCTGAAGAATAGCACTCTTGAAAAAGCCTAAGTCTAAAGGACTCAAGCGGTCCATTTCAATTCTAACAATATTTCTATACAGCACATTAAATCAAAATCAAATTAACGACAACAGCGCTCGCACAAGGCCGCGGGCAAATACCGGGATATCCACACAGTGCGCTCTATATCTTACCTGGTACAAAAAAGTTGGACATCCGTGACGGTACCCGTAAAACAGTAGATGGGTTATAACAACTGAATCATTTGTGGCTTAAGTTATTCATTTAAATCTATTGTTACGCTGGTAATTCACAACAAACGAGCATCCTTGAATATGGCATAACAGAGTGCCGTTAAATGTAATTAATGTAGACCAAAACAGACCGTTTTAAACAATTCCGCTTTAGTACTGTGTACTTGCTGTAGTACCTAACTGAAACAGAAAATGAACGCAAACAGTTATACGGACAATAACGAGAAAATAAATAGTCCCTGTGCCAATAAAAATCGTGAAATTAAAAAGTAAACGTTTTGGGTAAGCTGAGGTGAGTTCCTGCAACACTGGGTTAACAAAAACCCCCAAATCTGTCCCTGCTTGGACAGATCCATTCCATCACAGTGACGCACACGTGTGCGTACTGAAACTAGATATACTGCGGCCAGCTGAAAGATACACTACACTACACTACACGCCCTTTTGATATCCGGTGTTCTTATCACAGTTTCCGTAAGCCTTTCGCTTACGTCTGACACATGTTGTCAATAAAGTGTTATCTATGACTGCGGAATTGGCAAAATTTATAAAAATTGTGAGAACCGGATACTGTGCTCCAAACACTAGTCTGTGTTCAGAATTCTGCGAAATATTAGCACCAAACACGAAAACAGATGCATGGTCACAAGAATTCTCGTATTTCATTTGCCAGTCTTAAGCAACCGAACATATACAGAGGGCCTTCATGCATGTGTACCACAGCCATGGGGAAAGTTGAAAAGCTCAAGGTATAACATGTTTAACATGGCAATGTGCTGTAACATGTTTAACATGGCAATGTGCTGTAACATGTTTAACATGGCAATGTGCTGTAACATGTTTAACATGGCAATGTGCATTTACCCGACCATCACGGTATGTACTTTAAGACTCTCTCCTGGTACGTACCCCCAACCCCCTAGCCCGCCGGCCATACATAACCATTCCACTTCAACCAGGAGTTGCGTGATATTGGTAGAACTGCGTATTGTACGCCTTAATATTTCCAGCAATCGTGCATTTAATTCCTGGCTTAGACGTAACAGTCGGTCAAAATTTGGCCCCACTGCCGACAGTAGGGAAATCAATATTTAACTTGTGGATTTGTGAGTGAGTGCGCCAGCCAGCCGACTGTTACACATGGCTACATAATTCCTTCTGCATTAAACATAAAGCATGTGCCATTCTAACAGATTCAATGGTCACATTTTCGTTACCAACCACACGTCTTGACCGGGTAATGGTAAATACTGGTTTAGTATTATCTCCAATTCACGAAGAGCCTAAAAATGCTTCGAACAAAATTACTGGAACCTCGTTTGACTGTTGACTATTGGACGTATGTACAACAGTATCGCTCATTCAATACGCTACAAGGACCGAATAATTTGCAATTGGCATTCGAAAGCAAGGAAAAAGAGCGGCCGTGGCCCATTTGAAAAAAACTCTCAAAACGTGCGGAGCGGTGTCGCGCCAACACTCCAGCCGTACTGACTTGTAGTTTATTCAACAGCTCTTCAAAATTTCAGATTTTACAGCGTCTGTTTAATGTTTTCCTAATCAATGGCTGCAACAAATGTCGAAAGCATTCATCAGTTTGGTGAATATTCTGAAGAAAGAAGGCCACATTTGTATTCCGACGCTGTTCTCAGCATCACACTACAAGTCGGAAGCAGGCCAGCACTCACGCGATCTCAAATGTGTTTATTCAACCAGTGTTTCACCTGGGATACCAGTTCATGCAAACAAATCGATTAGAAATATCGGAAGAAAGTACTCGACAATGACATGGACACATTACACTGATAAATCGCATATTTCTTGGCAGTAAATTATCACTCCTGTTTATCCAAAAGTCGTTCCATTACTGAACATGTTATTGGGCTATCAGTTCACTACTGTTACAATGGAACAAATATACGCGTAACCATGAAAAATGCGGAATGCAAGTACAAGCATTGTACAGTGTTTAAAACTGAGTTATATTATTTAAACTCTTTAAAAGTTTCAATTACACATTACAAAACTAACATCTAAGTATCATACCCTGTAATTCAAGCAAACAGAAAACAGTGTGTTCAAGACTGACTTTAATAAAATATTTTATCTATTAAAGGATTCTATATCCATGAGCAGTCCCATGACGATTTACATCCTACGTTAAGCTTGAAACGTAAAATTCACCCTATAACAGGTAACGAAGGCCCATAAGGGAATAGAGGAACAGCTCTACTCTTTCTTCAACCTCGGCGCTGGATGGGGGTGGATGATATACGCCACATGCCGGCCGCTTTATCCTCGGGATTGAAACGCGGTACCCATTGTACAGACGGCTGGGTGGGCCATGGGACCGGTCCGGACGGGTAGGGAAAATCTCGTCCCCCACCGGAGTTCGAACCTCGGACCATTCATCCCGTAGAGAGTCGTTACACCGACTACGCTATCCCGGTCGCCCCAACGTTAAACGTACAGTTGGTGGAGTAAATTAGTCTTAAGTAACCAATAAAAAGCAACTTTATGTGGTATCGTATATATTTCGCTTATTTTAGTTAGGAAATCTCAAGCAATGTTTAATAAAAAAAATCAGAAGACGAAGCCAGCAAACAAAAGGACGGGGTGTGAATATAAGGTATGCTTTTTTGTTGTCGTTTTGCGGATTACAGACGCGTACGGTAGACACAGAAAACCACACACACACAACAAATCCAGCAGCAAAGCAGAAAAACGCTCAAACTGGAGTCTAATTACAGAGTCCTTATTTAATGAAACACATCATGAGCCAGAGGTTTGACAGGAATGAGTTTCAGTGCCAACAGCGCCTGCGCATACACGCTTGTTAAGACAACGATATTAAACTGGCGACGGCACTAGTTCAGTGTAGTAGCTGTCCGTATGAAAAAGGGAAGTAAGCTCGTCCTGGAGTCAGTATCTTAAACTTAAGATTTCAATTACGAAACGAAATTAATATGTTATATCAAGCTGCAGATAAGGATGTGTACAATAACACATGAATAGAGTTATCAGCAACAAAGAAGCTTCAAAACATGTGGAATGTACCTCAGTCTCACACGCTGATGTTTGAGAAAGACATTGAAAATGAGTCACCCGGCGAAACTCACGCTATCTTCAGCCAACCCATGCTCTCAAGAGAAGTAATTTCACTTTGGAACACACGTTACTAAAACTACTTTACATCTGCGACGCACGAGCAAATCGAAGAAATGATATACTTCAGACATACAAGTATTTATACGGACAAAATTTGTCAGCGATCCGTTCATAACTACAGAGTCCGGCAGAAATACTTGACGATTTGGCAACACAGCTGTAAGTGGAATCGTTGGCGTGAGGAATTTCTCCTTGAACGCCCTTCTAACGAGACTCAAAGCATTTCAGTTGCCATACAGTGCTGATCTGTAGAGCATCAAGCTTTCGCTGTGGAGACGTATTTAAAAAACAACGATTCTGTCGTGACTCAGTGGATATTTCGTCGGCACTTCAGTATTCATCAGAACGACAGTGTCACTAGTCGCAATACTGTACTGTTGTGGGTGAGAAACTGCAGAGAAACAGCGTCTGCCGCAAAAAGGAAAACCTCCAAGAAGAGAGCCTTCACTTAGAACTCCTGAGAACATCGAATGATTGCGTCAGGCTTTTGTCAGAAGTCCTCCACTTGCGGGAATGTGCTGACAACAAGGGACGCCACCTCACAGACACTATACTCAGGAAGTGAATATTGTAATTAAAATGTTTTCAGATAAAGATAATTTTAGTAATAAATTCACGTAAAAAGATAGTATACTTTTCATTTTATTGTAACTTAAAATTCGTCAGGTTTTTCTGCCGGACCCTGTAGAATGGTGTGAAAAAAATCCGCACCTTGCTAAAACCTGAATAACCTGACAGCATTTAAAACACTGACCTACCATTAATGTCAACAAAGATTAAAATCTCGCCTCTTATCCTTCCATGCCAAAACTGAGTTATTCTGAGTAAATCGAGTATACTCAACCTACAAGAAAATGTATTGACATCCACGTGCTGCGAACGTAAAGCGACAGTGTCTAGAATCCGTACGCATTTACCGTCTTCTAACTTCAGTTAATGATATGTGTTCCCTTAGAGCTGAGACATAAACACAATCTCCAGCTGCGATTATTCGACATAAAAGGGACGGAAAGGCGGTCGGATATAAAAGGCTGCAAAACACATAACAAAAGATTAGTGAATATCAAGCATGTATAATTCAGTTCCTTATTAAAAGTACATCGAAGCAACAAACAGGATTATTTCACAAAGACGCCTAGTATACAAAATAATGCAAATCTTTAAATTAGTTTGATTTTTCGATGACAAGAGAAACTGGTAGTTGCCGCACAGTCTCGTTCCTTTCCTGGAGGACTTCACTTCAGCACCTGACAGCCGGTACGTCTGCAGCGCTAAAAGGAAACGAATGATATCTCGATAGCCTTTAATCTCTCACTAAGTATGACTCATTCCAAATAACTTTCTGTGCTCCTTCGTTATCATGACCCACAGGAAATTAAGATTTTAGGTCTGGGGGCCATCTGGAACTTTAGTAAAGGAACAGGGCCCTCCTGAGTTGATATCAGATTATGGGGCACAAAGGGCCCGTCTATAAGGCCTAGGTGCATCGGGACGGTAAGGGCTCGAACCCAATATACATCAATCAATCAATCCTTCGTTATCATCTAAATCGTGATCGCCAGCACTACGTGATCCACTGTGACGCCGTCTGTCAGCTGTTCTTCTTGCTCTTGATTAATCTATTCTCGTATGCATTATTACCCACATTTTCACATCGTGATACAAGTTTTAATAACCAAAATCTGCAAATTTTCTTTCATGTTTGTTCCGTCGCTTTATGTTCAACTTGTTTTTCCTCTTCTCCAATTAAATTCCCCCATGATCGGGTCGGTGTTTTGGTTCGATATTCTCCCAAACTTGGGCAGCTCAGTAAATGTCTTTCAAATTTTGTTTTTTCATAATTTTTAACATATTCCCTCTCTCTACAAAAACATCTGTAGGTCGACACTTTGCTTCAGCGTTTCAATGGCAACTTGGTCCATACGTTGAAGACAATTAGGTGACATTAGGTGGTAGAAACATCACTCTTTCCATTCCCATTCTTTAGCTCCTTTTCACTAGAAACAGAAGGCGCGCTATCAATGGCAAGAACCCCTTTCTTTTCGTGTTAATTAGTAAAATCCCACTTCGAAAAGTTTCTGAGCCAATCCACGCACTCTTTGTGGTTTGCTGGACTTACATTTTAAGGTACTTTTTCTATTTTTGATGTTCAAATATACCGAAGTTAGAGCATGCAAGAACCGTCGCTCGTTCTTTGTTTCGCTTATAGCTAGGAGCTGATTTTTTTTCGCTACAACTGATGGGAGAATTATAAACTTCCAGCCGGTTTCGTCAAAAGCAGAGGGCTGTTTATGTGACACACCTTCACTCTTTGTGAGGATTCAACCGTTCTGTAAATTCAAAAATTATCCCGAATCTTCAATTTTTTTACAGGTGTTGAACTCACATCATGACTTTTTTCACCCCCTTCGATCTATCCAGTCTATATTAGCAGTGCAGTCGGTTTCTCCTTCATTAAACCCCCTGTGAAAAATCCGCGATTTTTCTTGTAAAAGAGTTACAGTTACAGTTACAGTTACAGTTATCTATGTGCCTTCCTCCTTTGTTGCACGAACCACAAAAATAAACCTTCACTCGCCTTTTCGTATTCACACAGTTTCTGTCGTCCTCTTTACCTCAGGTCTCCATACGAAGCTCTGGCAAATACCACTTTTCAATTTCGCCCTTTTCCTCTTCCAATTACGAACACCGCACGGCTGGAGCCATATTATTCCGCCACTTTCTGCATAGTTTCGCCCTTATGCAGTGTTCCTAAAGCTTCAAGTTTTTGTTCCAACAGATTCAACCATGTTTTTCCTCTTTCCATTTGACAATAATGTAAAATAAATACTTTCTTAAAAATCAGCACCTTCCATCAACAAAATAAAGCACAACTGCATTCTTCTAATCGAACCCACTAAATAAAGCACAATAAAGCGACTAACAGTGAGGACTTATACAGAATATAAACAAACGACGTAACAACACTGTGAAATAGGCAATTAAAAAGTAAACATATCAATGTGGTGGGGAGTGTAACTTCGTTACACGCTGACTTCATTTTTTATAACATATAATGAGTATAACATATGATGAGATGGCATTCGAATGTACTGGATGTGCGAAGTTTTAGGGGAGCTGATTGTGATACAGATCACTATCTGGTGATTGCAAAGGTTAGCGAAAGATTAACAGTGGGTAAACAGGCCGCACAGAGGTGTGATAGGCAGAGATTTAACTTGAGGAAGCTAAGTGAGGCAGAGGTTAGGGAACAGTATCAGATTGAGATTACAAACAGGTTTGCAGGTTTGGAAAACTCGGACCATGACGAGGACGTAAATAGGACTTGGGAAAACATTAAAGAGAATATACAAACGTCAGCGAAAGAGAGTCTGGGTTTGGATGAATTTAAGCAGAATAAACCCTGGTTTGATGAAGAATGTTTAG
>Ga0136643_10015872_pt1 | contig 11316 bp, 10 predicted proteins | sample TergutLab28metaG_FD_96883 | JGI IMG/M metagenome (GOLD analysis project Ga0136643, IMG submission 96883) | Labiotermes labralis P1 segment gut microbial communities from Petit-Saut dam, French Guiana - Lab288 P1 (version 3) (version 3) | ecosystem: Host-associated > Arthropoda: Insects >... | reverse complement strand
GGACTACACATATTAGCTCCTCAAGAATGACTGTTCCATGCAGTTATGTAAAAAGGTAAATCAGTCCCATTACAGGCCTGAGGTGTCCAGAGGGTTTCAGGAAGTTAAGGTTCCCAGACTATGTGACAATGGCCCAGAATGGTGATAAGGTTGTCAGCCTTACACACCGGCCATTTTTACCCCCAGGAAATATTCCTGGTTCTCATTTCTGTTGGAGGCTGAGTCGACCCCAGGGCCATAGTGTGATCGGAAGGATTACGTCAATGAAAAATTCCAATTATACCATCTGGAATCGAACCAGCGACCTTCCAATTTGTAGCGCAGCACCTTAACCACTGTGCTACTGCGGTCCCCCATGCAGTTATTTAGTTAGTTAACTGTTCCAAAAGACATATAACTATATTAATGTTCTTCTTGCAGGTGTTGCTAGTGTGTTTAGAAACTGTTTGTGTGTATTTCAAAGTTACTTAAAACAAAGATTAATGGTATAGGAGAATAAACAGTGCTGTGTTACCCATGACCTCTATACCTGTAAAAGTGTTACTATGGCCGTGTGGGAGCTGTCAATAAATGGATTAATGGCAGCCTTCAGGAAGCTGAAGAGACTTCCAGTGGCAGAGAGGTAACTACTTTCAGCAGCAAAACATACTATTATGAGATATCTCAAGCTTTTGTTGCAGTGTATTTGAGGCCTTTGCTACTTTTGATGTTACTTGGCACATGTTTTTAGTTGGTAACTGGCATTTCAGTACAACACATTGGTTCCATCTTAAAGGGTCAAGCAGTCAAGGCCAACAATGGAATGTTACAAGATAGTTTTTGAGTCAAGAAAGATAGACAGGTAGTGCAGCATTATGACGGCACACTTTGAACATGAATATTTCAACAAACATGCCATCAGATAGAAAGCTGTTATCCTCAAGGGTCCCAATAAGCTTGAGATCTGCTATGTGCTCTATGATCTTACATTAGCACCTATCCTTAGGCCAAAGGGTTTGTAAATATTTATGAATGAAGAGTCTTTCTCAGATTTTGGAACAAGAAGTACATTTACACCTATACAAGAGGAAGGGAAGACTTTATCCCCCCATGGAGAGAAGAAAGCCTCTTGTTGTTGGCACCAAATTGGGCAAAATTTGATTGTGAGTACTGGCTCAACAGGAGCCATGTTGCATGGTCCACTGGGTATGGTGCACTCTACCATTCTCCATCCACAGTGGCAAAATGTGTCTTGCATTTACATGAATATATAAGTGCAGAATTGCATCTGTCATAACTATGAATGGATACAAAGGAAAGTGTCCTGGTATTAACTCATCCACCTGGAGCAGCACAATGTGTCAAACCCATATCAATGCATGACCTTTACCTGTCTTTACTGTGGATAGACACAAAAGTAAGTGGGGGGTATTAACCCATTCACCCAGACCAGCACAGAGGGTCAAATCCACACAAATGCAAGACTGCATATCTTAACTGTTGACAGATACAATAGAAAGTATGGGGTATTAACCCTTTGGAGCTGGAATTAAATTCCAGGTGCAATCTGCAGAACTCTGGCATTTAGATAACAAGATTTAATTTTTTGCACAGAACCATAATTACAGAAGTTAGTCAGCAGCAAGAATCCCCAAAAGGGCTGTATAAGAATGGCCAAAATTGGCTAATGCCAATGCTACACAGTAGGGAAATCCTCACCCCATGCGATGGAGCATATGCATCATTCAGAGCCAACGGTTAAAAATTTCTGCGTTTGAGACAATCATGAGTGCAACCACTGAGATACCATTTACTGACTACAAATGTATTTAACAAATATTGTAAAACCTGGCACTGTGAGTGCCATCTCCACCAAAACTCCAATATATGAACCAGATCATCATACATGTCACTGAGGCTGATAACATTAACAGAGATAATGGCCTTGCATTCAGGAGATCAGAGAAACCTCTCATTCACTAGCTGAAAGAATGGAAAAAACCTTGCCATGACGATAAATAACTCTTGCTTTATAAACCTTTCTTAGGCGAGAGTACCAAAGCTTAATGTCAAAATTTTAACATAACATAGATCTAACGGTAATATTACATGCAGTATTTGAGTTTTGGTTACTGGTACTGTTGATAACTCAAGTCTGTTGGGATGTAAGCCTGTATCAGGGGATTGGATTTCCAGCAACACAGGGTCACATTCTAGACGATCTGAATCTTGAATAGAGGATATTATTTCTGAGTGATTTTACTTTTTCCAGATATAAAGTATAATAAAAAAAGAAACAAACGTATATGCCCTACTTGAATTGGTCACTGATGCTAACAATTCAGCTGGGAAGACCGTGGACAACCGGCAGTTAAAAGCTTTCGGTCAACTATCCACCGAAAAGCAAAGCGTTAAGTCTAATGCTTATGTTTAATAATTACGGGCATGCGATTCTTTAAATTCCAGTCCCTTGGATTTTACTGTTGAAACTTCATAAATGACTGGAATAAATTCCATCAAGATACCAAATTTCTACGCTCTATTAAGGGGAACAAGCTTTTAGATGATGTAGAAAAAACTGGCGACAGCAGTGGCTCACCTGTTAAAATTACAGCCGCTAAATACACTATTATTTTCAACATTCTGGTACTAATTGCATACACTTTCCTCCAGCACTCTCCCTAGCCCTTCAGATATGATCATATGATCGTCTTGTACATATATCGAGTCGACCCGTCGATTAGCCCCGCCGCAGTCGATTAGTAACATGGACCACAGTAGTATGTACAGGTCTGTATTCTGAGCCCAAGTAGTTGGTCAATGGCATGGATCAGCTATGGAGTCACTACCTGGAAAAGGAGTGCAACGATGTCGCAGTCTGCCGAGTGTGGCGCTGCGGTCGTTCCTGTATAGTACGCCAGTCTCCCAAAACACGACACAGATTTGTTGCAGCGCGCATGCACGTTTACCTGTGGTTGGAGACTCAGTGAAGGCGGGTGGCAGACGAAATACGATTCCGAAGGGGTTCGACATTTGCTCCGACGAGGTGAAGGAACTATGTGAAATGGTCCACTTTCTCTGTCCTGCACCTCACCGCGAAGAAGTAATGAACTAGGTGATACATGTAGACCCCTTTCCTGTTGTAAGGGCTAAGAAAATCCTTTACATGACGCCACGTGCTCTCTATAGTGTTTGTGTGGGTGCATCTACGCTCGTCAACGAAGCCAATGGTGTGGTTAACGATGCGGTGGGTGTAACCTTCCGCGTCGAGATCCCGGTACGTTCCCCAGCAATCACTGATGAACGTAGTGCCGGGTTCGATCCAAGCATCTATAACGGCCATCAAAGTGTCGGGGGTTCGGTCCGGAACCATTAAGGAGGGGGGTGGGGTAGGAAGCGGGAAAACATTGGGCCTGAATTACACGATCAAGAAGTGGTCAGAGAAGCTTTATACAATATTGACAGCGTATTGAGGTACTTCTGTACAACATTTGTATCATTAATTTTTTTCAAAGAAGTAGGAAAATTGTAACCGAATGACACACAAAAGCTTTTTTTTTGAATCGTGATTGTGATTTAATGGATGAAACGTAAGCATGATGAATAAATATTGAGAGACGTATTAGGCAGCTGTCAGGAGTTTTGTTTACAAAGCACAGAAAATTGTATGCCAAGTCTGTTTACTTGATAACACATTTCTCTATAAGATATTGTATACTCCGTCATTATTACAGATATTACATTAACTAGAACCATCAAATACCTGATACCATAGATGATATACACAGTTTATCACTTATATAAGAAGGCTAGCCATATGGGTTCACCATTTCAACAGTTACAATTGCTAGCACTAGTTGACTACTGCAACTAGCCTAACTAACCTGGAACACTGGCTTTTGCTGAAGGTTTTAACTTTGATTTTTTGAAATTATATGCTTAATTGTTTAATTTTATGCAATAATTTTTATATTGTAAATGCATGTTTATGTGTAACAATCATACACTTTTAAATGTCAGGCCAACATATCATCCACTAATAATTTTTAACCATATGTAAACTACAGGTATATGATTTCCTTTTATATTTCTCACATAAACAGCCTAATAATGGCTACTTTGTAGCTGCCATTTAAAATTGCTACAGTGAAGTTGTGCATTGACAGGCTACGTTTCTTCTCTTATTTTGTATTTTAGAGGTACAGTGGGGATATCACACCATAAAAATGTGACATAGCTGATACATTGTTAGAAATTTTAGAAGTATTTGGAGTGGTATTAAGCAATAAAGATTGGAGGATGAAGAATCTGAGAGGAAATGAATTTGGAGAAATGCACACTGCAGCTTCATAATGTTTAGGTGTTCATCCTGCTTTCAGAAAACTAGCCATTGAAGTATAAACATCTGTATGTTTAAGTAGTATTTTTGTAGCTATGGGTGTGACACTTGGTCTGTGACATTGAGGAAAGACTGTAGACTGGGTCTGGTAACAGTGCTGATTAGTCCTTAGACTTTTATGACTGAAAGTAATAGGAAATATGAGAAAACTGCATAATATATAGTTTCATAAATTGTACCAGCCACCAGATATTATTAGAATTAAGGAGGAAAGGAAGGTGAATGGCTAGGTCAAGTAGAGTGCATGTGACATGAGGCGTGCACAGAGTGTTGTGAGAAATCCCTAATCGTAATGAATGAACATATCTGCTTTTAGGGGCCTATTATGCAGTGCTGTTACAGATGACTAAATTTGCTCTGTCAGACTTTACTACACAGTCATTGTAGCAACACTGTTAACATTTCTACTGTGGTTATATTAGGGTTTTGGTTTTGCCACTTTAATACAAGCAGCTTAGCTTGGGGGTTGTGTTTGTTGTTGACGACTAAGTTTCTGGTTTGGTGTTCCAGTTTAATATATGTAGTCTTAGTTACAGTTGGTGGTGTTTGGGGTTCGAATTTCATTGGGTGTAGTTTGTGCCATCTTATGAAAGGTAGGTTAATTCAGGGGTTCTGTTATTTGTCAGTGTCTCACTTTTTTGTCCCTCATTTTGATGTGTCAGCAAGGCGTTTAAAGTGCACTAAACATATGGGCCTTAATAGCAGTGTTGTTCAGTGAAGAATATATGTGGGAACAGAAAATAGGTGGGCTAAAGAAATTAGGTGAGAGGGTGTGAGTCAGATTATGTTGAAAATAGTAATGAAACCACATGTTCTGTTAAAGACAGGGAATTGAATGAATAGCTGAGCAACTGTTGGCTTCTCAGGAAGGGCTTTTCTCTGTAACAGTGGTTGTTATTCATTGTAATGGTTTGACAGTAATAATGTTGAAAATGTAGTTAGCAGCTTTGATGAAAATATAGAGCATGCCTTTTCATGACAGAGGTCACATTAATGTTATGTTGGTTTTATAGAGCTGCACCGATTCTCTGCACATTCTTCCAAGTTCGTCTAGTGAGACATTTCCAACATCATCTGATGGAGCATGTAATTGTAGCAATATAGAAGTTGAAAAGGACGGAGACGTAACAGAAGTGGGTTTCATTGCTATAAGTGAAGAGGCGGATATAGGCATCAAACAAGAGGAGATTCCTGAAGATATAACTTTTCCTGATATAAAGGCTGAACCAGATAACCTGAGTTATGTGTGTGTGTGTATATATCTGTTATTAGACATATTTTACCAATGTCCAGAAATGTCAGTTGTTTTTGTGATGTCATTATTTCTGACCACTTGAAATATCTCGACTGTTGGGAATGAAAATGTTTCGCTTTGATTTTTTTTTTGGATGGGGTGTTCAGGTGGGGGGTGGGTTGGAGGGTCTGTGCTAGATTGTTTGGTCTGTTTGTAATTGCAGAGACGATACATATATATTTTTATCTATGTAGTTAAAATTCCTTATCCACAGGATGATTCCTATAGGACAGACAAATTTATATACAGTAGAATTTCTTTAATCTGGCACCCACAGGACTGGAGAGATGCTAGATTATTAAGTATTCCATCTATCAAACGGTATCTCTTCTGAACGAAGTTCTTACAAGTAATATTTTCCTTGTGTTTCTTTATACCAAATAAGGTCAACAATCCAATCTTGTATGTTACAATTATGACACTCTAGACTGTAGCATTTCCCTGCTTCCCAGTTATTTCATGTGTGTTTCAAATTGTGAATGTCCTGTGTCATATTATGCCAGCAGCTCCTGGTTTACTCATTTTGGGTTCTCTGGAAGCTATTATAATAGCTCAGTGGGCTCAGTGAAATCCAGATTACTACATGTGAAATCACAGTATCAGTGTGCCTACTGGAAGGTACTGACACCAAAGCTTCTGGGGAATTTGGAGCTATTTTCCTCATCTGTTGAAGTATCAGGATTTTTGGCATATCATCTCCATATTAAAGGAATTGTATTGTGTTTCCAAAGCCCCCTTTATGTATTAAAATTTGAATTGTGTTTTATTATAGGGGACTTAAATTTCCCCAGAAAACCGTGGTTCTCCTTCTGCTAGAGAGTGGTGCTGTATATATCATTTTAAGTGGCCAGTCTGCAAGAAAAAGTGCAATGTTGGTGTTAGTATGATGCTGCAAAGCCATAAGTGATAGAGAACTAGTTTTGCGAAGGTAGTGACTGCCTGAAGGCTACATTAAGCAGTGGTATGACAAGCCTACAGATGATGGTTGCCTCAGCAAGAAGTGTGGGCTGGGGGAGCAATGAACCATTGACGTTCCTACATCTTGTACCTTATCCAAGCGCTCTGATGTACAGTATGCAAACACAAGTTTCAGTAACATTCGTGATCAACACCACTGACCAGGATCCTCATTTATGTAGCAGATAGATCTCTGCTTCCTTTACTGTTCCTAAGGTCTCCTGACCATTGTGTCAGGCTGTCCAATTCTTAACGAATGTGGTTGCCACTAAGATGCAAAGTTGTCATGAATTGGACCTGTGGCATATCATCCACATACAAGGTTTCATTACTCCAAATTTCTTACCTGTCTGTCTTATGGTTATGGCAGCTTTAGCAATAGTTCATGCATGTTTTTGGGTGGGATTGGGGTTAGGAAAATGTCTAATCTCTAGCCAAATTAGACATGTGTTAAGACTGAATTTTGGTGTGAATTTACTCTCATATGGAGGGACTTTAAAAACATAATTTGTGTATGTTTTGTATTTTTTGCAATTACGGATTACTTTGCAAGTAATCCACTCAGTGAATTCTGCAACATTCACTTAAACTTTACTGCAGTTGGTAATCACCATTACTTGAATTGTAACCAACTGCACAGTAATTGTTCTTAGTCTCAGAGATTTAGTACTCTGCCATGGACTCTGGTCTGCCTCGGAGGATGTGGTACAATTTGATGTTGTGCCACTTGCAGTGAATTTTCTCTGGCCTAGTAGTCGGTTTTCAAGGAGTAGAAGAAAGTAATAGTGAAACTACAGTGCCCAGTGTGGTATCTTACCCTTACGTCAAATGTTGCAAAACATCATTTCTGCCTTATTTGCAGTTTTTATCGGAGAGTGTAGCTCAATCATCAGATATGTCACTTCCATTCCCTGTGTACAGACTTATGGCCACATTGTTGGACTGCATGCAGACAGAGGGCAATGCTGCCTGTTTCTAAACACACATTTGCTGGCCGGGTCACTGGTTCACTGTAATGTAATGTAAGTGAAATATTCTTCTCATCTCTGGCAAATCACAAGTACGATCTGTGTTCATATGAGACATGAATGTTGAACAAGCCAAGGAAGTCTTTCAAGCAACCCAAGGAAGTCTGCTTGCCATGATTGAACAGGTACAGATGCCACACACAACTGTGTGCCAGACTGTAGAGTATCTTAGCAGTTACAGCAAGCTGGTTCATCTCTGTGTGTGGATTTTGTTTTATGTGGTATCAGAAGCTGAAAGTCTCATGTATGGTGGTTTTTAGGGCTGAAGGAAATTTTGGACCTACAACACTGATGTGTAGGATAGCAGGACAATTTCTTTGACCTCAGAGGTCATGTGAGTTTATCCTACTAGACATTTTCTAAAGTAATGGCACAGAACACATTATTATTCCACCATTTGGCATTCTTCTTTTGGAAGGACTCACTGAAATTGAACATATTTCGAGACCTACTCTATTCTGAGATTGTACACAGCATAAATTGGTAATTATATTGGGACGTTTCGGGGTAACCAATTGGTCCCATCTTCAAGGTTCAAGATGTCCAAGAAGAATATGTCATGATAGCAGACAGCCTGCAGGTACTTGATGTCTGTTAGAGGAGCTGACTGTTACTGAGCTTATATGATGGTAGCTGATTTTCAGCGGAGACATATATTTGTTTAGATCTTCAAAGAAAAGCTGTAAAATATCTTTACCACACATCATTGTCTTGTGACAGGAAATGGGGCATTTGATTCATGTGTTTTTAACACACCATTTTAGACTACATGTGTAGTGCTTAATGGTACTTGATAAAGAAGTCATGTCTTGTGATATAATACTTGTGTAACTGATTTATAACTAATTTTGGATAATGTTCTTAATCTCTTTTTAAAATAGTAGTATAACTTCCTTTTCTCTTTGTAACAGGGAGCCCTCAATGAATCATTTATTGAGCAGAGTGCTATGAAACAACACCAGGGGAAACATACTGTAGAACGTACATATCCCTGTGATGTGTGTAGTAAAACATTTAAGCGACTTAGATATCTGAAGGTACATTAACATGTACACTCTGGCATGTGTCAGTTTCACTGTGATGTGTGTAAAAAAACATTCAAGGACAGAAGTAATCTGTTTGTACATCAACGTGTACATACTGGGGATCATCTGTATCACTGTGATGTGTGTAATAAAACATTCAGGCAACTGCAGCATATGAACTTACATCAATGTGTACATACTGGGGAGCGTCCAAATCGCTGTGATGTGTGTAATAAAATGTTCCATAATCGCAGTAATCGGAAGGTACATCAACGTGTACATACTGGAGAACGTCCGTATGCCTGTGATGTGTGTAATAAAAAATTCAGGGATGCAGGTAGTCTGAAGGTACATCAAAGTTTACATAATGGGGAGCGTCCATATCGCTGTGATGCGTGTAATAAAACATTTAGTGACAAGACGTCATCTGAATGTACATCAACGTGTACATACTGGGGAGCATCCATATTGCTGTGATGTGTGTAATAAAACATTCAGGCAACTGGAGCATGTGAACACACATCATTGTGTACATACTGGGGAGCGTCCTTATCACTGTGATGTGTGTAATAAAACATTTAGTGATAGACATAATCTGAATGTACATTGACGTGTACATACTGGGGAGCGCCCATATCGCTGTGATGTTTGCAGTAAGATGTTCAGTCACAAATGTGTTCTAAAGAAACATCTTCTGTCCTGTTGTAATCAGCGATCATAATCCCAAGATATAAGTCATTCATTATGGTGCATTATCAGAGTAATCATCACCATTTACAGATCATGGGTGTCTTGTTTTTCTGTAGTATTTTAACATTTTCCATTATGCACTGATATAATTCCCACATGGGCTAAAGTCATGTATGTCCAATAGTGCAAGAATATTTTGTAAGTTAGGACTATGCATGTAATGCAGGCATCTTGATATGATGGACATTTTGGTTTATGAATATTTCTTAACACCTATTATTTTTTCCCCCATGCAGAAACATTTTTTATAGGCCACATAAGTATTACTTACCCACTTCTTGGGGAGTGTAGAATTTGGATACATAATTGTTTATTTACTGGGAGTGGCTGTCATATTGCAAACCCTTCAGAAGCTGTCCACTTGAGATTCTTTGGTGGAATTGAGGAAAGGTAATTTCACATTTCATTTTTTCAAGTTCCCTGTATATTGTATGTCTCTTTACATAACATAATGTTGGAGGAAAGTGTATGTCTCACAGTTGTGTGTTATAATAATTGTTTTGGGCATTGTCCATAATTTTGACTTTGGTTTTTAAAGCCACATTGGGTCGAGGTTTGAATATACTGTGTATGAAGTTTGTAAGGACAGTGGGTAGTGTGCTTATTGTGATCATTCCTTCCATCACAGGATTCCAAACTGGCCAGAATCTCACTGTGCAAGCAGCAACTATACTTTTGTACTGCAAGCTGATGGTAGTGACAAGCAGCAAACACTGTCAGAGAATTTTAAAATTAGACATATTGTACTGTTCTTGTATTATAATTAGTTGGTTATTAAAACCAGGAACACATCTTTAGTTTGGTCATTTTTACAGCAAAATGTTTTGACCCTGAAGTATAATCATCAGGCCAGTACTTGATAAAACATTTAAAAACATGTACATTTGCATTTGCTAAAATTAGATCTCAGTTTTAAAATTATGTCATGTATTGTGTTAATGATTTTTACTTATTTAATGTCAGACAAGTTTAACTAAACAGATGCAAGCTACTCCAATACCTAGCTTGCAAATGTAAGTTCAAACTAGTCAAAACCTATTTGTGATCTCACATATAAATATGTGTTGTATTTACAATTACACATACTTTAATTAACACTTGTGTGCAGGGTATTAGAAACTTCTGCTGTATGATGATGGAGAAGTAGCATTGAACAAAGTTAAATGAGATGCATACCATAGGTGGGGTGATTTCAAATAGATTTTCTGAACTTAAAGGACAGATGGTAATTCCCAGTATCCTAACGATACATGTACAGAAGAGAGATTACTGCCTGCAAATTGAAATGTGCGTGCTGGGGAGGCAGAAAGTTTGATCCGTTACCCTTGATTGCAGACATGGTTCATTTGACACAGTATACATTTTGAGAAAGATTTATACATGTTAGCAATATTGATGTCCTTTCTTTAAACACTTGACAGTAGCTTTAAAGTTCCCATACATGGATTTGAATTGTGCTGGTGGCTGGGTTTAATTCATGACATTCAATTTACTGTACCTTCTGGTGACTTGCACCTTCAGTATGCATGGGAAAATGAGTGCTGTGTTCACAGTTGTAATACAGTGAAATGTTAAAATTAATGGAAGTTAGAAAAAAAAACACAATGTCACTGAAAATATGTTTAATAGAACAAAAAAAATTAAATACCATTATGGTGATTGTCTTTTGGGCTTTTGATGTGCATAATGAGCGTCATTAGTTCTGATGTTTGGCAGGGATGTACCACCTCCATCTTCAGGGTGACTTGATTTGGTACAGGTGGATGTGAAGGGATGGGCTGGAAGAATATGTGTCAGTTATATAGGAAGGTTTGAGGGAGTTTGTCCAATCACAGCAATGGACAGGAAAGTGCAGAGAGAACTTGTTTGTTTCCACTCTTGCAT
>Ga0136643_10015869_pt1 | contig 11318 bp, 9 predicted proteins | sample TergutLab28metaG_FD_96883 | JGI IMG/M metagenome (GOLD analysis project Ga0136643, IMG submission 96883) | Labiotermes labralis P1 segment gut microbial communities from Petit-Saut dam, French Guiana - Lab288 P1 (version 3) (version 3) | ecosystem: Host-associated > Arthropoda: Insects >... | reverse complement strand
GCGGGGGAGAAGGGGGGGGGGGGGGGGGGGAGGATGTACACTGCAAATGATGAATACACTTGCAACACACAGTTTAGAAACAGTCTCTTTCGCGTGTCCTGAACAAAATCATGCTGACCACAAATTTGCAAATACACTGTGAACTGAATAGGCATAATGCTCAGAAATACTGTGCATCTGTTCATAGTACATATTGAAGCCACTTTTTTCAGTCCACAGTAATGCAAAATATATTATTGTTAAGATAAACAGCAACAATGCGAGTTCCCTATGGTAACACTGTCTGCAAATTAAAATAATCACTTCTCCTCCTCTGTACATGGTAAGGGAAACTAAAGTGATCAAAAGAGTACACACAGTCCTATGGCTTATGATGCAGGGTTTATTCTGATTGTCCCATAGTAAACATACTTACACTACCCAGTTTCTGGTGTGTATCACACGAAATGTAAACAGAACAAATGTTGAATACCAAATCCTGAAATAGAAGAGCAACAACCATTCTTCATGACCTTTAGCTTTTTTGCTCAGTGGACATTCATGAAGATATAATACATATAATATAGCCATTCAGCTTTGCAGTACAATTATGAGGTACAATCCCGTACTTCTGCAGCTACACTTCTATTATTCTGATACAGATACTACAAATACTGTCCCTGAATGTTGAATGTACCTGACATTTCAACCAGGTGGCTTTCCCAAATGACTAACATTACACTTAAACAGTACCTAATAAATACGGTTTGAGAAACACTAAAAAATTATGTAATGCAAAAACATATGACACTGCATTTTCCATAGCAAATTAAAAGTATTCAGTAAAACGAGATACTGTATTTCTTTGCATAATTGACTTTTTTTTTTGTATAAAGTTAAGAAAGAAATATGAATTCTGGCACAATTCAAAGACTACTACTGACAGCAAAGTCATCTGACTCTGCAGATATATTAGCCCTACTGTTGTTTTATTTTTTGAATAACTTGTTACTTTAGTTCCAGTTCTGCAACACTAAACCTCAAAGCTTCAACCATCTTCAGTTTTCTACTCATTGGCTGACCAACAGTACCCCACAAATACTGTATAATTATTTTTATCAATTATCAATCTCAAAATCTCACCTGCATTTCTAAATGCAATGGTCCAACATTTATCAACATCCAACTGAAAGCCAAAGAAACTTTTTGCATGACCATAAAGCTTTTAATTTTCTTCAAATATATTATGCAAACAAATGTTACATATTTATCACACAATTTCAGAATGATCATGTCACTAATATATGTGTCTGCCATGTTGTTATTACTGAGTACAATGAATTAGGAACTAGTGTCAGTTTTGTAAAAATTGGCCAAGGGGTCAAAAGTTGAGATTGAAGAGACCCATGGACAGCATAATGATCTCATAAGCCCTTTTAGGCACCTTTGCATCCCCGTAAAATGCACTTCTAAGCTGTATCATGCCTGTTTGTTCATCTGTCCACCTGTCTGGTTTGGGAATATATCACATTTGCCTCAACTAGATGGAGTTTCATGAAATTTGATATCTGGAACTTCTCTGAAACTCTGTTGAGAAAATCCAAATTTGGTTAAAATTTCATATAAATATGGGCAGTTTACATAAAAACCTAAGTACATTTTATTGTTGTCTGTGACATAAAGTTACCATAAAAATTACCGACAGAGACATGCAGTGAAGAGGTAAAGCTGCTTATGTACCACGAATAGCTTTCCCTCTCCGCCACAATGATATAAGGGAGAGAACTGGAGTACACAACAATTTTACATAAAAACAATACATGACAATGTCACATCAGAAGGTTGGATATGTAACAACTGCAAACACTGCTCTCTGTGAGGTGTGAACTGGGTCTTTACATATCTAATGTACATTCAGTGTTCAGAGTGTTCAACCTGAAGTGGCATGAATACTGAGCTATAGCAGAAAGAGGGTGCTTTGGTATTTGTAGCTCAACTTTACAAATGGAAGAGAATGTTGTACTTCAATGACAACAATGTTCACACAGACACAGTGTTGTGTTATACTTACATTTCCCATATTGTTTTACTGTTTTTTTTTGGTAGAAAGAAGGTTAATTAAGTCCCATCCTTCACATATTTCATTCATAATAAAAAAAAAGCAGAAGAAGAAGAAGAAAGTATCTTCACCGAAGTATCAAAGAAAGAGTAACAGGTACAAAATCTGGCAAGTGGACAGACTACATCTGGTGCGGTTGAGCAAGAAACACTGACTACTGTCTGCTGCATGTTATGCAAAGTAAACCTTGACCCTGTTGCTATGTGAATGTAAAAGGGCCTATACTGTCCCACAGAAAGTGTAAGTAGCATCAGATACAGAGCGAGACATGAGAATATGCAATGTGCCTACAGATGTCATGATTAATGTTTATTTTATGGAAAATGTATCATCTGGATAGTGTTGTAATGAAACTGTGTTACAGAATGAAATCAGTTTAATAAACACATGAAGAATTTAAATAAAATATTAAATTCTCTGCTGTCATTCAACCCCGAATTGTGTAAAAATTTTTTTAAACAACAACTTTCACTTTTTACAGACAGCTCAATTATTTTTTTATTTAAAGTTTATTTAATGACACTGTCAACACCTCACACTAAACTGTCAAAAAATACAATGATCAGCAAATACTGACTTGGATGGGGAATGATGTGGTTGAGCCCTAGTATGAGGCACTACCCTAGCATTTACCTCACGAACTAACGAAAACCATAGAAAACCTGTCAGTGTAGCCAACCTCCACGCACAGAAATGAATCCAATGACCTGAATATGAAGCAAGAGTGCTCACAAGTCAATCATGATATTCAATTTGCAAAGCTCAGCTGCATTAGATTTACTATAGTGGCCCACTTCAATAAATAATGCACAAAAGATTTTGACAATGTAATTTTGGAAAACAGTGTTCATACATTATGCAATGAAATACAGTGCTGATAACAATAACTTACGACACTAAGCACACATGTATCAGTCCAGTAAGGTACGTATATCACATTTCTAGTATTCTCAAAAGCTTCACAAATTAAAAAGTTGCACATTCATCCATTGCACTGCTACTTTGTGTGGTACTTTGAAAACAAGAACAGGGTGACACATGAGAGTCCTAACCAGGGGTTATTCATGACATTGGCCAAAATCAGCATCCATGAAATAAACAAAATATCAACACTAACTGTAAGTTGAACACACAAGGTTCATAACGTAAAATTTATAATACAGTTGAAGATTCAACCAAAACCCTGCTATATGGTGTGCGATGGAAGGTGGAAGTTATTCAGCTACACAAGATGCTTGACGTTGTCAGGATATCCTAAGTTTCATCACACGTTCATAATCGCCTGTCAATGAGCCCTACTGTCAACAATTTTAAACCACTTCATACACTCAAAGTACCATATGAATTTGTGTGGGAACGTCAGGTGATACCTGTGACAGTCAATGTGGTCCATTTTCTACAGTAACTCTCCTTGTTCATACACTTTTTAATACTACCAAAATTTTATAATTGGTCTTCCTTCCCACATGGTACAGAGGTAGCATTTTTGTAATTAGCCTGAGGCAGCTGTTTACTGTCAGTATATTTTCTTTTGTGTCAAAATTTTGATTTCCAACACAATGGTAGGTCAAAAGGGACACAGTGCAGATTTAAATAGCCACTCCATGTACAGCAGCAGACCATTAAAGAACCCACATAAAAGTGGTTGGCCTAATCCTCCCATGTTCACCTGGTTTAGGTAGCCTCTCTTAAGAATACTGTAAACTAAAATTTTGTACGTATTTGTTTCCTTCAAGTATTTTTACAAAACCTGGCACATGAACATACACGATAATGGCCATAGCATCTGTCTCTAGAAAACAAAGAAACCATAACAGAACTTTCAATAACAGATAATAAGCACAGAGTTTCTTCTTAAATACTTTCATTTAAGTACTAAAGTAATAAATGTTTCAATAAATATACTTAAAAAAAGACCATACCAACTTTAAGTACAGCACAATACAAATTAAGTACCAATCAATTGTGGTACAGCTGCAAGTTGATATAAAGAAACTGTAACTACCCTACCAGCAGACAAATTTTTACTATTTTGCTTACAGTAATGGTGTAAACCATATTTAACAGAGCTAACATTTCATAAAATAACAACTGAACAACAAAACAAGTTTTCAAAACTCTAAAATACTGTCAAACACAAAAACATGACTTGTAACAACATCACCAATCCTTTACACTGTCAGTTTTCCCCAGTACATTTATGGCCTGGGCACTACAGTTTTAAAAGTAAAACTGTATCTAGTGTGCACATGTTCCAATATATGGACCTCAAATGTAATATTTTATTAAACTGACAACAATATTAAAAAAATTATGTTAAGTCCAATTCTGTGCAAAGTTTACAAATACTAAAAACCGTAACAGCCTAATGGTGTGTCACACACTTGCACAAACATACTTAAAATGTAGCATTCTGCTGAACACAACAGTTCAATCCAAAAAACCGTCTTTGAGCCCAATGGTGGAACGAATATGGGTGAAGCCTGAAAAAGGCTATGACCATCCCACCTATGCAGAGAGAATAGGATAAACTCTAAAAAGTGAGAGCACCATGCGGTTTTCTCTGGGAAATAACTCCGGTTGGCTTACTCTGCACCTCCACTGGGCCATATGGGGTAATTTCCCTCATGCCAACAAACTCCAGAATGCATGGACAAATTATTCCACTGAAGCAAGCGGGGCAAAGACATACTGATACCAGGGCAGTTTCATGCTACACAGTACACAGAAGGTGCATGTCCATCACAATTTAAAATGTGAATATGAGAAAAAAGATATTATAATTATTTAAAGTATAGTTGTTCTATTAATTTTAGATATTGTATGATCTTGCTGGTTGTTGCTGTTCTTGGAAACTGACAATACCGTGAGTGACGGCACATGCTGACAGGATCACAACAGAGGCCATAAGCCTGTCAACTAAGTACAAAGAAAATTGGAACAGGTGATGTATAAAATAACACAAATGAACCCAAAAAGGCTCTAACTACTGTCCCACCAAACACACACACACACAAGGTGTTTCAAATGTGCTACACACTTAAGAACAAGTACTACTGCCAGACATAATATAGCCAAGAGATTATTGTCCTGTCATTACAGAAAATACTGCTCAGCTCGTGGTATAAATGGCATGACAACAGTGCTGTTACAGAATGTCACAGACAGGAACATTCATCTTCATGTGCAGGCTAGCAACAGTGAAACACTATGTACCTATAAAATGTAAATTGACTGACAAGTTTCAGTGTCAGTTAAGAATATTCAATTTCACCAGGAGAAATGCCATTTTCATCCACAGATCTATTATACAAAATGTCATCAAAGACTGTTATGTCAGAGCTGACTCAACAGAGGCAAATGTGCTGGTGCAAGACAATTCTTTTGTAACTGCAACCAAATGCAGTCTCTATACAATGCAATGTGTACTAATTGTTTCAATTCTTAATTCTTTCTGACACAGATATCACAGCAATTCATGTCTATTATTCCTATGCAAAGGAACATGTACAGTACAGCAGATTTTAAAAGACTTTGATTGCCATTTTCTCATCATGGCATTGGCTAAAATTATGGATTGCTATTCACAGGCATACTGTCCTACTACCTCCAACAAAAAACAAATTTTGACAAAACCTGTAAGATGAAAGCTGTACTGTTCACAGCACAAAGAAGATGCTTTGGGGTCCAATAATAAGACTGCTAATCTTCAACAAGATGTGTTCTGCTTCACTGACAACAACTCATGTGCAAACAATTTTGTGTGAAGTCTTCACACACAAAAGAAATTTGCAATTACAAACATTATCAGTGATATCTGCCAAATTCGGGGATGAAATTATCCCAAGTAAAGGGGCTACAAAATTTGTTGCAAATGTCTGGTGTTTCTGTAATGAAACACACTATAAAAAGCAATCATTTCATCTCATATAACAGCACACAAAAATTAATAACATACACTACCAATTCGTCATCCACAGGCTGACCACGTAGTGTACTTGTTATATTTCTGAGCACAACTCTGCATACTGTGATCTAACTACAAACATATGTGCCAGTATTCAAAGAATGTTCTGTGTCATTAAGAAAAAAATAAGCATAAAAAATGTAAAAATCAGAGACTGGTGGGGGGATGGAGCAACAAGAAACCAACAAATTTTAGTAACAGGTCAGTGAAATTTCCATGCTACTAAAAACTGCAAAGCATCATGCTTGAATGTAGAAACAAAAAGACATGCCAATCACAAAATGAAACAACATTTGGTATAAAATAGCCCATATGTCTAATTACACTCTTCTAACTGCAATAATCAGGCCTCTTGTGAACATCCCCTGCCATACTCTTTTTGCAACAGCTTTTCCTTCCATTCTTCATTATGAGAATGAGTTACAATCAGAGCTTGCACAAACAAAACAACAAGGGTATGAAAGCTCCAATGGCAACAAACACAGGCAGCATGATTGAAGAGTCATCAATAGAATATGGATCTGGGGTTCGTGGTCCACTTGGTCGTCGGTTCTTTCCAGACTTCTTATCTTCTGCTTCTTCCCGATATTCCTCAGGCTCAGGTTCACTTGGTATAGGAGGTAGTTTGGGGACATCTGTTACAATCACAACAGCATAATGCAATGCAAAATTTGTTTCCTGATAAGTCACTAACCTAAAGTCATAAAATAGTGACATTCTAGGTCTTTTGGGATAACTGACTTAAAAATAAATACATAAAAATTATGTTGTCTCTTAGTATTAAAAATATCTCAATTGCAAAATAGGAAAGTGACTATTACCTTCAAGCTTCCCTTTTATAACACAAATAGCATTGATCTTGGGATTATCTCTGTAGCCCTGAAATAAGAATCCACATTAATACGTTTGTCAAAAAATGTTTATGAAATATGATTATTTAAAATCTTATCACTGTTTGTATGGAATGGCTGCACAGAGAAACACTTGACGCAGAGCTATACTTATATACAGTTCCATGTACAGTTTGTGGAATCCTTTCACCTTCAAAGATGCTGACAGAAAATGAAACCGGAACTGACAGATGTCAGTTTACAAGTGATGTGGATGACGGTATGTTTGAGAAGTACACGAAAGATAAAGAGAATGCGAATCAAAAGTGTGAAGTAATGTTACAAAGACTGAGCTGGATCATCTTGTTACACCAACATTCTGGTACCCAGTTTTGTTAAGAACTCACCCTGAGGTATTTACTTTGTCATAGAGGTGGAGTTTGTGTGGTCAAATGATCCAGGGAGCTATGCCAGCGGTAGAGTACCTATGGGAAGGGCCTTCCATGCCGGACAGGCCGAAGGTGATGTCCCAGACAAAAAGGGATATCCTGGTCCTCCAGGTTGCGGGTTGGGCCATGATACTAACAATCTCACCTCCGTAAAAAAATATTATTGTTGAGAAGGCTAATAATGGATGCCAGTTGGATGACAGTGGCGAAAGACCAAGAAAGAAATTATAAGAACTATGATTTCTATATTGCTACTTGGAATGTACTCAGTCTGCATAGAGCAGGAATGTCAAAAGAGGTTGCAGCAGAACAGGAAAAATACAGAATTGACACTGCAGCAATCAAAGAGATAAGATGGAGCGGAAGTGCAGTTTTGGATACAGGGAATTTCATATTGTTGTAGAGTGGTAATGAGAACAACACTATTGGAACAAATTTTATAATTAACAGGAAGTATAAACAAGCAATTATGATGAAAGTCTTTAATACCAACTTGATGCACAAATTCTTTATTTTATTACATTTATTATATTCCTCTACATGCTTCAAGCACTATTGTGCTCATATTCAGGAGGACAATTGTATTAGTACAGCATCTGGTATCTTCACTCTCTTTGGGTGACTGTTCAGACCACAGGTTACGAGAGGACTCCCCCTTGTAACCTGTGTACTGAACTGTCACCTAAAGAGAGTGATGATACCAGATGCTGTAATAATACAATTGTCCTCCTGAAGATGAGCACAATAGTGCTTGAAGCATGTAGAGGAGTATAATAAATGTATTACAATAAAGAATTTGTGCATCAAGTTGGTAAAAAAGACTATCATTATATTAGGATGCACGGTCAACAAAATATTAAAAAAAAAGCAATGATGAATTTTGAGGCAGTGGATGAGAGAATATGATCCTTGAAAACGGAAGGAAAGTTTCGTAATTTTACAATAATTTCAGTACATGCATCTGTGGTGGGAAAGGAAGAACTATTTAAGGACTGCTTGTACAATAAACGTAATCAGACACATCAAAGAATTTCAGCACGATACAAAAATTACAGTTGGCGATTTTAAAGCAAAAATTGGAAGGGAAGTTTTTAGGCCAGTCATAGGGAATTACAGCCTGCATGAAACATCAAATGAAAATGGGATCAGAGAAACGGATTTTGCCACTAATAACAGTATGATAATAAAAAGTACATACATCCCACACATAAACATACATAAGGAGACTTGGCAATCCCCTGATAGAAGAACTAGTAATCAGAGGGACCATATATTGGTAGATGGAAGGAATCGGTCAAGCAATATGGATGTAAGAAGATGTAGAGGCGCAGACTGTGACATGAATCACCATTTAGTTTGAATTAAACACCGACAGAAAATATCAAAGTACCAAAATACACACGGTGCAAGACAAAGGAAGTGTGACGTTAGAAACTTAAAGGATTCGGAAATTATAAGGATATTTAAAGAAAAGATATGGGCGGGGGATAGCGCAGTCGGTATGGTGACTCATTATGGGCTGGACAGTCCAGGTATCGAATCCCGGTGGGGGCGTGATTTTCCGCACCCATCCTAACCAGCCATGGGGCCTACCCACCCCATCTAGTGCTGAGGTTAAAGAAAGAGCAGAGCAATACCTATACTTCCCCTATGGGCCTTAGTGGCCTGTTCTACGGTGAACTTTACTTTTACCCATAAAGAAGAGATAAAGAAGGGGATTACTGAAAAGTATGAGCAACAAAATAGTGAGAATGAGGAATCAAGTAAAACTAAGTAGGAGAATATTAAGATAGTGGTGACAACGTTGCTAGTGAGGTGGTTGGATATGAAGAAAGGAAGAAGCGGAATGTTTGGTACAATGAGGAATGCCAGATAAAGGGGGGAAAAAAACAAAGCCCAAATCAAAACACTGAATAGAAGGACGAGAATGAATACTGAGAAATACCAAACTAAGCAAAGGGAAGAAAAGACAACGTTAGAGAGAGAGAGAGAGAGAGAGAGAGAGAGAGAGAGAGAGAGAGAGAGAGGAGGAGAAGAAGAAGAAGAAGACGACGACGACGACCACGACCTTAAGGTGCTTGAAGATACGGAGGAAGCAACTGAAAGAAACGAGGCAAGAAAATTCTATGCAACAGGTTGCGGGATGAACACCGGTTTCCAGCTGTGAATGTCTGTTTGTAAAGACAGGGATAATAACTTGATTGGAAATGACTGACAGATGACATAAAGATGGAAGCAGTAATATATCAAGGATCTGAACAGCAAATTGAACCCCCAAGAAAAGATTAGGTATGGGAAGTAATGAGAACATTAAAGAATAATAAGTCACCAGGAGAGGAAAACACCAGTGCAGAACCTACCAGATATAGATACCAAAAATTATGGAAAGAAATTCATGCACTAAAAGAAGTAATATGGGCATCAGAAAAAATGCCAAAGAACTGGTGAACTGCAATTATATGCCCCATACATAAGAAGGGAGATCAACTGCAATGTAGCAATTATAGAGGGATCTCCCTATTAAATGTATGTTATAGTTTTGAATAATATTCTGCATAGATGACTGGTCCCTTATGCAGATGTGGTTTTAGGTAAGGACAATCAACTACTGATAATTTATTTATGTTAAGATGTATAACTGACAAATTTTATGAACTTAATCTACATTTGCAATTATTATTCATTATTTTAAGCAGGCATATGACTCCATAAATAGAATATATTTATAAGAAACCTTAAAGGAATTTGGGATCCCAAAGAAATTAGTGAGCTTAATAAAAATGATGTCGCAGGATTCCAACAGAAAAGTGAAAATCCAAGGTCAACTGACTGAAACATTTGGCATAGAAAAAGGCTTGAGACAAGGTGATGCACTGTCTACAACAATGTTTAATACGGTACTGGAAAAGGTGATAGGGAATACAGAGACCAACCCGCATGGAACAATTTTTAACAGAACGAGATAGTATATAGCATATTTAGATGATGTCTTGATACTTGGATGATGGTGAGAGTGACTGAAGAAGTAGTGACACACATTAAAGATGCTGCAGTAGGCACCGGACTGGTAACAAACGAAAGCAAAACAAAATACGAGGGGCGGCTGATAAGTAATGCACGCAGTGAAATATTTAGGAAAAGAGACCATGTATTTAAACAAACGAAAGTAGGAAGTAAAGTACAATATTTTAGCTACAAATTGACATACATATTTTTCGACATAGTCGTCTTGTCGTTCAATACATTTTTCCCAACGTAAAACAAGTTTACGCATGCCATCAATGAAGAATTCAGGAGTTCTTTGTTTGATCCATGATATTACAGCTTGCTTCACTTCATCATCTGAGGTGAAATGAGTCCCCTTGAGATCCCTCTTGAGGTGAGGAAAGAAATGGAAATCGCTTGGCGCCAAGTCAGGGCTGTAGGGTGGATGGGAGAGAACCTCAAACTTCAGCGTCCCCAGAGCATCAATCGTTGCGCGAGCAGTGTGCGGTCTTGCATTGTCATGCAGCAACAAAATCCACGATGTTGACCCCCTAACTCGACACATCCTCCGCCGTAGGTTTTTTATTGTTCCAATGTACCGAGCTGAATTGACAGTCTTCCCAGCTTCCAAAAATTCTGTCATGTAAACTCTTTGTGAGTCCCAAAAAACAGTCAAAAGAATCTTGCTGGCAGATGGCATTGTTTTGAATTTTTTTGGGCGAGGTGATGAAGTGTGCCTGTATTCCATGCTCAGTCGTTTTTCTTCAGGGTCAAAATGATGAATCCATGACTCATCCCCAGTAACAATATTCAAAAGAAATTGAGCTCCCTCTTCACAATAGCGCTTCAAAAGTTCTTCACAAATTTCAACACGTTTTTGTTTCTTTTCCGGCGTCAACATGCGTGGCACCCATCGAGAACAGACTTTTGTGTAGCCAAGTAAACCAATGATATAGCCCACTCTTTCTTTAGACATTCCTAGCCTACCT
>Ga0136643_10015867_pt1 | contig 11318 bp, 11 predicted proteins | sample TergutLab28metaG_FD_96883 | JGI IMG/M metagenome (GOLD analysis project Ga0136643, IMG submission 96883) | Labiotermes labralis P1 segment gut microbial communities from Petit-Saut dam, French Guiana - Lab288 P1 (version 3) (version 3) | ecosystem: Host-associated > Arthropoda: Insects >... | reverse complement strand
TGGGCGCTCATTGCTTGGTCGGTGAAACATATGTCGGAAATGGTACACATACCAAGCGCGTTCTTGCCCGCGCGCGCGGCGGTCATGTACAGGCCCGCGGCTTCCATTTCCACGGCCAATACGCCCATCTTCACCCAATACTTAAGCGTTTCGCTCGCGTCGGCGTAGAAGAGGTCCGTGGTCAGCACATTACCCACGGTTACGGGTTTGCCCACCAAATCGGCTGCGCCTTGCGCCTTGCGCAGCAGCTCATACGACGCGATGGGCGCGTACGTACCCGGCAAGTGGTATTGCTTGGCGTAGTCGGAATCGGTACACGCGCCCATACCCAGCACGATGTCCCCCAATTCAAGGTTAAGGTCCAGCGCGCCGGCTGAGCCGATCCGAATAATATTGTCCACTTCGTAGAAATTGAACAGCTCATAGGAATAGATACCGATCGACGGTACACCCATCCCGCTGCCCTGCACCGAAACGGGCTTGCCGTTGTACGTACCCGTGTAACCGAGCATCCCGCGTACGCCGTTCACCTTTACGGGATTTTCCAAATAATTTTCCGCGATAAACTTCGCCCTCAGCGGGTCGCCCGGCATTAAAACGGTCTTTGCGTAATCACCGGCCTTGGCGGTGATATGGGGGGTTGGAATAGGCATAGGAACGCTCCCTTCGTTTATCCGATTCATTGCTTGCATGGTATAATAGCAGGGAGAAGATGTCAATTATCAAACATCACGGAAGGAACGCATTATGCACCGTGAATTGCTCGCTTGGTATGCCGCCGAAAAACGCTCCCTCCCCTGGCGCGATAACCCCACGCCTTACAATGTGTGGGTATCGGAAGTAATGGCCCAACAGACACGTATGGTGCAGTTGCTCCCCTTCTACGAACGGTTTATGGCCCGGTTCCCGACCCTTGATGATTTGGGGAACTGCGATTTGGACGAGGTTTTATCGGTATTCGCGGGGATGGGGTACTACGCCCGCGCGCGTAACCTTCACGTGGCGGCGAGGATCATCCTCGAAAAATACGACGGTAAACGGAGCGGAAAAGCACCGTCCCGTATGGGCTGGCCGCAAACGCGCGAAGCGTGGGAAGCCCTGCCGGGCGTGGGCCCCTATACCGCCGGGGCAATCATGAGCATCGCGTTCGGGCAAAGGGAAGCCGCCGTGGACGGCAATGTCTTGCGCCTCGCCGCTCGCTTGACGGATGATGATACCGACATTTCCACCCCGCTCGCTAAAAAACACGCGGCCGATTATGTAACGTCGCTGATGTCCGCCATTCCCGCGAACGATCCGACCCTATCCCCGGGTGCTTTGACCCAAGCCTTGATGGAACTAGGCTCCCTCATTTGTACCCCTACAAATCCCCGCTGCGAAATTTGCCCGATTCCCGTATATTGCCGGGCGCGTATCAACGGACGGGAACGCGCGTTACCCGTCAAGGCGAAGAAGAAACCCTCTCCCGTCATCCCCGTTACGGTTTTACTTATCTATTCACCGGAGGGCCGTGTACTCATGAAGCGGCGCACCGAAGGCTTGCTAAAGGGGATGTGGGTCTATTATTTAATCGAAGGGGACGCGGATGTAACTTCGGACCTAATAGGTCCGAAGTTAGAATCCATGGGTTACACTTCCGCTCAAATTGAGCGGAAGAACATCGCCCGCCACACCTTCACCCACCGTATATGGGATATGACCTGTTACGAAGTCCATGTAAAGGAAAACCACGCGATAGAAGACTACCGCTTCATTACCCCCGATGAAATGGTTGGAATCGCGTTACCCGCGGCAATGAAATATTTTACGCACAGAGGTGAACGGTATGCCCCGAAACAAATACCCCGAGGAGACGGTAAATAAAATATTGGAAGCCTCCCTCCGCTTATTCTTGGAAAAAGGCTACGAGCAAACCACGGTGCTTGACATCATCGCCAACCTCGGCGGTTTGACGCGCGGCGCTTTTTATCACCACTTCAAATCCAAGGAAGATGTATTGTTGGCTATCGTCAAAGCAAAAAACAACGCCGATAATTGCTTCAAAAAAGCAAAGTTGGCCGATACCCAAAGCGGCCTTGAACGGTTAAGGCTTGCGTTAAGGTTCGGGCTCGAAGCCAACACCGAAAGCGAACACAACGAACGCTATACGAAAATGCTGATCGCATCCCTATCAAGCCCGCGCATTTTGGCCGAGCATATTAAAATCATGCGGGAAGAAGCCGTGCAAATGGCGGAAATCATTGAAGAAGGCATGGCTGACGGTTCGATCAAAAAAGGCAACGCGCGGGTATTGGCCGAATTATTTTTACTGCTCGTCAATATTTGGGCGATGCCCAACGTCTTCCCCGGTACCCGGGACGACTTTTCGGCTAAGATCGCAATGATTGGTCAAATCTTTGGTGAAACGGGTTACGGTTTGGTGGATGATGAATTGGGTAAGTTGTTTGTTAATACGACGATTAACTTTCAAAGTTAGGTTTTTGTATATATAACCACGGGGGTTGTTGTGCTTGTGTATGCTCCGTGGGGCGGGGTCGGGCGGATGTTCCAACGCCGCGCTGAACGCAATCTGAAAAGGGCGGAAATAACGCATATATTAGCTGAAGGCATATTCCAAAATTGACATATGATAACTTTTATACATATAATATATTGACGAAGGGGTTAATATGCACAACATTTACTTTTACGAAGACCGTGACGGCAATAGCCCGGTATTGGAATATATCGAAGCCCTATCTAAACGAACAGATAAAGATAGCCGCATAAACTATAATAAAATTAACGATTATATCCAAGTGTTAAGCGAACACGGCAAGGCAGCCGGAGAACCATATATCAAGCACTTAGAGGGCGATATATGGGAGATAAGACCAATTAGATCAAGAATCTTCTTTGCAAGTTGGCTGGGAAACGATTTCATATTACTTCATTATTTTCAATTCAAGCAAACCAACAAAACACCAAAAAGAGAACTTGCACAGGCAAAGCGCAATCTTGCAGATATTCGGGAAAGGAGTGTGTATAAATGAAAACGTGGGCAGAGGTTAGGCCAAAGATATACACCGCAGATGAAATAAGAGAAAGCGATTTGAGAGTTGCCATTATCGGAGAACTCATAAAAGCGCGTAATGAAAAAAACATATCGCAACGAGAACTTGAACAATTAAGCGGGGTTAAACAACCTGTAATATCACGTATGGAAGCGGGTGAAACCAGCCCACAGCTTGATACTGTTTTAAGGGTTTTAGCTCCTTTAGGTAAAACACTTTATGTCGGCGATTTGCAAATGGCAAAATCTGTATAATCCAAAAAGGCGCACTAATATACCACTACGAGTGTGGTACGTGCGTTAAGTTTATGTACTCACCGGAGGTACAAAATGCTATTGTTAAAAAAATTAACAACAAATGACGGTAAAGAAGTATATGACATGCTCCAACAGATTGAATCGAACGACCATGGCTTTATGAACGACGTTAAGGGGATGTCTTATGATGAATATACACAATGGTTAAAACAAAATGACGATTGTTCGAATAATATTGGACTTCAAATCGGGCGGGTGCCACAAACTACATTTTGGCTATATGATGGTTCTACGCCTGTGGGTATAGGTAGAATAAGACATTATTTAACTGACGCGTTAAAAGAAAACGGGGGGCATGTTGGATATGCTATTGCATCTTCATACCGAGGTAATGGTTATGGGAACACCATTTTAAAGTTATTATTAAATGAATGTAGGGAAATGGGGATTTTTGAAATTCTCTTAGATCCTTACAAGCATAACGAGGCTTCAAACAAAGTTATCCGCAACAATGGAGGCAAATTGTTTAAGGAAACCGACAACAAAAATTACTATACAATAGACATCGATTAATAAACAATAATAGTGTCATTTTCACCCTTCAAAACCTACATCCTATAATTAATCGTCGATAATTATATATTTTATAAAGGAGCATATCATGGACACTAATATGTTAACAAAGACATTCCCTTTTGACCCAACAAAAGCTGCCATGTATTTAAAGCAATGGGAGGAATTGTGCAAAAAAGACGGCGGCAAGTTATGGGGTGTTGCTTTGCATACACCATTTGTAATTGTAGATGAAGAAACACGGGATGTCGCAGCAAATGAAGAAGGATTTGGAGAAAAGTTCCCGGAGGAGCTTGCCGCGGGTACTACAGCTATTAAACATAACGGCAAATTTTGGGCGATGGCTGATTGGGACATGGTTGAACGTTATGGCGATGATGATACGGAGCGGATGGAAATGTTTGTTCACGAGGCATTTCATGCGCTCCAGCCGTCTTTGTTCGGCGGCGAAGTTGAAATGGGTGAAAACCCCCATTTAAACGAATTGGATGCGCGGGTATTATTTTTGGTTGAAATGGATTTACTTTTAGCGTCTATTAAAAATGACGCTGACGAACGCTTGGATTTCGCCCGAGCCGCATTGTTTGCCCGGGCGCAAAGACGCGAAAAATACGGTCCGATGGCAGAGACAGTTGCCGAATTGCTGGAAGGGAAAGCGAACTATACCCAATACATGGTAACCAATTCGGATAACTACGTTACATACTTGGAAACCGAAAGTCCCCAAGGCGAAAATATTGCTAGAAATTTCGGCTATTTTTCGGGGGCTATGTACTGTTACGCGCTTGATGCTTTTGGTGTTGATTGGAAATCCGGGTTGACATGGGATTCGGATTTAGGAGAAATTTTAAACAAAACAATCGGAATATCGGAAAAACCGCCTTCTCTTTTTGAAACCAAGCACAAGGAAATTATGGAAAAAGAAATGAAGCGTCAAGAAGAAATAAATAGGAAACTGCAATCAATCATTACCGCTTTCACCACGCGGCCGCTTCTTCGCTGTTCGTTGGAATCGGACAGGGGCGGAGTTAATATGTTTATACAAGTTGCCGGACTTGGTCAAATCCGGCGCGGCGTGTTGCAATGCAACGGCACGTTCGGCCGAATGTTTGTTAATAATATGGATGAACTGATGCAAATCATCCAAAGCGACGGAGAATATGATTTTTTGGAACATAATGACGGTTATTGCGCTGTTTTTGCCGATGGCCTGCGGATTGAGGGCAACAAAGTCATCGGCAAATATTGGACGTTAGAATTAAACGAGGGGTATGAAGTAATTGCTGATGGAAACAATTACGAAATACGAGCAAAGTAAATCTTTTTATTCGTAGCGCTAATAAACATTATATAAACCCTTGCAATTGACGCGATGTCATTTGATAGAGTCTTCTTGTGAGTTCCCTCTCGAAAGGGAAAATGGGGAATGAAAGGAGGATTATGGGTATGTTTACTGCGATTAATAAGGTTTCGGCGGATATGGGCATTACCGGTCGCACTTTGCGTTATTGGGAGGCGGCGGGACTTTTCAAGAGCAATAGAGATGCTCAATCGGGTTGGCGAATGTATGATGAGTATGCGTTGCAAAATATACGCATAATTGATTTATTACGCCGTCTTGATATATCTGTTCGTGACATAAAAGAAATTTTAAATAACAGAACCGTGGGTTCTTTATGTCATGTTTTGGAAAAACGATTATCAAGGATTGAAAAATCACTTTCTGACTTGGAAACGCTGAAGGAGGCGATTTCCGAAATCATTGCTATGGTAAAAACCGAGCCGCAATTAACCTTACCTTCGCTAGAAAACATACTGATCCCTGTTTCCATAGAGCGGAAAAAGCACGTAATTACAAAATCACAGGGAGGTTTTTCAATGGAAAACGTAAAAAGTAAGTATGATGAAATTCAAATTATCAAAATGGCACCCGCACGAACGGCGGCATTTTCGTGTGTGGGTACAGAACCCGAAGATGAAGCGTATGGAATGGTAAAGGATTGGATAGTAGCAAACGGGCTTGAAGGAACGATGAGAATATTCGGTTTTAATACCGAACCTTACCCTAAAGGCGATAACCCCTACGGCTTTGGCTATTGTGCCACTATCCCCGAAGGCATTGAAATTCCCAAGCCTCTATACGAAATGCGATTGCCGGGTGGTTTATACGCAGTAATCCCTGCAAACACATACAGCGGAGACCCAAGCCATGGGTGGAAGAGAGTGTTTGAATTATGTAAAGATGAAGAATGGGAATGGAAATATGACAACAACAGAAATCCGGGGCTTGAAGAACACATTGAAAGCGAAAGCGGAGTTATTATTCCAATTCTATTTCCTGTAGAGAAAAAATAATATAATAAACATTATAGGCGCTGCCCCATGGGGTGCATCCTAACATGAAAATTTCATACTAATCGTCTTAAAATTGCCCGACAACAAGGAAAGCCCCAAGCATCAGCCGTTTGGGGCTTTTTGCATTTATACCAACTCCACCATCCAAACGTCCCCAATTTGTCCCCCTGTGGAGTACAAGTAGCTTTCACTTATTTTTAGTATAAGTTAACCCGCTACAACAAATTAAAACAGAGCAGTTTCCCGTCAAGCAGGGCGGCAGGGCGGTCGGATGTTCCATAAGCAGCGCCTACGCAATCGGACGATTAACGGCGAACGGGCGCGTTATGTGGTTGGCATCGGGTGCTTGTCAACCGATGCAACCACTTCGCGGACGGAGCCGTTCATCGCCCGATTGCGTTCAGCGCGGCGTTGGAACATCCGCCCGCCCTGCCGCCCGGGGCAACACAGGTAAAGTAATTAATTTTTTATTTCATACCTTACATGCACAATGCACGTATATAGCCTTGCACAATAAAAATCCCATAAAGGAGCAAGGAAATGACCAACGACATCATCACCGTTTCACACCTCAAAAAGTCCTTTAAGGACAACCAAGTCCTAAAGGACGTCAGCTTTTCAATCAAAAAGGGAAGCATCTTCGCCCTGCTCGGTTCCAACGGCGCGGGCAAAACCACGACCGTGCGCATCCTTTCCACCCTGTCCAAGCCGAACGGCGGTAAAGCCTCCGTCTGCGGCTACGACGTGATGCGCCAAGAAGACAAGGTACGCAAATGCATCAGCCTGACAGGGCAGTTCGCCGCCGTGGACGAAGTGCTGACGGGACGGGAAAACCTATCCCTCATCGGCCAACTCATACGCCTGCCGAACGTCAAGGAAAAGGTGGACTATTGGCTGACGCAATTCCGATTGGAGGACGCCGCCAACCGCCAAGTGAACACCTATTCCGGCGGGATGCGCCGCAGGCTCGACATCGCCATGAGCCTAATGGGTAACCCGCAAGTGCTTTTCCTTGATGAGCCGACAACGGGACTTGACCCGCAAAACCGCTTCGCCGCATGGGAAATGGTTAAGGGCCTGGCCAACGAAGGCACGACGGTCTTCCTCACCACGCAATACCTCGAGGAAGCCGAAAACCTCGCCGACAACATCGCTATCCTGCACGAAGGGCGAATCATCGCGGAAGGCACGCCGTCGAATTTAAAGGAAAAAATGCCCCAACGCGGGGCGATGATTTCCTTTTCAAGCGAAAAGGAAGCCGCCAAAGCCATGAAATTATTAAACGACAACGGCATCGCCGTAAACGGTATCGAACCGAACCTGCCAACCTTGGAGGACGTTTTCCTCACGTTGGTCGGCGAAAAGAAAGAAGGTGAAAACCATGCATGACGCTTGGATCATGATCAAACGCTCCATGCTTATCGTCCTGCGCAGCCCCGAAGCGATGGTGATGGCCGTCATCACGCCTTTCTTTTTGATGGTGCTGTTCGGGACCGTCTTCGGCAATATCGCGGACATCGGGGCGTATAATTACATCGACTTCATTGTGCCGGGCATCGTGTTGCAAAGTGTGGCGCAGGGTACGCAATATACGGCGGTCAACGTCTACAACGACATGTCGAAGGGGATCATCGACCGCTTCCGCTCCATGCCCATCTCGAAAGCGTCGGTGCTTACCGGGCATGCGGCCGCGTCCATCGTACGCAACACGATCACGACCGCGGTGATCATCGGGACGGCGTTTATCGTCGGCTTCCGCCCGCAGGGCGGTTTTACGGATTGGCTCATCGCGGCGGGTATTCTCACGCTGTTTAACATCGCGATTTCCTGGATGGCTATCCTTTTCGGCTTGCTTTCCAAAACGCCGGACGGCGCGATCGGCTTCATGTTCCCGTTCTTTATCCTGCCTTTTATCAGCTCCGGCTTCGCGCCCATCGAAACGATGCCGCGCTGGCTGCGTTGGTTCGCGGAATACCAGCCTATGTCGCCTGTCATCGACGCCACGCGTAACGCCATGATGGACTTCCCGCGGGACAACAGTTTGTGGTGGGCGTTGATTTGGTGCGTGGGGATCACGGTTTTCGCGTTCACTTGCGCGGTTCAGGTTTTCAAGCGCAGGACGGTGTAAGCGTGTTATACTCCATTAAAAACATAAAGGAGATAAAACCATGCGCATCCTGTTACTTTGCGACGACCAATACCACCCCGGCGATATCCCCGAAAAAGGTATCGCGCCGTTGAAGGAAAAAGGCTTCGCCGTCGACATCATTTCCGACGCGAAGGAATTTTGCCCGTCGATGCTCGCCGACTACGCCGTCGTCATCATGAGCAAGTGCGACCACACGACCCTGCAAGACCATACCCCGTGGAAAACCGACGCCGTACAAGACGCTTTCATTAAATACGTGGAAAACGGCGGCGGCTTATTGGTAACGCACAGCGGCACGGTAAAAGGCAAAAACACGCAGAAGCTGGACGAATTGATCGGCTGCCGCTTCGCGTTCCACCCCAACAACTGTCCGACGACCGTTGACGTTATCAAACCCCACCCCATTACCGAAGGCGTAGCGGCGTTCACCGAAATCGACGAACATTACCACCTGACGATCACCGCGCCCGACGCGAACATCTTCCTCGCGTCCTACGCCGCCGCGCAAGGGGAGGAAGCCAAGTACGAAAGCGAACCGTACTTCAATACGCCCGCCGCCGTACGCGCCGCGGGGTACACCCGTACGCAAGGCAAAGGGCGTATTTGCGTACTTACGCCGGGGCATACGCCGGAGGTTTGGCTCAACCCGCAATACCAGCAAACCTTAGTAAATGCACTCCGCTGGTGCGCGGGTTGTCCATCCCCCGAGTAAAAATCGGGGGACGCGTATACGCGGGTAACTTGTCCCCCATTGGAGGACAAGTTAACGTATACGTCACATCGTGGTTAACATCCGTCAGCCGCTCCCCAATATAATACCCGTCCGGGGCCGGATCCCAATCGATGCGCAGCGTATTGCCGCGTACCGTGATGGGACGGCCCCGGTGCCACGTAAAATCATCTGTCAACGTATTCCATTCCAAGGAATAAAACGAAATCATATCGCCGGGCATGATCGGGTCATACCCCTTTTGCAACACGTTCCCCTCACGGTGCCGCACACCCATCACCCGATAACAACCCGCCACGATGATGTCCGCGTCCCGCCCGTTCACTTTAACGGGAATGGCATATTGCGTCCCCTTTCGCGTGGAAGCAATCGGATATAAGTTGACCGAATGACCGTATATATGCGGCCAAAGCGCTTCCCCGTCTTTTATTCCGGATTCCCCCAAAATCCCCGCCATACGGTACGTATCAGCGGTAACGGGCTCCCACAAAACCCATTCGCTTCGGATAATTTCATTATTTTCCCGCGAAGCGTTACGCGTGCGCCTTACCAGCCCATCGTAGAAGCCATGTAAATACCGCGTAAAATCCGCGTCCATCCCCAACGCGGAATACGTTTTTAATGATTCCCGCCCGAAAGCCTTCCCCCCGTACACATAGAAGGTCGAAAGCCCGTACAGCTCCGTGTCCGAATTGTGCCGGTTGTACACCACGCAATCGCCCAGCGCGCGCAGCACCGCCTTCGCCTCCCGCGGGAAAAGATCGGAAAGCCGTACAGCCATATCGCCGACGTCCACCATGTCGGATTCATTGTCCCGCGGAGACCCATCGCCGAAGGTCTTCGTATAGGCACGGCGTTCAGCCAGTTTGTTAAAGCCCGGACGCGCTTCCAATTTACCCGAACCCGCCGCCATCAGCTTCCCCATCGCGTCCATTACGGGCTGCACGCGCGTCAAGTCCACGACCGACAGCGTCAGCACCTCGTCCGAATCCTCCCCGAAAAAATCCATAAACGTATCAACGATCACCTTCCCCAACCCAAAGCCGTCGATAAAAGGATGGTAATTCAATACCCCCAAAAAAGTATAATCCCACCCGTCCCCCGGTTCCGTGTCCTCCGAAGCGATCATAACCTTCGCGTATTCCGAAGCCAGCACCGCCATTTCCGCCGTAGCCATCAAGCAAGCGTCAAAGCCCAAAAATTCCAGCTTCCGTTCATGCAAACCCGCTTCGCGGAACGCCCAATCCATATCCAACAGCCTAAGCGTGCCATCGTCGAACCGTTCGTCATGCCCAAAACCCGCGATCGACCCGCCCCCATGGTCCCACATAATCAAACCCACCCGTTCCGCGGGAAACTCCGCCAACCCGTAACGCAAAAAATCCCGCAGCGTAGCGCGGTCGCCCATGTTCCGGTTCCCCATACTCTTCACTTCATACAAATGGCCATTGACCATTTCCCATATCACACATTCGCCGTCGGGGATAGCATCGTTCATCCACCGCTTCGTACCCCCCGTAAGGATGACGACATTCGCATACCGCGCCTCCAGCCCCGAATCCAGCATCTCAACCAAATCATCCGTAGCCGCCCCAAAATCACTTTCCAAGTCGGATCCGTTCATGTAAATCATAATCGTATAAGGCTTCAACGCCGTATTTTGCGCTTTCGGGCTGCCTCCGCCGATCAGCGCAAATGCCGCAAACATAATTAATAAAACGTACATATATTTTTTAAATCCCATTCCGCTCACTCCATAAAAATAATTTACTTTATTTAGTCCCCACTCCCCCGGCGGGCGAGGGAACGTCCCCCGGCGCTTGTGACGGAATCGGGCACCTGTCGGCTCGGTGCGGCAAGTGCTTGTGTCGGTTGACAAGCACCCGACACCAAGCACGTAAGCCGCCCCTTCGCCGCCATGTACCCGATTCCGCCAATCGCTCCGTGGGAGTTCCCTCACCCGCCGGGGGGGGGGGGTATTCCCTATAAATAAGAAACCAAAAAGCAGTTACTTCTTTTTTTATTATTTCGTTTTACATATGCCATCCCCGCGGGGTGCGATATGGCTAAGCGCGTCTTACGAAAAACGTGACTTCCGGCGAACGGGCGGCTTACGTGGTTGGTGTCCGGCATTTATGACGGACACAACCACTTTCCGTTTGAATCCTGCAGTGGCGATTTACATGTAAACGCGCTTCCTG
>Ga0136643_10015865_pt1 | contig 11320 bp, 8 predicted proteins | sample TergutLab28metaG_FD_96883 | JGI IMG/M metagenome (GOLD analysis project Ga0136643, IMG submission 96883) | Labiotermes labralis P1 segment gut microbial communities from Petit-Saut dam, French Guiana - Lab288 P1 (version 3) (version 3) | ecosystem: Host-associated > Arthropoda: Insects >... | reverse complement strand
CAGTGAACCATATCTTATTACAACCAACTAAATACACAGTAAACCATATCTTGGTATAACCAACCCAATGCACAGTGAACCATATCTTATTACAACCAACTAAATACACAGTAAATCATATCTTGGTATAACCAACCCAATGCACAGTGAACCATATCTTATTACAACCAACTAAATACACAGTAAACCATATCTTGGTATAACCAACCCAATGCACAGTGAACCATATCTTATTACAACCAACTAAATACACAGTAAATCACATCTTGGTATAACCAACCAAATGCAAAATGCTGCGCTTCTGTGATCACCAAAGTTCTACATTGATAAATAATGCGAAATGGGTCTAACTGCGTTTACATAATAGACAGGTTCCTATAATGCAGCGTTTTAGTTTATAAAGTGGATTTCGCCACCGAAAAATGTTGGCGTAGAGCTTGATTTTGTAAGGATATCTTAAAATCATTTTATAGTGCAAGTTGTTGGAAAAATTTTGAGACAAATGCATCATGTCAATGTCTAATTCTATAATTAAAACGTTAAGTCTTGAACACATTTCGATCTCTCATAGATCATCAGGGAGACCATACATCAATAAATAAGCATGAAACATGAAGTACAATAAAATTTATAATTCAGGAATTTTATTTTACTTCCATATTGTATACTTATCGATTGATACCCGGTCTCCCTGATGATGGTCTACGAAAGATCGAAACATGTTCGAGAGGTAATATTTTAAATTATACAATTACAATTTGACATTACGCATTTAGTTGGTTGTAAATTTGTTTATCAAATAATACACAGAATTAGTAGTAGTAGTAATAATAATAATAATGAAATTATCATTAATGAAAGCAGATGCTGTGATAGGTAAAAGCTTGCACAATATGTTAACGTTAGACATTCGTAAGGCAATATTTAAGGAGGGAGTGGACGGACCTTCGGGTGACAGAACAGCTTATTAGAATGAGCTGAGAATAGAAGATTTTATGAATAATGGTTTAAACGTGACGACAGTAGCGTTTCTAAATAAAAGCGATACAATCGAAAAAGTCAAATATGCCAGATAAATTAAACTTTTGTCAAACATCTGTTCACCTGTTTAATTGTAACATAGAGCTTTTTGAGATTTCTTGTACATGATTAATGTTAGCAGCTCTTACAAGACTTCTTTCTATTGTCATAGAGATACTCAATACAATACACTACGTTTCGGAAGGAAACTGCTTTCTTCTTTAGGGAAATCCTCTCAAAAGAATACATAACATTTCGAAAGCAAACTGCATCCTTTTCAAGTGAATCCTGAAGAATTCACCTGAAGAAGGAAGCAGTTTGATTGCGAAAAGTAGTGTATTGTTTTGAGTATTTCAGTGACAATGAAAAAGGTGTTGTAAATACTGATGGTATGAATCTGTAGACTTGTCTTGGTAAATCTGTTGGCTAGCAGGTTTTAAGAGAGGAGCACACTGCCAGTGCATGCGACCATGCTGCTTTCTGTCTGTTTATTTGCGTCGTATGATTGGAATTAGTCTTTGCGTTTGCATATTTATTACATCACCAAAACTTGCCAAAATATTTGTAAACAAAACTTTGCGTGTTTCGCTGCGAAAGGTCACGTCCTGTCTCATTATTCCAGAAGAGAAGAGCTGAAATGCAAAATGTAGCACAGAATCTCTCAGGGATAAACAGGGTGATGACAGAGGGAATATTATTGGTATTCGGATATCGTAATGTGTGTCATTTTGCTGCAGGCCTCTACAGTGTGTCATGTATATGTGTGTGAAGGATGTTGGCGCCTCTTCCATTTCCTTTAAGCTTTCGTAACACTCACACTGTCACTGTCTACCGCAAGACTCTATAAGTGTATTACGATCTAGCCACACCCTGCAATAAAAGGATTTGTATTGAACGTTTTCATGTTTAGGCGCGTTCGCAAAATTGCGAAAGGCGACTATTAACTTCGTCATGTCTGACCGTCTGTCCTTTCATTCGCATGGAACAATACGACTGCCACTGGACGGATGTTTGAGTATTTTCCGGAAATCTGTCGAGAAGGTTAATGTTTCATTAAAATCTGAAAAGAATAACGGGCACATTACATAAGGACAAGTATACATTTTTGATCATATCTCGCTCAGTAATTAGAATGATAAATGTTCCAGACAAAGGTGGCAGAGAAAATCAAAACATACATTCTATGTCCGGTAAGTTTTTTTTTTTTTCGAAAATTCTGCCGTTTATAGGATAATGTGGAAATATATTGTAGAGCCGGACAGACCACAGATAACAATATAACATGGCGAATGCTCATTGCATGGAATATACTTAAGGCTACAGGCACACACTCAGAATATGCAATATTTATTGCTTTTCCACCACAACTATGGTTACACGAACGCTCTTCAATGTTACGTTATACGTGTATTTCCTGTCTTGTTATTCTTCACCAAGCATTATTATTATTATTATTATGAAAGAACGACGAAGGAAGACACTGAGTGGGAAATGTTGAGATCATGGGAATGGTTGGAATGCATATGAAGCGTTAGAAGGAAAACACAAAGAAATGAACCTACGTGGAATCTGTGAAGAGTGTCCAGTGATGTGGAAGAAAATTTCTGATGCATGAAAGGGGGTGTGGCTGGCTTTTGTAAATATAGGAATGTAACTGTGTTTGCGTGGGCCGGGTAGCTCAGTCGGTATAGCGACTGATTACGGGCTGGACGGTCCGGGATCAAATCCCGATGGGGACGAGATTTACCGCCTGTCCAGACCGGCCTTGGGGCCCACCCAGCCTCCTGTAAAATGGGTACCGGGTCTTTACCGGGGTAAAGTGCGGCCGGGGCGTGCTGCTGACCACTCACCCCCTCCTAGTGCCGCGGTCATGGAAGATTAGAGCTATACCTCTACTCACCCTCTGGGCCACACCGGGCCTGTAACGGGATCACTTTACCGTTACCTTTAACTATTTGCATGAAATGTGGAAAAAAACTGTGGGGAGAATTTCATTTCTCTCTTCACATTTTGCTCACGATGCACGGTCACAGAAACCTAAAGCTTGCAAATGCCCAACAGGCACGAGAAATCTTCCAATTCATAACACACATCTGATTGTTGCATCCTGGTTTTCTCTCTCTCTTCACAATTTGCTCACGATGCACGTTCACAGAAACCTAAAACTTCATTTACGTACTTCTGTAAAGTATGGCTTTTACTGTGTCGCTTTTCGCGAAAGTCATATTTTCAGGACTGCATAACATAGAGATCATCTGTACCGAATTTCACCTAAATCGGTCAAGAGATTTGGAAAGCACGGATATAAATTTTTGTGCATCCTTAATCAAGACTTTCACCGTGCCAATTTTCATGAAATTCATTATGCATAGAGAACTTTCCTGCAAAGAACTAGTATAACGAATTTCATAAAAATCTGGCAGAATTTTCAGTTTGTATTAGTAAGTTAGGCATAGCAAGATGGTCCGACGGACGAACACGGAATAAATGTTGGATCTTCTTCATAGTTGCACCGCGCATGTTGATAGTATTAAGTCCTTTTTTGTCCAACTAATGCACACAAATTATTATAAAATTGTTAAACAGTTAAAATCATTTAAAATTATAATAGTTGCTCCAACATGTTTTGGTTTACATAAACCAACATCAAGGAGCTCCCAGCCTGTGCTTCGGTAAAGTTACAATGTTGACTTCGGTTACATATCATTATTTGAAGTTATCGGTATTGTGGCTGCATATGCAGCTTCGGTAGATAAATGGACGCAAGTGTTGCTGATTCATATTCCGACCATTGTACCCTCGAGAACGGACCTCAGTCCATAGCTATTGGCGGACTAGAGTCGGTCTCGAAATAGGCCTAACGATAAAACGAAAAATAACCCCCCCTCTGTGTAATAAAACCCAAATTGAGATGGATGAGTTCCATCTCACCCCGGCCAACAGACAGTCCTGAAAATCACAATACGTACCAGTTGTTGTATATATATACACAATGTACCTCCTGATGATGGTCTACAAATATGCCCGAAACATGTAGAGGTTGATTGACGAAATGAACTGAGGACTAATAGTGCATCAAGTTGGTTTTTATTACGCAGATATATCGAGATGAAGGGCCAAAAAAACATACAATTTAACCTCCCCTCTTTAAATGGCACCTTGGTAGCACAACCCACAACCTGTTTCTGTGCCAAATGAAATATCCAAGCTCTTTAACAAAACGAGGAGCGATATATCAATGTTTATCAGTCTCTTCGACATTAGGTTATTAGACCAACATTTATTTTAGTGCAAGAGCAGACATTCTTCTTGGACGGTCTGTCACGGAAGATTTACAAACAAAACACCTCCGAAAGGTCGGTAACAACTTACCAGTCCACACCGCGTCCCATCCCAGATGTAGTTAATTATATTATGTCTAATTAGCTTATTTAATTCATCATTTGTTTCAATTATCCATATACTGTGTCATCAGAGACCACTGGGGAGACCTAGGCGTAGATGGGTGGATAATATTAGGATGGATCTCCAGGAGGTGGGATGTGGGCATATGGACTGGTTTGGGCTGGCCCAGGATAGAGACAGGTGGCGGACGCTTGTGAGTACGGTAATGAACCTTCGGGTTCCATGAAATGTAGGGAATTTCTTGACTAGCTGCAAACCAGTTAGCTTCTCAAGAAGGACTCTGCACCATGGAGTAAGTATACTGTGCCATCTCTGTCCTCGTAGGTCGGAGTATTCTTCTTAATATCTTTCTTTCAGTTTTTAATAATTTTAATTTCGTAGATTCTTTAAGCACTCTCTTTCGCTGCATGTAGAATAACAGATCTTATTTTAGTCGAGTGTAACTTTAATATGGCTCTCCTACACTGTCACCTCTGGTTCTGAGGTTCCACTAGTCTGGCGTCAGTTGGCTACAGAAGCTGTAGGCGAAACTCAAGACTGGCCACTTACGCAGTCTAGTATGGAGATTAAGAATGAATGGCGTTATACCTCTACACTTCTATGCGCCGTAACTGCATAGTGCTGAATTCGGCACAGAGACCAGTTCACTGTTGGGTGCTGGGGATAGGAGGCGTTGTTAAGTTAGAGTGATGACGGCAAAGGATAGCATTTCTGTTCACTGTTGAGCGATTTGCCGCGTGACGCAGTTTATGAATTTTATACGTACTGAAAATTTTATTGTTATATTTAATTACTTAACGAAGATTTGTCACATGAAATAATGACGTCTGTTTCAGAGTGGAAGAACAATGAGATTTTCCCCCCATTTTATTCATCCACAGTTTAGTCAGGTGTCCAATTCTCTGTCATATTCTGGTGACTTTACCTTTACTTTTTTTGGCGCAACAGACCGCATTGGGCCTCCTCATTCAGGAAGTTTCTAGACCACACACAACGACGCACCGCACTCGGTAGGACTCCTTTGGACGAGTGATCAGCCCGTCGCAGAGACCTCTACCTGACAACACACAACACTCGCAAACGACAGACATCCATGCCCTCCGTGGGATTCGAACCCACAGTCTCAGCAGGCGAGCGGCCGCAGACCTACGCCTTAGACCGCGCGGTCACTGGGACCGGCTAACCTTTACTTAGCCCGTGATATTAACCGGACAACGTGTTTTGTGATACAGGTGTCACTAAAATATGCAAGGTCTAGTGATTTTGTGCGCGTTCTATTGGTTATATTGATGACCATTTTATTATTGTACATTACACTGAAGTTGTGTAATTTTCTTCCTGTTGACCATAGGTATCCAACCTGTGGCCCGTGGCCGCATTTGTAAATTACGTACATACAGTAAAACCTGCTTAAAACGAAACAATAACACAACGAAATTTTTTTCCGTTACGGGAGGGTTCCCTTTCATACAAGTTCTTGAAGTGTGAAACATCGGGGCAAGAGATCTGCGGTAGCGCAAACTTTTCCGCTGAGGACAGGTTTCTTTCCAAATATGTTGCACTTTAGTGTAAAAGTTACACATTTTTTATGATTTTTAATCTTGTTGCTGAGAACGATCCCAAAATGACGACCGTGGAATTTGCCAAAAAAAATTTGGACGCCCCTGTCTTAGACAGTTCAGTTTTTACCTTCTCTGAACCGTGCATCGTGATACACATACGTGAGAAAGACCAACAAAATGCACACTTTTCTGAATAATTAATTTGACTTAATTTATCCTCGACATGTTTCGAGCAAGTAACTGCTCATCATCAGGAGAAATTCTGTACAAGCAGCTTACAGTATTACACCATGCATCCTAAGAGGAGTCTAGACGCTGACGCGATACGAACGATACAGGGTCTAGACAATTCATATAATTTTAATATAATTTCAACGTGGTGAAATACTGTAAGCTGCTTGTACAGAACTCCTCCTCATGATGAACAATTACTTGTTCGAAACATGTCGAGGATAAATTAAGTGAAATAAATTATTAAGAAAAATGTGCATCCTGTTGGTCTTTCTCACGTAGAGTCCGGGTCTTTTAGAATGATGCAGTAAGCCTGAAGAACTGGCAGTGTGTAAGATAAAACTTGCCACATGCTTTCGTTTCACCGTTTTGTAACAGCTTTCTTATTTCCCTTCTGCCACCTCACACTGTGAATTCAAGAATATTGTAACGTAAGGTAAGAGCTTACTCAACTTCTCAATAATAAAGGGCCTGGGGAGTAGGACCTGCAGTTCGTTTGAAAAGTATATGGAAAGAAAATATCGCTGGAATGGGAAATTCTTATACGTACTGCTTGCTGCCTGTTATAATATATAGTATACAAAGCGTTTTAGTTCACAATTCCTGCTGCGTGAGGCGGCAAGAATTCTTTCGGACGCTTTGTAGTGTAAAGAATAATATTTTAGATCGTAAATTCTTCTACAAGAATATAAGCATATAGAAATTTTATCTCATATTTTATTCTCAAAGAATTTCAGTATGCTTCATTACTTACTTAACTTCAACAAAACTTTACATGAATATATTATAACTCTGACATTCCTCAGAGCAGTAGTGAAAATAAATTGTACGCTAAATACAGTTATTAAAAAGGCAGAATTAGAGGAAAATAATATAAAATTGCCTGTAATATGTGGACCATTGAAGACGAAAGTTTGAAGGAAGAGTGATAAATTAACGAAAAAATATTTATTCCCCTTTGTGTTTTTTTCTCGTACGTAGATTTATCACGTAACATTCTTCCTTGAATTTACTTTAGAAAGAATATAATGATCAGATTTTCGAAAAATTCCTACAACAAAGTAACTAAATAAATAAATTTGAAGTTGAGTCAGTAACATTAGCTTTTTCCATACACAGAATGTTTGTGTGTGTGTGTGTGTGTGTGTGTGTGTGTGTGCAGATCAGCGCAACATATTCTAACCTGTGAATTTTGTTACACAGCTCTTCTAAATATGTTCTACAATGTTCTGCGTATACATAATTTTTCCAACGTGTTTGTCCGTTGATGGGTTTGATGGCTGTCTGGGCGTCGTTATATTGCAGAGATGCTAATAGTGAGTACACGTGCAAGGAATTTGGCAGCAGTAAAAGACAGTGGAATGTAGTCGTCTGTTGGGATATTGCACTATGTCTAAACAGCAACACCGCTTGTTCTGTGAACCTATCCTCTAGCATATTTCCAATTCGTAGCTCCCACATTCATTGAAATTGTAATTTCAGAATATTCCTCAACGTCTGTACAGAATGCAAATTCAAAATTAATATAATTTAGTTTGTATTATGTTGCGAATTTGCGGCACTCGTTTTCGCCTATAGATTTGAAAAGATATCTTTATGTTTGTACCGTGAAATAATGACGATTAAAACACTTTATTATCCAACGGATGCACAAATATATAATTCGTAGATACGAATAGATATATCTACGAATTATATATTTGTGCATCCGTTGGAAAATAAAGTGTTTTAATTGAAAAGTTATGCCTGATTTTTCAATAGTAGGTATATTTCTCACTTAGGTAGACTTTTGGGAAAAGTGTAAATTACTTGAACTCAGTCGAGCTTAGTAGATGAAAATAGTACTTGGCAGTTTTGGAAGGTACGTTTATGATGTGTGTTGCAACATAAAAATTAGTCTATCATTTTCTTTGTTGCGTCATGAGAAGATTGCGTTTTAATCAGATCCTCGATGTATGGTACGTGGATGCAGTAGAGCTTTGTCACCTGCTGGGGATCTCTTGCTCAAATACAGTCCGATAGACAAGTCGGATGCCTTGTAGGTCAGCTTATGCGCCTGAGACTGCCAGAGCCATAAATGGATAGTGTTTAGAATTCAGTGTAAGTTTAGAAAAAAACGGGCGTGATAATGTGGAAATGAAATATTATTGTAAGGCAGGAAATATGCGTATGACGAAACATAGAGGCGCTTTTGGATTTTTCCCTTATTAACTGCATATATGTGGCGCCATATGTTTAGATATTCAATTGTTTCTTCGACCCCTTTCTATGTGCCGTACGGCGAGTTATCAACATGAATGTCTGTTATTTTTGTCCGATTTAAAAAAAAACTTTAATTTGGTTGATAATAACATATTTAACAAACAAATGCACGTAAATGTATGAAAGTATACTATGCATGCTGAATTTTTCATATACTTATGTGCATTTGTTGGTTTCGATATCATATATAATTGCTCAATGCACGGAATTGAGTCATTTAGAATTTGTCGACACATTTTAGTAAAAATCGCCAATATATAATTTATCAAATCTCTGCTTAGTGGAAGCAGCTTAATTTTATGCGGCCAGGATGAAGAAGAGACAGACAGACATGACGATATAAAACGTCTCTTTTCGCGGCATTTTGCAAACATGTGTCAAACTGAACACATCTCGCATTCACACTTTACGTTCCACTTCACTCACCTAATGCATGAAGCTGCTCTGTCCCTGGACGACAGACGTCAGGGACACGGTAACACACGGTTTACGAGTTCCAATTAGTTATACTGTCAGGTCTGCTGCTGCACGTGTTTCGTTAAAGCAAATTGGATACAACGCAATTTGTGAGTAGGTGAAAGCTGTATCGTGTTAAATGACGGAAGAATCACTTGTGAAATTAAACCCAGGATTGCCATGACAAAAGTTGCATATAACAAGAAGGGGGCTCTTTTTAATAGCACTTTGGACTTAAAATTGAGAAAGAAAATAGTAAAATGCTACATTTTGACCATAGCTTTATATGGTGCTGAAACTTGGACGTTTCGGGTGGTAAATCACAAACACCTGGAAAGTTTTGAAATGTGGTGCTGGAGAAGGATGGAGAAGATCATTTGGACCGATCATGTGAGACAAGAAGCAGTATTACTTAGAGTCAATGAGCAGAGGAATATCCTACATGAAATAAGTAAACGGAAGGCTAGCTGGATTAGTCACATTTTGCGTAGAAACTATCTTCTACAACGGGTTATTGAAGGAAAGATAAAATGGGGGGTAGAAGAGACAGGAAGACGAGGAAGAAGACGTAGGAAGCTACTGGATGACCTTAAGGAAAGGAGAGGATACTCTCATTTGAAGAAGGAAGCTCTAGATCGCACTGTGTCGAAGGTTCGCTTTGGAAGAGGCTTTCATCCTGTCGTAAGACAGACTGCTAACTGAATGAATGAAAGCTGTACAACGCGAACTTTTCCTTTCTTAACATCCGTAGTAGTATGTGAGCGTTAACACATGACCTCACAACCTTACGTCCGGATAGGATCCTCCGATACCCATTAAATAAGTGGCTGAATGTCCCTCGTAGTCGTTTTGTACAGTCTGGTGTTCGGACGAAAGAGCTTAAAATCTTCATTCAGATCTGGTGCAGAAATATGGATTCAGAGCGGCATTTACTCTATAAAAGTTGCCTTTTCTCCAAAGGACAATCGTCATATTTCACATCAGAAACTCAGTAGTGGCTAAGTGTGGCTGGTGGTATTTCACTTTATATAATGCGCGCCTTTCTTGTTCCTGAGTCTACGAAATTAAAATTTGTGTCATTGGCGTTGCTCCCAGTGGCATAGTATTCATATCGTGTTTCGTGAGAATCAGTCAAATGGTCCAAAATTTGAAATGAGGGGACAAAGCCCAAGAAACACACACACACACACACACGCACACACGCACACAGACATACACACAGACACATAGAGCGTGCTGATCAAAATAACACACGACTTCTCTGTGGAAAGAGAAGCATGCTGAATCCTTTTTAGTAGAAGTTAATATACTGCAATAATATTCTACACAATCCAGTGCTGTGTATGGTATAGATTTGCACAGTGAGTCGCTTGATGAGGAAGCTGATAAAAGTTGATTCAGAGCTTCATATGGGCCTGAAGTAAGTTTCGTGATAAAATGATTCAAACAAAAATCTTATTCGTTCCATAACTGTTAAAGTTTCTTTCAGTGCGTTTGGAAACAGAATGTGGACACACGGATGCACAATATGGACACACGGATGCACAATATGGCCACACGAATGCACAATATGGACACACGGATGCACAATATGGACACACGGATGCACAATATGGACACACGGATGCACAATATGGACACACGGATGCACAATATCTCTGAACCTTACGTCCACGTATTACAATTTGTATATAAAGTATGAATCGTGCCCGATTGGTTACGATTTACTGATTTCGTTAGAAACCAGCTAAACTTTGTCGTATTGAAAATATTATTTTAGACCACCGTAAGAAGATATTGCATATGCATTTACCTCGAAAGATACACAGAATAAAACAGGAATATCACAAGATTAACTCAAAACAGTACAAGGTGTCTCGTTTTCTCCTGCCATTCTTTTACTGGATTGCCCATGAAAGCCATGTTTCGTCGTAAACCATTCTATGTTATGGATAATGCCGGCTTATAAAACACATCTCTTTGCTTAAGTTTAAAGGGCAAGTTTTTAAATGGATTTTTTACGCATTTCTTACACTCACAGTACTTGTCACAGTGTCCCTGTCAGTCATTTTTTTGCCTTATTTGTTTTGTTAAAAAATATGATTTACGAAGCTACTCAGCCTGTCCTTCCTGCAGTCCCTTCCCCTGAATGGTCCTTTGAAATTTCCCGACTCAAGTCCTGTATATGTAAACTACTCACACATTCTCAAGTGTGACTATCGAACTGTATTTGTCAGTAATCAAATATGCTTTGTTCTGTAAAAGATTTAAGTAATATTACTGGAATATGAAGCTAATACAAGTCAGTACATTCACCTAACCTGCCTGCTGTATGAAGAACTTGACCACAAGGAGAGTTAGGTTAGGTTAGGTTAGGTTAGGTT
>Ga0136643_10015864_pt1 | contig 11320 bp, 7 predicted proteins | sample TergutLab28metaG_FD_96883 | JGI IMG/M metagenome (GOLD analysis project Ga0136643, IMG submission 96883) | Labiotermes labralis P1 segment gut microbial communities from Petit-Saut dam, French Guiana - Lab288 P1 (version 3) (version 3) | ecosystem: Host-associated > Arthropoda: Insects >... | reverse complement strand
TGGGAGCAAAAACTTTAAAATCATTTGTACACTTTTTAACAAAAGAAAAAAAAACGGTGTTTTCAGCATCAAAATACACCAGTACAGCTACAATTTGACTGTACTGTTTTTTAATGTTTTATTGCAACAACAAGTATTTGTATGATGTATCATTATGTATCACCAGAAAAGAGCTCTGACATTGGTCATCCTTAACCAATTAATCTGCACACTGATAATCAAGAGTGTAGTGTAATGTGTATATAATACAAGAAGTTTTAAATCACTGTACATACTCTCATAAAAAGTAATGTTATTTCATGCCTGTATTTTATGTGTTAGAAATTGAATGAGTGAGATTACACATTTGCAGAAGTACTGAGTTACAAAACCAAAGACATATTGCATAGTCCATGTAGTTTATTGTACAAGTACAGTCACTAGTACAGTGGCATGGGTTGCATAGCCACTGTATAGTACTGTATAATGATAGCTTGCAGTTAATTAATTCTGTGCTGTGTTGTGAAATGGCAGAAGAAAGAATGTGATTGTCATATTGTGAGGGAATAGATAAGGCACTGCATAGAAACTAAAAAACAATGTTAATGATTGCTAAGACATCTTAACAAAATGTTGTGGTATCCCTGAAACTGGAGTACTTTGGCAGTGATTCCCAAACTCTGTTCCGTGAACTCCACAGGTCTGCAAATGACTACTCTGACCCATATTTTGGACTTTCAGTTCCTGGGTACAGTGGCAGGTGAGCAGCATTCACCTCAGACTTCAGATACCTCCACAGGAAAAAGTCTGGGCTTGTCAAGTCCAAAATAGACTGTAATCTAGTAAAAATTTGAATTGGCTGTCTTTTTAATACAAAGCTGTTTCTCCATTATGCCAAACTGGGAAATCTTGAAAGTTGTTATAGTATAGAATTTTTAGTTGCAATATAATTTATACAAGTGTATCTTCATTCAAGGGGTATGCGGTAGCAAAATCGGTTGAGGCAACGCACTACAAGCCTGAAGTTAGCAGGTTTGATTCCTGATGGGGTCATTGGGAATTTTGGCTGAGAGTTTGACTCAGCCTCTGACAGAAATGAGTACCAGATATATCTTCTAGGGGGTAAAAGTGGCTGTTGCTTAGGGCTGACAACCTTACCACTTTCATGTGCTAAGTGTCTAGCAATTCTGGGATCCTCAACCTCCTGGAGCCATAAGGGCCTGTCCCAGCCTGTAATGGAATAGGATGACCTCTACCTGTCTTCACCCAAGATCCTGCAGCTTCGTATCCTGTATCACACTGATCACATGGAACTTGGTTGAGTAATTCAGTATAGTTAATTTGTAAACATTGCAAAACTACCATTTTATATTTTATGTCATTTTCATTACAGCAAGTTCTTGTAAAGTGGGGGGCACTAGTTTACAGGGAAGAGAATTTTGGTAACAGTAGTGTTTGGGACACACTGTCACAGACAATGCAAGGAAGCAAGAATGGACAATACATATGATATATCACATTCTTTGTCATGAAATAGCTGTGACTCTTTTTAATACAAGAAGAGAGTTGTGTAATATGTATATGATAGGACTAGCATATTTGTAGAATGACATTTGTTTTCAGATGGCACTTAGATGAAGTATTATATTCTGCTATACTGTACAATAGAATAAGGTGTTTGTTATCTAAGACATCACAAAAAAGTAGTGGATCATATATAGCCCCAGCATCATTTAGCAAGTGTTCAAAACATATACTTGGTTACAGTTTTTTAAAGTAGAATGGTGAATATAGAGTGATGTACAAATTACAGATTAGTTTTCTCATTTAATTAGTTATTATTTTAAGTTAATATATACCAGTTATATTTAAGTACTGCAAACCGTTCAGTTGATTTTTTTCTGTAACTGTACCTTGAAATAATTTTCGACCACTTAATATTATGTAGCATTTGTACACAATTCACTTTAGAGGTTCTGCATACTCAACACTGCAAATGATCAGGATATTATGGCACAGTATGTGTTGTTATGACAGCAACAGTAACAATACTGCCAATACATTTTTTAATCCACGTTGATATTGAGGGACTAAGTATCATTAATTTAACTAGATTTCCACTGTATGACACCATATATTAACTTCAATTTTTAGAAAAGTTTTCAGTCTTCTGAGAAGTTACACCATGTTGTATGATAGACAGGTATCAGTGTTTCAGAGCAATTTGCTACTGTCCTTAAGATATTAGGCAGGTCCCAGAATAATCTTGATATCTGGAAACATGAGAACCTAAACATCTTAACCATTTATTTGAGTAATTATAATTCTGAGAATGAGTTATAGTGTTAATATACTATCTGTGTTGATGAACATTATACATACCTGAATTGGTTGGTTGAAAATGGGAATGTGTATCTTTCAGCCACTGGACACATTCCCTTTTCCAGCTAGCCAGTTCAACTGACTGAAGCAAGGAAAAAATTCACCTGCATATTAATTTTACATACTTGTTTCTTTAGTAATAAGGACTGAATTCATAGAAAGTTTTGACTGTTGTTAAGTTTTATTTATTCTTTTTTATTAAAGACTTTTCCACAGCCCTGTTTTCTACGTTTTGATACTATGTCACAATTCTTATGGTGCAAACAAAATGTGTACTATGAAATTAAAGCACATTATATTTTAAGTTTTTCTTGTATATCATTTTTATATTCAGCAATAAATATATTGGTCCTTTTATTATTTTACTCATAATGTGGCCTCTAACTGAATGGTTCCTCTTTTTCTTTCTTCTTCCCCATCTATTCCTCATGTAATACATACATCTCAATGTGGCATAGTTATGTGTATAAATACGTTTTGTGTAGTGGAGTAAAATCCTCATGCTCAGTTGGGCTAAAACACACTGAGGTGACAAAATCTGAACTGAAGTGTATAGTTATACTGTGATTGTCTTACAAATGACTTGTATGGGATTTTATTCCTGGTAACATACATTTAAACTACCTACAATATTTCCAGAATAAAGCACAAAACTTTCTGTGTGACTTAAATTGTTATTTTTTACACACAACCATGTTGTCTATTCAGGCGACTACATGTTTCGGTCTAAATAGACTAAAATCAAGCCACCATTACAAAAACTTTAAAATAAGGTATAATACAGTGCAAATGATGCTTGTTATATGCGATCCCATATGCCTTACAAAGGTTATTACAATACAGAACTATATAAAACAAAAGCTGAACAGGTTCCTTTGCTAGGATACAAAGGAGCCACATGTAGACAATTCTTATTTAATTTGGAGGAATATTAATGCTCAATTGGAGCACCATTGCTGGGAAATGGAGAAACACAAACCATTGAATGCAGACTTTTTGGTGTGAGCACAATGATGGTAAGTAAAATATTTTCTTTACAGTTCCCAATATAAAATGTGTGACAATATACATTATTATTATCTGCTCATAAATTTTGATTCTAAACAGTATTCATGAAACAAAAGCAATTTGTATAGTTCTTCCAGTAGGACTGCAGGCTTTAGAGTACTGCCTGGAACTTCTTATCCACATTAATATACATTTTACAACAGGGTTGCACAAATGCCAGGCAACTAAATTTCCTTTGGTGATGCCTAATAACTGTGGACACTCAGTATGAAACTTGCTTCCAGTCATCCATCTGGTACCTAGAATTTTTAGGTAGCTCCTAGATCTTTGAAAAATTTGTGCACTCCTGTTCTGGTGCAATAAGATAAAATGTTCATTTTTTCTGCATCCTAAAATCCTGTTTCACTTATGTCCAACACAAAAAATTGGACTGGTGGATAATTAAGGTTATACCTTGTCAAGGCTACAAGTTCTCACATATTTACGTGCAATGTAATGCAGACTGCAGCAGAGCCACTCTGCACAGTCTGTAACAGTATGTCATAAAATTCACAGTTTGGATGTCTGCAGTTTAAAATGCACACACATGTGTACACCCAAAAATTATAGAAAAGTATGATGAATATATAGATCAAATACATTGTCTGAAAACTCATCACTGCATTTTGAAGGAAAAAACTGCCACTAAATGGAAATGAATTACACAACATTCATGCAACAATAAGTATTTGCTGCAGAGATTTGTTGGGATTGTGTTCTATTGGAAGAAAACATTACTGCCACAAGTCACTTACATGTGAACAAGAGTAACATCCTGTCATGCTCAAGGATATCAAGTTATATTGTACTGCTTTTGCTCAGATGCACGGAAAACCTAAACCAAATTCTCTGTTGCTAAGGCACAGGAAGAGGAATGACAGGATGGACAAATAAAAGGGATGGGAAAAGAATCTGGAAGATGGAGGTAACATGATACAGGTACAAAAGGGAAAATAGAAAGGAAGAAGGGAATTACTTTCCACTCATCTTGGACAGGGCATGGGCTGGTATGCCAAAACACCTAAAGATGCCATAATTATGTTTCCATGAGAATGTACGGTATTTTATTTCCAAACAATGTATTTTAGCTAAAACATTTTCAGAATGGCCCTAAACCTGTAACTCCCAAAATAATTTCATTCCATAACTTTTTATGTCAACTCTCATGATGGGGACAGCAAGTGTCAGAGATGATGGATTTTAGCTCAACCATAGTTCAAACTGTAGTACGCTTATTTGACATGAAAATTTCAAAACTTACAAAATGTCATTTTCCCACACATTCAGAATGAACAGAACTGGGATAGCGAAGTCAGTACAGTTACTAGGCTACGAGATGGATGATCCAGGGTTCAAATCAAAACAGTGGGAAGGAGATTTTACCTTCTCCAATATGTCCAGAGCAGCTTTGGGGCCTAACCAGCCTCATATTCAGTGGTTACTAGGGCTCTTTCCCAGAGGTAAAACAGCCGGGATGGGAAGTCCATCATTCACTTCCATCTTGTAATGAAGTCAAGAATGAATGGAGCTACACCTCTACTCCCCCTATACACCTTCATGCCATGGACAAGGAAAATTTTGCCTTTTTTAATCTTATTTCAAGACCGAAATAAGGTAAATCTAACAACACTGGCTGTAACAAGACAATAAGACAACTAATGAACAGGCTCAGAGTGCACCACATTTACCCACAACATGGACCACTGTCTGTAACATAACTAATACACATAAGAATCTGGAAGGTGGCTCTAATTGACTGACTTCATACAGAATTCCTTTTATGCCAACCACACATGACTTGGGTGCTGAAGTAGTCCCAGCCCCAGCCAAATTTTTTAAAATTTAATAACTGAGGCCTAAAACACAATAAAATTATTAGTCTACAACAAAAAGATCAGGTTTATTAAATGGATAATATGAATGGCATTAAAACTAACTGGACTTCATATGTTTCAATGAAAATTAATGGAAGTGAAATCAAAATGGTAATGAATGCAAAATTACAAATTGGAAACAGACATAAAAAAATACAGCTGACCAGAAGTCCGTTAAGGAGGCAAAGGTCTGCAAGGGAATGCAGCACAATTTAAGATGAAGAAGAAAAAAAATTACGACAGTAACAAAAATTTCAATTCAGGCAACCTCTATAAAGAATAATACTGTTATGTAAATCAGGAGAAAGCCATACTCAGACTGAACACTAGAATAAACTTGACATCACTTATGCTCTATAGAGTCTAAATGACGTGTTTATTGAGAAGTGTATGTTAAGTTGCTCCCAATACTTCATCCAAACCTTTGTGAACTTGTGCAGCCTACATTCAACCATACAAACATCTTCGCATAACGTACCAATAAATACTATTAAACATTAATCTGTAACTGACTTCAACACCACACTGCCTGGACTAGGACAGCTTGTCAAATAAATAAATAAATAAACCATAAGTAAATAAATAAAACAACTTATTGGAGTTCACATATGGCTGATTTTGAAGCTCCAGCTGCCATCTGACTAGAAGCAGGACAGTGTGCAGATGCTACCGCAGTTGCTGCAGGAGAATGGAGGATCTCAGCCTGCATGAGGGGCTGCTGTTCTTCTTGCTCAATACGGCTCAATTTCAGTCCAAGAACTTCTGCTACAATCTTATGGAAACTAAGTGCCACCTGCCATTCAAATGCAATACTATGAAAATTCATGAAATCTGACTTTTCTTGTGTTACACAATGCTATTTACTCAACAGCAAATTTCATACAGCCCTGAATAAAAAAATGGTTGTGTCTCTTAGCAATAAAACAAAATTAGAAGCAAATTTAAACTACGATGTGAGGTCCGAGGTTTTCACAGCAGTCACTATGAAGGCTACTGTCTTCTGAACTGTGATGCAATTTGTTCTGGTAGACTTTTATAAACATTTCTATCATACTGTATAGCATCACATCCCAGAAAATGGCATTTACAGTAAGATTATATAAGTCTCAAAACTGACAATGCTTCTACACCAGATGTAATGACCACACTGCCACAACTTGTTGTCAAAGCCTAATTTGTACGAACAGGGCACACCATGCGAAGATGAGATCAAGGGAGGACAGGCTTCAGAAAATGCATCCTATTTAAACATATTACCACTGCACTTCCTCTTACATGAAACTCACCATTTCTCCAGTGCGTGCTGAAACAAGGTGAGAACCTAGTCCATTCTCTTGAGTAAATTTGTGCTGTCTGTCAGGACGAACCTTCCTCTTGTGCTCCAAGTCACCTGTATATCACATGCATAAAAACCAAAATTAAATACAACTTGCATACCCCACACACAAAATTTGTTCTTGAATTAATTAAAAACACTAATCATTTACTACTTTCATTTCCACAATGATATAAATTGTGCAAGCATCACACCATACAAAGCAGTCAGTATAGTGACAAGGCTACAGGCTGGATGATCTGGGGTTCAAATCTCAGCAATGGCAAGAGATTTCTTCTTCTCCAAAATGCCCAGACTGGTTATGGGGCTCACCAGGCATATTATTCAATCGGTAGCAGGGTTCTTTCCCACAAGGTAAGGTGGCCAAGACATGAAGTAGATGACTCACCCCCATCTGGTGCCTAGGTTAAGAAACAGTGGAGCTAAATCTCTACTGTCCCAAATGTCCTCAAGGTGTGGGGATGGACAACTCTACTTCTTTTTCACATGACAAATGTGCACAGCAGGAATGCAGGAGTGGACAGAGAATGCCACACATTCATATTCTCTGCAATGGATGGATATATGCATACAGATTCATGCCCAGATCTTACCACCCACAGAGAAAGACACAGGTGCCCAATGAATATGGGGCTAAGTGGTCTATATGAGGTGTGGTGTGGTGTGGTGGCGGTGCACAGTGTGTGCAATTTATCTCTACTGCAATTTCAAAAGTGGTTACCTAACTAGTAACCAGTCATTTTCATGTATGTGCTAACCATTAATTAAAATATTTACCTACTGACATTTGAAGCTGTATCTAAGACAATAAAATTGGCATGAAGTAGCAATACATAGGAGTGACTGGAGGAAGAAAACAGGGGAGGCCATGGCTGGAAAACAGATGAAGGACCCACAGAAAAAAGAAAAATTTAAGCCCACATCAATATTTTTACTTAACTTCACACATATCTAAATTTGGTAATAGAGGTTGGTTACTTTACCTGAATTTAATTTATTTGATTATGTGTGTTCATTGCATTCAGTCAAATAGGAAAAACACAAAATTTGCCAAAAAAAAAAATAGGACAGATGATGTAACATATGTCCAAGCTATCTGCACTGTAAAAGATTGTTCAATGGAGTGGTGCCTGAAGGTACTTAGGTGTGAAAATTACATAGACATTTCAGTGCAATGGGTAAGTCATAACATTATGTCTATTTGCTTGCCAAAATTTAGTAAACCACAAATGAAGAAATATTTTATAACTGTTTAAAAAAAAAAACACTAAAACACTTTACAGTGTTTGAACAGTGACAATGGCATTCGCATCAACCACATGACTTACATTTATTAGCAACTACTACTATCATCGGTTGGCGCTCCTGTGAAACTACCACCCTGCGTATTGTAACAAGCCATTCATCCAGTGAGTCAAAACTTACAGGGTTTGTAATATCAAAAACCAATAAAATCACCTGTAAAAAAACCAACAATTAACTTATGGGACTCCACACAATTTGACTTATGAAGGGATGGGAGGAACAACAGGAGAGGCAAAGGAAGAAAGAATTAAGGTAAGAAAGAGAGGAGGGAGAAAAGGAATAAAGGAAGGTGAAGGGTAGTAAATTTATAATTTTCTTTGGGCATTTATTTTTGAAGTGTTTTATTTCATTTCTAACCTTACCTTCATCACTCATGTACCATTAAACAGCACACATCTAGAGAGTCAGGAATAGAATTAAAATATCCGAAACATTTGTAATAAGAAAAAGAAGCAATAGTACTCTCACGGATTTCAAGAACGCATTGAAAAAGTGTTCAATTTTAAATTCTGTTATAAGGTTCTCACTTGCCAAACAAAAATCCCAAATTTTTAATTTACACCATAATTTTTCGTGCAGGTTCAAATGTTTGGCTTGAGTGTTGCACCATCATTCTTCCAAATTCAGGAATATACGAGCAAGTCCCCAAACTAGAATACCAACACAATAATTAAAGTATACGACTGCTTTTTACTTACATCAGCCCCATATACATATTTATCCAACATATTTCCTACAAGAGATTGTCCTCCTACATCCCATATCTGAAGCGTAATATTTCCAGCCCCTGAGAGAACTGTCCTCTTTAGAAAGAAGTCAACACCTGCAGTAGGAAAGTACTGCCGTGTAAACTCATCATGACAGTAGCGCGATGCCAAACATGTCTGAAACAAAACATAAAGTATTTTTTCTAACATCATTACTACATGTATCACTGCCACAAGAATTTAATCATTTACAATTTTTCATATTGTACTTGATAAGTTTCATTATTGGGAATATATCAGCCTACTTATGCTCAACTGCTTATCTTCAAATGCTTCAGAGTTGTCAAAAACATTTCTTTGGGACAAGACTGAATCTATTAAATGCAATACAATACCTGGGATGTGATTTCTTACATTACATAATCCTTGGATATGTTCAGTGAACAGATTCATACATCTTAAAACAACTTTCTGCCACTGTCCACTAAAACACAGCAGCAATGGTTTTTATTTGATGCAAAACTCTATATTGTAGCAAGCCTGCTGCATAGTGGCTGTAAGTATGGCAGATTGGCAAACAACAATGTAGTACCAGAATGTTTTGGGGGATATAACTTCAAAACTGATAACTGCGGGTGTTAGATGTTAAGAAAATATCCATTACTTCTAAGAGTCAATTTCCACGATACTTATACTGTAGCGCAAAGTTACCACTCAAGGATGACGCATATCAGTAAGACCTCTTCAGCATAAACAAGAAGTATCAACAAGTTTAAACCTCCTGAAATGGAATCAATTAAATGCAAGCACGAAACATGCCTCTTTCCTACAAATACATGAGGGTCCCAAATTCTTTACCTTTCCGCAGCCTGCTTCACCAACAATGACTATCTTCAATTGTTTTTCAACGCCATCATCCTCGGAGTCTGACATATTTTCAAACAACCAATGACTCTTGTATTCTACAAACATACATTTTGGATGTGAGCATTTTGTACCTCCATTACAGAACAAGGTATTGAAATTTCAACATACTCTCCACCAGGCAAGTATTATGAAGGTCACAGGCGGCACTTCTACCGACTTGACGCTTCACATTCCAATTCAGTGCCAACTATAGAGTTTATACCCTTTGAAGTAGATATTATCCGTGATGATTGGACAATTACATGTGACCAGTGTGTGTGTGTGTTTTTTTTTGTTGTTGTTACCGAATTGTTTTCGTAGTTTTGAGGTTATGGTTAGCGTGGTTAAATGTTCAGTCGGTTTAAATTATCATATTTGACTCTGAATGCTATAGATTAATTAAATATTCAAAATGTGCGAAATGAAACCTCCTAGGGTGGAAGTGCTTTTAAATGATGGACGTGAAAATCCAAGTTGTCCACATGGTATGTCCGATGTCTTATTTGTCTCGGGGGAACATGTTTCTGTAACATCTGTATTATATTTATAGGAACGATGTGGACATTTGTTGTACTCTGCCTTTTTCGATATCGTGTTTAGTAGGTTGCATGAAATTCATTTACACCTATATAGAAAGGTTATATCATGTTTATTTGTGAATTTGGAGGGGAACAAACTTTGTGTGAATCTTCAGACTTGATCTGCACATTTAACTTTATATGATACGTGCTTTGTCAGTTGACACAGTGTCGGAGTTATGTGTGTTGTATTTAAAGTATTCACAATTGAATATTGTTCAAATTGAAAATTGTAATTTGGGAGCCTATTACTGTATACAGCAACATAAAAAAGGTGGTGCAGCTACTTTGTCTATAAGAGTCTATATTTCTCATATATTGATATTGTTGAACATTGTGAAGAACAAGATATAGAAATATGTGCTTCAAGGCTTTCATTTACTATTTTAAACATATTTGTATTAACACTTTATAGACCCCCTTATTGTAATTTTAACCGCTTTTTACTCAAATTGGGCACTATTATTCAATTATTATGTACTACTCAACATATTATTATTTGTGGAGATAAACTTTAATTACCTAATCGACAGTAAAAAAGAAAAACCAACTGCACAATTTATTACTGTCATATAACTCAACTAGCATTATTAATTTCCCAGTGAGAGTATGAAATACCTCTGCTACTGCATTAGATAATATTTTCAATGATATATCTCAATTTGAAAGTTACACTGTAACTTCTATTTTAAATGGTTTTTCTGACCATTTTGCTCAGTTATTAATGATTAGCACTGATTATTTCCATATACCTATACAAAAATCTAAAACCATCAGGAAAATTAATAAGTACATGATATCTGACTTTATTAATAAATTAAGCAACGAGTTGTAGGATACCATCTTTAATAGTGATTATGTCAATGCTATGTAGAATTTCTTTTTAAATATTTATTGAAGGATCTTATATTCCATCTTCCCTCCAGGATTAATAATGATAATAATAATTGTATTACTGTAGAGATCAAAACATCTTGTAAACATAAAAGGGAATTGTACTTAGCATGCAGAACAGAAATAATCTGGAATTAAAAAGGCACTGCCAGGTAAATTGTAAAATACTGTCTAATGTAATTAAGGAGGCTGAAAGAATGTATTATAATAAACAATTTTTAAATCAAGTAAAAAAAAAAGCAACATTTTAAAACTGATATACAAGAGCTAATGATAGACAGTAAACATTTGAAAGAGGAACAAGATATAGCA
>Ga0136643_10015861_pt1 | contig 11320 bp, 6 predicted proteins | sample TergutLab28metaG_FD_96883 | JGI IMG/M metagenome (GOLD analysis project Ga0136643, IMG submission 96883) | Labiotermes labralis P1 segment gut microbial communities from Petit-Saut dam, French Guiana - Lab288 P1 (version 3) (version 3) | ecosystem: Host-associated > Arthropoda: Insects >... | reverse complement strand
TATCAAAGACAAGACTGGAAAAGGTTCTCTCTTTTTACTTGTCAGGAATGTGTAAAGAGTGCATTACATGTTATGTCTCTGAATTCTACGCACTTTCTTCTTAGCTTTCAGTTTTATAAATATTAATTTAAGTTGTTTAAAAGTTTATATACACTTCCCTCATTCACTATCCAATTTGGATTTAAGTTTAGTAGTATCCATTCTTGACTGGAATATGGTTACTTTCCTTGTTAGTCGTTCAGTGCCTTGTATATGTCGTAAACAATTCTTTAATTATGGCATTCAGAATGCTGTGGAGTGTAATCATCTAATTTCAAGATTGGGATATAATATGAAGAAAGTGTGAAATTAATTTTTAAAAAATTGGGCATGATGAAACCCTATTCTGTGTACTGCAGTACACACCACCTGGACTTTTAAAACGCAGTGGTTGCCATTTTTGCTGCCTGCTTTAACATTTAATAAACTCTGCATTTTGCCCACAGAGTGTATTTATGGGTTTTGTTTGGCTGTTAGAATAAACAGCAATTGTTTCACTAAACACTCTTAACCAAATAACCTTTGTAATGGAGACATAATATCTTTCCTGTGATGTAGGAACTGAAAATATGGGGTAAATGCCATAATATCATCATGTGTTCTCTGTTAATTCTGCAGAAGGAAGCAGGAAATATAAAAGTTATGCTATGTACATTAAATGTAAAAAATTGTATTTCTTTATTTCCTATTCCCTACTGTGGACCTAACAGAGCAGTGTTTCTGAGCCTTCCTAGAATCATGGTTCCCCTCCCAAATACTGTTTCAATTCATGGACCCCTTAGGTACAACTCATGGTAACATTTACAGTTAGAATATTTACAAACTGTAATAACCTTATTAAGGCAGTGTCAAGGTCTGTTACCTAACCTAACAAAGTTCCTAGCAGCAATGATGATAAAAATGGGAAAACTCTAAAGCATAAAGCTTTGTTCTACTGAATAGAATTCACTCAACTCAGACCTGTTGGGCAGAATTCACAGACTCTTGATGGAAAACAGTTTAACAGAGAATACCTGATGATGACATTCACTCTACATTCTCAGTGTTTGCCTCATAGAGAACAAACTACAGCCATTACAAAGACCAGTCAGGTAATGCTGTTGAGGGAAACAGTCATTGTTTAGTCTAAGAATCATACAAGACCCATTACAACACAATGGGAAGAATGCATCTTCTTATATTAAAAAGAGTTATGGTGATGTGTATTACGATAATGTTTCTGGAATTTCTTTTGTCCTGTTGTTTCTTCTAACCTGCTTGTTAGATACCAAAGTTCATTTCTCATATTACATTAATACATTTTGAGTCCAAATGCCATAATTAGGGAACAATTTGTTTACCATTTATATAAGTTGTGATCTCAATGACAATAGCAACCACATTCTGGATGAAGGATGGGGCATGGTCTAGTTTTAAAATGGAATATTAGGCATGTATGCCTTTCTGTTCCCCCTAATAACCACTGAACAAAAAGTGATGGATTATCATGCAGCTGTGTGTGAATATCATGCAACTACCTCTGTTCTTCTAGCTACTTTGCTCACCCCACCCACCACCAAATTCAATATTCTGTGGTCATAGTACAAACATGACAGGCATTCAAACTTCCAATGGGGAGTGACACTAGCTGCATGTAATGTACCAGTAGCATCTTCAAATGTGGTGTGATAACAGATCTTTGACAAATAAGCAATTTTAATTAAAGCCTAATGTTGAATCCTAAAAGTTGGTGTGATAATAGGTCTTAATAATATATGCAGTTTTTAAGTAATGAATTATTTTTAGCGTAGAATGTAAAATGGTACCAAGATGGTGGCACAAAATATGTATGTAACTTTTGATAATGGCTATAACTAAAGAACTGGGTGAAATATTCTGTTTGATTTTAAAACACTAAAAATTCATGTGGCAGATTGTTTAATTGTCAGTGATTACAGTCATGTAAGTGGTCCAGAATGTCAGCTTGTATCTGACAGATTTAATATAGAATTTGTGCCAATGGAAACTATGAACAGAAATGGATTGCCAGATGATACAATTTAGAATTAATAGTTCATGATCACCTCAAGCCATAGAGTGAAACAAACATATAAAGGAAAGTAGGACTCATAAGTACCTCCAAAATATCTTGTTTTTAATCCTTTAAACGTCAAGTTAAATCCTGTCTGCCATTTGCTGGTATTATGAGGAGCTCACCATATTCTCCATGTTAGCAGGATAAGGGTTAAAGCATGTCAGTACCAAGTTTCATACAGCCCTATTCATGGGGAGTGAATATGACACTTGCAAACTGACATTTTTCACTTCTTAAATCAATATGCAGTAAATAATAATTTCATATAAATGCTACTGAAAGACAGGAATCTCATTTTGTCATTTCACCCTCCATGAAAACTGATGACCCCTAAGTATACCACTGATTTCTTCATTTGTAACAATTCGTATATTTCACCTTGATTCAAAATTAGTGTGTTAAATGTGAGTGGTTATATAAATTCAACAAAGAATTTGGTACATAAAAAACTAGTCATGATTGTTTCATTTTTTGGAAATAAGTTTAAGTCACTGTAGTGTATTTAGAGTATTCAGACAGTAACCTAATCGAAGCTCAAGGATGGTGTTTTTTGATAGTCTGGTCTCATGTCCATTTTATACTTGTGTACATAGTTATTAATGGATGATGAAGGCTAAAATATTGGCTCAAAATAGAGATGGAAGGTATTCTTTGTCTTGGAGCTTTATAATTAACAAAACATATAGTTATGGTATATACAGTGCTGTTTTCTGCTGATGTGCATGTAGGTTAAAAACAGGCTTAAAAGTCGTCTCATTTACTTTGTGAATACCTTTGTCTCCCCCTGCCAAGAAAAGAAGCACTGTGTGCATATATATTGTTAGAAGATGATGATTGGGTCATAAGGTTCAAGAGAAAGCATCTACTTGTTTTATTGACTTATAATGTATTGTATGTTGGTGCCAAATATTATTATTATATAGTTTATGTTTTAGAATAAAGACAAAGTATTTTACACTCTGCTATTTTATTTATATATCCTTATTTATAAATTATTTATTGGGACCACATTTTAAGTGGGTCTCATGTCAACACAGCATGGTGCAGGTTCAAGATTGTGTATGGAGAATATGGCATCCAAATATACAAGATAACTACAGATGTACTGAATAAGCAGTCTCTGATATTTCACAGAAAATAACTGTCTAATTTGGGAGTTGTGGCCGGGGGCAAAGAACTCCTCACCTCAGCAATCTAACACAATACGAAACGTTATACAGAGCCTAAGGCAGACTGCTGTGAACTTTATGATGAAACTTGAGTTCCATGTCAATCAAATTGGAATTTCTCCACTAGAACTACTAGCTTCTCAAGAAGGAATGTGGTTCATGGAAATAGTTTACTGGGAACTGCTTTCCAATTGGTAACTATGCTGTAGGACAGTGATAAGCAGCATGCAGTCTGCAAGTGTCATGTAGCCCTTCTACTTTTGCAATGAGGCCAATGACATAATGTCAGACACACAAAACAAAAACTTGAAATTTAACAAATAACTGTTTTATATGCATCCATTAAAAAACCCTAGAAATAAATATCATGATACAGCATTTCTCAACTTCTATAAACCCAGCTTGTAAAGTTTCCAGTGCTCAGTAACCATGCCTGACAAATGATGATCCTTTTTTGAAATACTTATATTTATTAACAGTTGTTTTTAAAGATTAATATTATGAAGAACCCTACAGCAATTGAGTTGATGATGAAAGATCAGACAGCTGTCTTCACCTTGCTACTTTTCAAATATCTCCAGATATTAACATTGCAGTGACAAATAAGTAGTGTCAATTTTCTCAGTAAAGCACTTTTTCCTCGAATAGTGGTGTACAATGCATTATTAAGTACAAGAGAAATGACAAATGGAATGCAAATAAATTATGTGTGTTATGTTCAGTTTTTGCGGAGTTTAGATTAATTTATTCCGTATCTACAGCAGCGGGGAAAGTTGAAAGTGGTGTTACAGTGGGTGGTTCTCGTACTAGTGCCAGAAGTTTCTCCAATTTCATTAGTTCCAACTCTCTGTCAGTATAAACAGGTCCTTTCTTTGATGGTTTCACTTTCTTACGTAGATTTGGTGATAGTTTGAGAGCAGTGATACAGCCTCTGTTAGTCAAAAGAATCATATCAGTGAACAACAGGATAAATAATGTAGTAATTTGGTCTGTTTGTTTGCATAATGTAATGTAAAGTAGATATTATGGTTACAAGTAACAGAGGTGTATCATTTTTAGGATAATCATAATTAGGTTGCATAGTATGAGCATTGTACAAAACACTGGTAATGTCCAACACAAACTATTTAATGCTATGTCTTACACTGTGCAGAAACATACACTGATAGTGCTGTTTTGATGGATTGTGCTACCTCAACCTACAGCATGACTGACTTAGGTTCAGGTGAACAGTGAAAATGGAAAAGAAAACAGATCTTGTGTTGAGCCAACAGAAACTGAAAGTTTCAATTGAGAAAAACAGAGTAACAAATGGCCCTTTTTTGGTCTAGAATGGTGAGAAAGTGAATGGAGTATGTGACATTCACAATGGCAATAGGTAAATTCCACTGTGTGTGTGTGTGTGTGTGTTTGTATGTGTGCACACTCATGTGTGCATGTGCCTGCGTGTCTGTCTGTAACGCTAACCACTATACTTAGCAGATTAACATAACTTCAGCTGTAGACAACACTAGACAGAGAACTGAATCTTGTAGCACACTTACCTGTCATCACCAACAATTATGATTGGAAGTTTATGGTTAAACGCTATGCGTGTCAGTCTGTTGCGCTTCTTGTTGACTACAGCTTGCACACATATGGGTCTGTACTTGTTCACATTCAAGTCAAAGACATGAACTTTCCCATCATTGGTTACAGCAGCAAACACAGTACTAGAATATGGGGCCCACTCCACATCTCCTACTGCACATCCCAAGTCAAACACAAAAAGTGGGTCACTGGAAGAGGGAAACAGAATGTTTGTACATGGAGGGTACATAAAATGAATGACAGAAAATGAAAACCTTTTTTACCGTTTTTTATTAAATATTCCCGTTAAATATTTCATCTTGTATATTTCTTCAGTCACAAAATGTCACCTCTTTGCAGGGGCAGTTTTGGTTTTAATACATTGTCTGTCTAAACAATTGCATGAGGGAACATCTAGACTGATGATTAGGAATTGAAATTCATGTTCCAAAAAAAAGGTTTTTATATTTCAGATTCTGAAATTCAATCTGAAATGAGTCATTCATATCTATTATTAAATGCAGTAAAAATAGAGCTTTTTTAAAACAACCAAAAACATTTTTTTTAAATTAAATCTCACTGCATAATGTCCTAATTGTTTTGACAAGAAAATAAAGCTACAAAAAATATGTATATGTGTTAGAAACTAAAGCCTCTAAGCTTTTAAAGTCCATACAGCATGTAGGCATGGATATGAGAGAAAGTGTTCTGGTGTTAACAGTACAACAAACACTAACTGAAAAGCATATTAATAAACCCTGTACTTTATGAACACCTTCACAACGAATTCTGTTTATTGAAGCAAAATATATGTATACAGATAATCCCCTCTTGATAAGGAACTCTCTTTAATAGCAAAATCCCTCCTCCCTAAACAGTGGCATTTCATAAAATTTCCACACAATGACAAATATACTGCTCAGTAACTCACAAAACACCAGATTGTACATTATGTCACTTTTACACTTGAATGTAAAAACTACGCTCATATTAATCTACCAATGTATTTCATTATGTTTCTCACGTATATAAATTTCTGTGATGTGCACTACAGTTCTTAAACAAGCATTTTAACAGTTAAGCAAGAGTTTGTGAGTCAGTAATAAATAATAAGAGTGATGTACAAATAAATACATTACAAATAAGTGGGACTACTAATGGTGCACCCCATACTGTGGCACACAGGCTTTACCAGTGGAGTCTTTACTTTCACAATTGCACAAGCTTTCATGGGACACACATAATTTGATATGAGTTACATATATGAAAAAAGTAATGCCCTTCCAGCACCGATTTTCACAAAACCTGCCAATGCTCAGCAGCATTATGTGTGTGTGTGTGTGTGTGTGTGTGTGTGTGTATATATATATATATATATATATAGTACCAAATTTTGCGAAAATTGGAAAATAAATGTGGAAAGTACAAATAGAAATACATTTGTTTCATTAAAAAAGGTATGGCTTACACTGTGCCAACTTTCACAAAGCTGACCATTACTTAATAAATTTTTGTGGACATCCCCTATGCCACATGTATTCCAAAACAGACAAAAATACATAGAAAGGAAGTGCAAACTTTCATTTACACCCATAAGTGAAGTGTGGATTACAGTGTACCAAATTTCAATGCTCAGTGGCATTAATTGGAGATCACCTGCACCGAATTTTATCCAGATCAGTGGGAAATGATGGTAAGTGCAAGTATAAAATCACATACGTCCTTATGTACAGTATGACAGTTACACAGATAATTATCATGAAACTCACATTTGAGCAACAACTTTTTGCCAAGAGCTCCTACACCAAATTTCATGAAAATCTAACAGACCATTTAGTCACTGATACTAGGTCACTGATAGACAGGTGGGTGGTCATGGTTTAATTTTACTACACAAAGAACATCTAAAATTGCTGTACCATACAGAACAACTGGACAACAAAACTTCAGCTTAGAATAGAATAGAACATGGAAGGGCGGGCACTGAGTGATCCATGCACTTCAACCATGATCAATTTTTCATTCAGCTCTTAAACTCACTCATTCAGCAGTCCTGCATCTTGAGCAAAGAGATCTCTGTCAGTAGTATCTTGTTGACAGAGATATCATCAAAGTCACCTGGTTTCATAAAATGACAACCTAGGTGCCTGTATCTCAATGTAGCCAAAACCTCACAGTCACAAAGAATGTGTGTGGCTGTTTCAGATGCTTGCTTGCATCTATCAAACCCAGGACTATTTACTAGCCCCATTTAAAAAAGGTGTCCTTTTAAATGACAATGTCCTGTTAGCAGCCCTTACCTGGTTTCTACTCAGGTTGAGCAATTCCCCAGCTCTTTCTGCAGAAGATTTTGTAAGAAAGCCCTTAGCTTGCCTTTGCCCATGTATGGACTGCCAGTGCTCCTCAATGTTTCCTACTTGTCCAGTCCCTGATCACTCCCCTGACAACCTTCGCAGACATACCAAGTGCAGGCTCAGATCTTGTTAGTGGATGTGAAGAGCTTGTCTGACCAATTCATCAACTATCTCATTTCCATCAAATCCTATGTGTCCTGGCACCTATACCAATTGGATCTTGTTGTATTCTGTCAGTTTCACCAGGAACTGATGGTAGTCCCAGGCTGATTTGGAATTTATCTAGAAGCTGTCAAGGGCCTTGATGGCTGCCTGACAGTCAGAATGAATATAGATGTTCCTACTTGTGTAGCCTTTTCTATTTTCTCCATTATGCAAACCTTGATGGCATACATTTCGACCTGGTACATTGTGGTGTGAGCCCAAGACAGACTGTGCCCCCTTCTCAAGCCCCATCTGTACACCCCAGCACCAGTGCCTTTCTTAGTCTTGGACCGTCTGTGTACCAGACCAGGCTCCCTTTTTTGTCTGGGTTGAACCTGTTCTGCCATTCACATTTGTCAGCGAACTTGTCCATACATGTCTTGTGGTATACATACCTCAGAAGCATAACGTCAGACCCCATTTGGAGGATGGGTTCTGCTCCATATCCTGAGACTTTTTGGTGTGACCGAAGTTAGTGGATTAAGTCTCTACTGCTGGGTACAATTAGTCTGTAGGTCCCCACCTGTGCCTCTACCTTGATCATCACATGAAGAGGAAGAAGCCCCAGAAGGGCTTCCATTGCAGCTGTTGGGGTCATCTTCATCGCCCCTGTTATAGCCAGACAGGCTAATCTCTGTAAATCACTGAGCTCTGTCCTGCTGACATTGTGTCTGACCCTCAGCCACCAAACCATGGCGCCATAGGTCAATATGTGTCTGATTGCCATGGTGTAGATCCTATGCACCACACTGGGTTTCTGACCCCAGGTTTTAACAAATGTGCCCTTAAAGGTCCAAAAAACCCTATAGGCCTTATTCATCACATTTTTCAGCTGTACCTTCCTCATCAATCCCTTGTCCAGAATAAGTCCAAGGTACCGGACTTCAGTAGTCAGCTGCAATGTGTGTTCAAAGAGTTGGTTCCTTCACGCACCTTAAATGTCTCTTCCGGATGAATGGTGTTATTGCCATCTTTTGTGAACTAATAGAAAGCTGAGCCCTATTATACCACTGTTGTGCCATACTCAAAGCCTCCTGGAGAAGCTTTGAGACGGTGTTTGGGAATTTTCCAGGGATGAGGATAACAGTGTTATCTCCATACCCCAGTGTATAACAGCCATTCTAATTGAGTTCATCCACAACCAGGTTCTACAGCAAATGTGATAGAATGCCCCCCTGCAGACAGCCCCTAGTCACAGACCCCTCCATAGTTTCTCTGCAAGTGTGGTTGTAATTTTCCTGCCACCCAGCATACAGCCAATCTGCTGAGAGATCATGTCTCCAAGCCCACTGATTGATTGATTGATTGATTGATTAGCAAATGGGTTCAAGCCCTGATGGTCCTGATGCACCTGGGACTTATAAACGGGCCCTTCTCCAAGCCCATGCCATTTGGCAGCCTTTGTTATGATGTAAAATAAGGCGCTAGCAAAGCTCTCTCAATATCTAGGAAAGCTCAAAGTGTAAATTTTCTGTTTTCCATTGCTTCCTCAACATGTGTGATCACATGATTCAGTGCGGTTTCAGTAGACCTCAAAAACTTCAGCATAAGATGATTAGATGACATAACAGAGCTAAACATGATTTCACGACCATTATCACATTCTGTTAACTATCGCTAAATACGTAGAAAGAAGTTGCAGACACATTAGTACAGTTCTGTGTATGTGAATCAAGAAACTGAAATCAAATACTCAGATGCTTCAGACCTATCCTAGGAAGTCGAAGTCACTTCTTGGGTTACAGACACATTAGTCGCATTTCTATGTATGTTTTGAAGGAAACTGAAATGAAACATCCAGAAGCTTTGGACCTATCCTAGGAAGGTCTTCACTTACTGGGATATGGAGACATTAGCTGCAGTTCTGTGTATGTGAATCAGGAAACTGAAATCAAACACTATTTATTTGAAAGCCACATTTTGTCATGGCACATGTCTTGATAACCTCCTATTAGTATGCTTTAGTAAGATCTAGATTTATATTTTAATAAGATCTAGATTTTCTCTATAAAACATTACTGAATCCTGCTTAATACAGTAAGCCTTCAGAGTATCAATAAAGCCAAGATACTGACCATGCCATGAAGGCAATAAGGGGGTGCAAATGTACAGTTCCACTGACTCTTGATCTCAGCATTAGCTATATGTGAGTGGTCTACTACCCCAGCCTCCCTATCCTTGGGAAAGAACCCCAGTACCCACTGAACAGGAGGCTAGGTGACCCCCAGAGCTGGACTGAACGTTTTTGAGAAGAAAAAAATCTTGTCACTTCCGGGATTCAAATCCCAGATCATCCAGTCCATAGCCTAGTCATTATACCAACTGAGCTACCCTAAAAACAGAAATACTGTGAACCTCACCTTCTTTTATCTTCCCATATTTTTACTCTCCAATCTGCACTGCATGAAATGAATATATCAGGATAGAACTTATTGTAATCCACTTTATACACAGGCATGTGATGTGCTTCATATGTAGTGAGGTAAAGGGAGGCATAGGCTGTGCTGCATTTGTAAATATTGCCTTCCTCTGTGCCAACCAAGAAGATAAGGCAGTCAGTGGGATGGAACGTAATGGTTGTTCCACATCCTGTAAAATAAATCAGAAACACTTGTTTCTGTTTGTATACACTGTTTTGATGTATTGACCTGTTCCTGTTTTGATACCTTAATAATGTGAACCAATATTCCATTCACTCCTATGCCTGTTGTCTGTCAATAAATGCATTAAATTTTTATTGACTGTTACTTCTGTAAAAATGCAGTAAGTCATCTCAGTTTATATGGCTAGTTGCACATAACTAAGGTCTTACCACAGTGACAGTTATTAAAATCAAAATGTAATAAGATTTCCATTTTTTGTGCTTCTATCAATTATTGTATCATAGATACAAGTAAGTACAGTCTCTTTGGTATAAAACTCTAGTACATCCCATCACACATGCAACACGCTGAAACTACATTCACAAAATATAGAAATTAAAGTGAATACAATCAAAATGTCAGGTTCCATCTTTAGTCTTGAAAGGACAAAGGTACAATTTTCTAAAAGTAAATGTATTTTATTAATCAGTGGTTTATGAAATGTGTATTTTTTTAAAGTAAGACATCCCTGTTGTGTTGAATATAAGCTAAAATATAATATAAAATATTTAGAATATAGTCATACACAAAACTTTGTGTACGACTATATTATATATTTTATATTATATTTTAGCTTATGAAATGTGTATCCAGTACATCCATTTATTTTATGCATTCCCTTACTTTAAGTTTGATATAGTATCAAATAATATTCTTCATGAAAAGATTATCTAATGAACTCAACATTAAGTAATTACATTCCATTAAATCTATAACATATCAAAAGAACCACAATTACAACATAGTGTGAAAATACCACGAACATGACAAACCTGTCAGTGGAATTGAAGTTCCATCAGGGCCAGGTACGGGATCAGAAGAAAGAGATAATGTAATAATTAATGTGTGTGAAAGGTCATGTTGTGTAAGTACCCAGTTGCATACATTGCCATCTGTAGACACAGAGAAGAAGTTCACCTCACCATCAGGCATGTCAAGTCCCCATCGCACCTGGATAATAAATGTGTATCATCAGCTTAACTCTAAATGGGATGGTTAGCTGTTCAAGGCTAAGACTTAAGTTGCTCTGTTCAGTGGGTTTATACCTGAAAATCTGTTTGTGTCGCTGTCACTCTGACCCTACGGTGGTGAATAAAGTACATATGCAAATGGTTCACAAGTTCTCACTTATGTGAGCTCTCCCCTGCCACAAACTTCTCACTGTTCCTGCTGCCTCTTCTTGGCAATCGTTTTTTTCGCTCAAATGTGCACATACTGATCCTGATGATCCACTGATTCCAGCATCAAAGAATTTACTTTTTTAGTATA
>Ga0136643_10015857_pt1 | contig 11322 bp, 4 predicted proteins | sample TergutLab28metaG_FD_96883 | JGI IMG/M metagenome (GOLD analysis project Ga0136643, IMG submission 96883) | Labiotermes labralis P1 segment gut microbial communities from Petit-Saut dam, French Guiana - Lab288 P1 (version 3) (version 3) | ecosystem: Host-associated > Arthropoda: Insects >... | reverse complement strand
TCAGCCTACACTCGGATACCACATCGCCAACAGACAATCCCGCTACATAACATCAGCACGCCTCAAGTCAGCCTACACAACACAACAAGTACTCGCTAGCTCCTGAAGATGGACGTATTAACGCCTGAAACATGTTGAACAATATATAATAAAGCAAGTGTCATCTAGTTGGTCAACCATTATTCAAATATCAAGATGATGCACGGTCCAATACGCATAACATATCAAGATCTGTTAGTAACTGCAAAGTGAACGATCTCTGGTACAGTAATTGGTCACACGCTATTACTGAAGTCAAACAAAGAAGTCACAACGAAGCCAAAACCGAAAGCAAAGAGCTCCCTCTCGATGATGCATTACACTGACCTTTATTCGATTTATGGACATTGCCCTTCTTTCGTATCTAGAATGGAAAAAAGACGTTTCCGAAATTGCGTCTCCTTAAAAGGCACCTACTTACTTGGCTTAGTGAAAAAAGAGGAACCTTTGTGACGTCGCCAATTGTTAACGTATTCGGACTAGAATAAATAGGCGCGTACTAACATTTTACGCCATGACACAAAAAGATAAAATTCCCGAAACACTGCTTTATATTTGCAGTAGAACTTGTAGGCGAAAGGCGACATTCATAAATCCTGTAGTAACTACGCAAAGTACTGTGACACTTCGGCTCTCACAGTAGATGGCTTTCGAAATATGACACTGTGTCGTCTCGTCAGCCTTTGCGGACGTTTGGAATGCTTTACCTCTACCTTGAACCTGCCCCTAGGATGGCGGCAGCAAGTTCCTTACAGATTTGATAAATTTATAGCACACAGTATGATGGTACATCTCAGGAGGTAGTGTTCTTCAAGCAAAGTTCCTTTTACTTCGTTTAAGAGAAGCACTAAGAAAATAAAAAAAATGTGAGCAGTACATTGTTATTATGCCATATGTTCTCTGGGTTTCTTTCACGAACCCACGCAACGACTGAGTTCCTCTGGTTTCAAGAATCCGATTTTTCTTTCACAAATCTTTCCGAGTTATACAATGCCGCTTTAATAATTCATGAAGTTGTGCCTCTCGCCATCCGAACCGCGAGGTTACGTATTCAACTGACGAACTGGAACAACAACGGACTGCAAGCAAGCTCTACAGAGTGTTTCAAAACTAGCGGTAATGTGACTTGACATGAAATTTAATGAGTAAGAAACAAACCATCTAACTAACTGACCAAGTCCATGGAGCAGAGTAGCCCTTGATAAAGATGGGCAATAAAATTTTTAAATTACTCAAATGGTAAAGATATATTGTCCTTTTATATAACCCCAAACCCATCATCTTTCACATAAAAGCCCTTTATTTGTGCCAGATTCTAGACCACCTGAATCCACTCACTACATGTTCGAATTTAATTTCGTTTGGTCATTTTAATATTATGCGCTCATGTAAGATAGATAATTGAAACAGTAAATTAAATATCGATGTTTGTGTATCTAGTACCGAGGCTAAGAATGTGTGATTATATGCCTCCATTCCCACACACGTCTTTATGACTTGTGATTAATTAAGCACAGTGCTAAATTTACCCTTAAATTAACATGTCATCCACCTCAGAAGTTGGCATGGCCATAAAGTTGGTATTACTCTAAGGTAGGTAATTTAATTTGTTTCTAAAAAAAATGTTCGGTGTTAGCATGTAATTTATGTTTCTGTTGGAGACGTAAAGAATAATTAAAATCTAACAAGTTTAATGTAATTATTTATTCTTTTCAAATCTGTTATTTCTTATACTTGTTTTAACAACACAGCAATTAAATCTTACGCACCAACAGTCTCCAGATATAAAGGAAAGGCAAACTATTCTACTTCAGAAGCCTTTTCCTTGCAACAGTGGATAACCATGTTCGTAGTTATGATAAATTACAGCGAAATTTTGTAAAGCAAACAGACCGTAAAACTGAATGGAAAATCAGTGTAAGAATATGACAGGCTACATCACAAAATAGTCTCTTGGTATAATAGGCAATGAAAATCTCCAGTATGTTATAATTCTGTTTCCTCATAAAACTCCCTCGAGATAAATTAGGAACCCCAATTCTTATTGCGGAGGGCAGTAAATATTCAGAGCTACCAAATTCAAGTAGAAGTGTATCAAACCAGAAATACAAGACGCTAATAACATAAAACGTAGGCACTAATTACATTTCTCTGAGATTTAATGAACTGATTCAAGGTTCATCAGTGACTTTTTTATCCAATATTTGTGTTACATGTGACAGCATAAATCAGGGTGTTTTGCGAGTCTTAAAAATGATTTGGAAAGAAAATGGAAGACAATATTCTTTTCCTGGGTTAATGTAACAGTGTTAACAAATTAATTAAATTAGTTACAAATTAAATTAATTAAATAAATAAGGTAATAATAATAATTACAATGTAATTATATAATAAAGTAATATTAGAAATGAACTTGCCTTGAGTGGCTATGATGAAGAAATGAAACTTATATAAGGGTTAAACTATTTGTAGACCGTTATTCAGGCTACGAAACAGTCAAAAATATTAAATAATCAACTGCGATATTCAATTAGATACACTGGTGTATGAGGACAAAATGACAAACACCATGACAACAGAACGCAATCCTTATCAACGTCCAGAAGACAGGGCCCTCAGAACCTTCTACTCTCACGGCTTTTCCCCAAACGTGTGTTACCACGACTGGTGTGTTTGATAAACATGTGTACCTTTCGTAAATTTGTCATGTTCCGGAAACGGAACACGACTGCACGTATTCGGCCACGTGTCCATTTACCGCGGACCATCGGTAACTATGACACAAAGACTAAAGGAGGGGCAACGTCTGTTTACTTAAGACATCGAGACTTGTCGTTTTCCCACGACTCGTTGAGACTTGACAAAAAAATTACGTGTGTGGACAGCCAATATTATACGATGCGTCCAGTGGTATGTGGCCAAGTATACGAAGCATTGGAAAACGCTCGCAATAACCACGCAAACAAAACTTAGATATACCTGAGTACAACAACCTAACCATTTCACCAGCAGCGAATAAACGGCGACAACTTTTGCCTTGGTTCCGTGTGCGGTGCACAATAGTGACATAAAACACACCGCTCGTGAGTACAAGGATTCCGACCCAAATCAGTATTATCCCGCGCCCACACATTTCTCAACAAGCCTGTAAGTGGACGCATATTAAGGGACCTACCTCCCCCACAATTAGACAAACACTCCGATCTTATTTATACGCGTCTGAACATGAGAGACTAGAAACATCCCTGTTTGTGTGTAAGTGGCGAAGGCGTCGAGACGGCTTTGAATATAAACGGCGCAGCTTCGGTCACAAGACGGGGAGTGTGACGATGTGGTTAGTTTTGCATTCAAAGTCTCATAAAACTAGAGGGGGGGTCACCTCGTGAGCAGAAAGCATAGGAACAGCTAGCTCTGACTGATAAGGGTACCTTGCTGTTGGTCGGAGTGGATGGAACGTGCTGCACTGAGGTGGAGATTAAATCGAATTTTGGAAAGCTAATGCACCCGTGTCGACCCTTATCTTGCCACCTCCCTCTTCATCGTTTTGTTCTCATCCTAATTTCATTAGCCTTAATTCTCACTTGGATATAGTTTCTGTACCCGTTGCAAACAAGTGTGCGTCATGCCTTTCCTTATATTACCAGAGCAGTAGGCCCACTGTCAATTTAAAGCTTCTGAAAAGTTTGACGTCAAAATAACGCTAATTTAACACTTTGAAAATGGAGGCGACAGTTTACTCACGAAAGGGCGTAAATTGGGACGAGGGTACACGGCGTCACATCTCACAGGACAGATTTCTGCATAGCTGCTGACATGACAACATGAGACTCGATTACATTTTTTAAATCAAACATCCCTTTTTGCCACAACATGAACAGATTTTAGGATTCCCGTAGAACTATAGAGAGAGCATATATATATATATATATATATTACAGGAACAGACACCGAAGAAGTGTTGTTTTTCAGCTTAGGTTTTGGAAAATTATTTTTCAGCAGATGCACGTTGGATGCAAAGTCATTTTCCATTAGACCTGAAGGTAGTTTGTAGTATAATCGGGAAAAAGTTTCTATTCCAGGATCACCCACAAAAATCCATATGGATCATTCAAGGACGGAAGAATTCGATTCCTGTGGTACAAATCTTCAGGCTCCTGTTTACTTAATAACAAGTATCGCCAACTTGTGCAACTGAAATGAGTGACGGGAAGACGAGGAAGAAGACGTGAGCAGCTACTTGATGACTTTAAGCAAACAAGAGGACATTGTGAAGAACGCACTTTGGAAGAAGCACGAACACAAATATCAACCATTTGGAAAGTGACGCCGCACACATTCAGTGGACAGTTTTCAGCGTTTCGGAGCAACCCTCTTCCTCCAATTCTAGAGTAAAATAAATTATCTACGTAACTTCATATTTCAGGCTTCTATGTAAAAAGAATTACGTAAGAAAATTTTAAAAATAAAAAAGAATGTTACGAACACTGAAGTTAAATTAATCGCTTTATATATATATATATATATATATATATATATATATGCACTCACTCACACACACACACAATATATATATAGAGTAACACGACATGTGAGTAATAATTAGTTTTAGTAAGGAATAACATACTCTTTTAGATCTCTGAGATTTCTCTCAGTTGGAGCGCCGTAGACAGCATGGACAATAAACAGGACTCAGAGCATGTTCCGTCGCCAAAGAAAATTGGTGTTTTTCCCTTGTACACATAATTCTCCTGAAACTTTATATCCTCTTTAATCTCAAGAAAATGAGAGTTTTCTTGTTACTGCAGCACGTGTAACAAATTGAACGACAAAGCTGGTAATGAAATCGGTTTACAGTTCTTGTGCAGTAAACGTCAAACGAAATGGTAGGGCCTTGCAGCTCCATGACAACTGAACACGAAACAGGTTATCACAGCAAATGAATACGTTACAGAAGGAATGATACAAGTGGTTATAAGAAAGGAAACTTAAATGGTGATTCTTTAGTGCACTTTTCCTAGCCTTTATCTGGATAATTAAACTGCTTCACTGCAAAATTCATTAATTTTTGGTCATGCAGATCTACAATTTAAGCAGAGGCTCTGTGAGAAACTCAAATATTCATCTAGAAGAAAAATTAACCTAACTTCTAAGGATTTAAACGCCATGACAATTACTTGTGCATTACTTTCGTTTATTAGTATGTACTTCTGACCTCTTAAAGTAAAAAATATCTGAAAAGGAGGTAGAACTTCTTTGTTTATTCGAATAGACCTTGCTTCACATGGCTGTTTCTCATATTAAGGGGAAGCAAATGGTATAGGTAAGCTACGACAGCTACCAAGACTCTGCCGTCTTCTGCAGTCTCACATCCTGTGGTCTGGTAAGAATTTAAAACCTTTCGAAAAACTTCCTTTTTATTCAAAGCAACCTAAGGGCATTTGAAGTTAATAATAATGGTGAAGAGATGTCCACGCATACGAAGATGATGATTGTTGTTGTTGTTGTTGATTTTGGTGATGGTAGTAGTATTATTAGTGGAGTGAACAGTAATGAAATAAGTATAGCTCTACTCTGTCCTGACGTCGTATATGAGGTATGTGTCAGCCTTACGGCCCGGCCGCGTTAACCCCAGGAATATGCGTACCCGTTATTATTAAATAAGACTTTTGGACAATATCATTTGCCCCTGTTGTGGGGGGGGGGGGCCGGATGGTCCAGCCCACAGTCTATTCCACAAATCAATAACGCTCCAATGGTAGTAGAGTAAACCGAAAATGTGGCGACATATAAATGGCATCTGTACCGAGACCAGCAAATGTCTAAACACTGAGATTATTCGCCGGAATTCTTTTTGGTATATTTTGTGATAATTACCTTGGTAACAGTCGGAGCTGTAATCTCGGTAAAACGCACACCTTCTCTGCATCGTTTGTCTGCAAATTTATATACCTAAGTGACCTTGATGTTAGACAACTCCATGAGGAACTACGGAGAGCTGGAGGTATGGCTACACGCATTCTTAACCTCGATTATAAACGGAATTGATTCATATCAGGCTTGTACCGCGGTGTACATAAGATCTTCTCTCTTCTGAGATATTACGCAGCATAGATTGGTGGTTAGTTCCCGACACATCAGGACAACCGTCGGTCCCATCTTCAAGCGTCATGCCGTCCAAGTTCTGTTTGGAGTGCTTCAACCTTGAAGACGGGAATGACAAGTTGTCCCGAAACGCCGGCACTAACTACCAATCTACTCCTCGCAACATTTCAGAAACGAGAAGATCTCACTCATTCGTCACTCTCACACCCCGACCATTTTAACATTCGAAAAACCAACCCCTGGGGCCCGTTTGAACCCGCTGAGCCGATCCTGTTGCTGTAGGGAAGAAAACAATCTTTTGCCTATGGCGGTACTTGAACCACGATTTCTCGGACGTACAGCCAGTAGTCTGATCGATACACCAACTTTCTTTCCGTACTGAATTATAGAGGCCTCCTTGCAATTTTCTTGTTATATAAACATTTAACAGAACTCAAAATAACGCGTACCAATTTACAGTTCACTTCATTCCTTTACTTCTGTCTAAGGTTTTTGGCGCGTTCGCAACCTTGCGAAGAGCGACTATTAGCTTCGTCAGGTCTGTCCGTCCGTTCGGCTGCCTGCATGGAACAAATCGACTCCCACTGGGTAGATTTTCATGAAATTTTATATACGAGTATTTTTCGAAAAAAAGTCGAGAGAAATAAAGTTTCATTAAAATCGGACAAGAATAACAGGCACTTTACATGAATGTCAATATACATTTTTTACTATTTCTCGCTCATTTCTTCTTAGAATGAGAAATGTTTCAGACAAAAGTTGTACAGGAAATCAAAACAAAAATTTTGTGTTCAGTGAATTTTTTTTTCGAAAATCATGCCGTTTATGGGATAAAGTCGAAAAATATTGTAGGGCGGAGCAAGCCACAGATGACAAAAATGGTGCAGGCGCATTGCATGCTGGATAACTGACGCTACACATACACACTCAGAATATGTAAAACATATTGCTTTTCAATTGCAAAAGTAGTTGCAAGAAGGCACTCCAATGTTACGTTTATACGTACATTTCCGGTCAATTCAATTACACGTACCTTATAAGCTATTGGTCCCATATTCCTTCCATAACACCATAGAAGTCACTTTATATTTAATTCGGTTCTTTGGTTTCTGACCATACTCATTGTTCTTTTAATCAATGACACCAATACAGACCCTCAATCACCCTCTTCTGGAAAAAAAAAACCAACCAATTTGATTTCTTGTCGTTACATTAAAATATTCCATCGATTTAGACGCCGTGTAATTCAAGTATTACCCTGTCATATGTACTACACAATTTTGGTATAATAATGTAGCCTTTTAAAGACTCAGTTCACCCACAATTCACAGACGAGATATCCATTTTGAAAGTATATCGTTGCAATCCCTGCAGCCCCTGTCTGACACTCCGGCCGGCGCACCACGCATGCTGCTACTTAACCCCGCTAACCACCTACGACACTCAACTTTCCTCTGCTAAACACTACCCTATCAGTGCCCCGTATTTCACCCATCGTCATCCCCGCGAAGTTCGAAAGCCTTAACCATGCTTATCATATTCATCGCTCTTTAAGTTGGGGGGGGGGGTTCATCTGACTCCCCCCCCCCTTGACTGGACACAGATTAGGTAAATACGTAAAGTTCATACAAAAAGAAAAAAATTATAAGAAATTTTTCGTTTAAGAAGGTCATAATTTATATACCAACTGGCTGAAGGACAGATACCTTTCACTAAGTGTTTTCATACGGATGGTTGTAACTTTTCGCGCCGTAATAAATTATCTGTGACACAGATTTTAACTTCTGCTTGTCGTCGGAATTTCGAATTTAAGCGCAGAATTCTAGTGACAGTGAACAAGCACCTGCTGCATTATGTACGTGACACAGGTCATCCCACTCGAGAACCGCCTTACACACTGCAACAGTGTCGTCACCATGGCTATCAGACATGTTCCGATAAAGAAAGAACGTACGAGGTACTGGGCAGGGAGTGGCAATATTTGTACACTTTTAAGGCTCTTTCGAGGGTGTACGGTTCTCAGAGTCCCCAAACATTTGTGTTAACTCCCTTTGCCATCTATGTAGCATAACTTTATTAAATTAAACGCCCCCCTGGAGTGCTTAAGAGCACTAAAGCGCGGTATGGAAAGAGAATATAAGAAACAGAGAAAGAGAGAAATACAGTAAAACATAAACAAAAGATAAAGGAAGCAATAATTTCAAACGGCACACCAAAAAATTAATGTAGTTCTTCAGGGACCCAAGGAAAGGGGTGGTGGTGTTTGTCGTTGATTTAAACCCCTCAAAAACAAGATCATATAAAAAGGCTAATTTTCAAAACTCTATTATTTTTCTTCGCTAATTTTTGCTAATTTCTTAATAATACTGCAAACTTTAGTAGGAAATTATTTTACCTTCAGCAAATTACTCTCTCAGTTTAACGCAGCATCTTGTTCTAACGGCTTTAAGAGCAACCCCCGTAATGAAAGTCCTGGGTAAGGCCCTACTGCTATTCAACAAAATTCACCTCTTATCTCTCCTTTCAGCTGAAATATGTATTTATACGTAGTTTATTTAACGACACTTGCAGTGACTCAGGACACATCGCTTTTAATGATGGTATATGAGAGGGATGAGAATGATTTGGAAGTTTCTGAGTCTACCAGTCGCGCTATGGTTGCATTTACCTGGACAGACTGAGTAAAATCACGAGAAATCTCAGCGAGAATAATCGATGTGCCTGTCGAGAATCGAACAGGGAAACTCCAATTTACAAGTCAGAAGCGTTACTGTTTGATATATTTGCTCGGATTTTCTGTTCGAATGTCTAATTTGGTCCAATCAGTATTTCGAACTAACTGTGCTCAGAGGATGACAGATACATTATGAACGTTAATCTAAGTTACGACCATGATGTTGCTATTACAGGACCGAGTACATCAAGTATAGCTTGTCCCCCGCATCTGCATTGCGTGTGAATTCTCACACCGAACGTGACTGAGGCGTGTAGTCCGTCCTTGAGACAGGCTAGTCTAAATGCGAGATTTCCCTCAATCTTCCAAGCTAAATGTTTCGATTGTAACTTAATTTACATTACGATCCGTTTCTGTCACTAAATAACTAATTAAAAACTGAAATTCTCACATCGGTGCCGAGGGCCGAGACCGACGTGGTTGGGATACCTGCTCGTTAGAGTCTTGACGGTCCGAGGATCGTTAAGTTACAGTAGTCCCTATGCGAACCACAAAGACATATACATTTACGGCTAAAAGCGAAACTAACAAGGAAGAACATTAATCAAAATTCTTAATTGGGAGCTCCAAATTTTTACAATTCGCTCAAAACTATCAGCACGTTCACACGAAAACAAATCAGCTGGGAGTATACTTTCGTTTAGGGATGGAATAGCACGTTAATGACATTGAGGCAATCATTTATATGTACTAATATATGCCTATCAATTGTATAAAATTACAGGTTATCCATAAACATGAATTGTCCTACATGTTTCATCGATAAATCGCCAACCTCAGGGAGACGTCAATGCAAAGGAATATATAAAAAATAAGAGACCAAATGTTACATACAGAATGTTAAAACTACACAACAGAAACTGTAAATATAACTATACGTTATGAGGATAGTTTGTTTTGACATATTATTGGTTACAATTAAATGTTTAAATGTAGGCAATGCACGTATAACGTCACATTGTGGCGCGTTCGCGTAGTGTTTATACCTCGTCCGCTATGCTAACAGTCTGCTGCCATTTCATTCGAGCAGAGCGCTTTTAAGGCAGTTTAATGTCGCCGGCAACAGGAAAAAAAAGTACCGGACAGTTTTGCACAATTTTAACCTCCGTTGTTTTTTTTAACGCATTTTCATAAAAACCCCTTTCCACGGAAATCCGTCCAGTGAGAGACTTATTGATACGTGCGGTCGGACGGACAGGCGGACAGGCGGACGGACGGACAGACGGTCGGACGGACGGACGGACGAAAAGATGGACGGACGGATGGACGGACGGATGGACGGACATGACGAAGGTAATAGGCGCTTTTCGCGAGTGAGCGAAGACACGTACAGATAAATTCTTAGCACTCACTGCGTTACCCTCAGTATTATCATTACAGAATCCTTAACAACATTATTGATATACCAGCTAAAATATAAACCAGTATAAATAAATAAGCCTAATTAATCCCATGAGGCCAATTGACTCCGGCTGGAAACAGGGAGAGGTTCAGTGTTTTAACAGTAGGTCAACTATTCCTAGAAGTGTAGTTTTTAGGAATGTTCTATGTATCTACTCCATTCGTTTCCAGTTTCAGGCTGTCCTGCTGCTCTCTTGAACATGTCTGCCCACCTGGTCTTCGGTCGCTCAATTCTCCTTTTGCCTTTTCTTACTTCCCACAATGATGCAGCATATGCCTAACCGCACCAGTCCATTCTTGCTACATGGCCGCCTCATTTCCACTTCAGACTGTGATCCACTGCTACGATGCCCTTAGTGATGATCCTCTACCTTATTTCAGCATTCGTCACCCTGTCACTCCGTACATCTTGCAGCATTAAGCCAACAAACACGCATAAAATTACCATAATCTGTCTCACTATATATTTCGACGCACGAACGTCACCTTCAGGTGACATATAATTGCATTTCCTGTGGCCGACCGGTTTAATATACAGCCATGAAACTAATTACAGACACCGAATATTGAACCGCCACTCCACAGGAAATGTAATTTTGTGTCCGCGTGACATGAGCGGTGACACAGCAAATGAAAACGACGTGAGCTTTGGACTGTACAACAGTGAAGTATTACGGAACCTGCTAGTACGTTCTTCATATTCGAGTGGGGTATACATCTGCTAACAAATTAAAGCACAGACAACATCGGTATAAGAGCATAATAATCGAAGGTAGCCAATAAACTACAATTTGAAATCACAACTTTCTGAGACAAATAATTTCATTTATAGTATGCGAAACCTGAGCATATTTTAAGTAACATCTTGCCTAAATTGTTCACAGATAGACACCTACACCTACAAAGAAGCAGGTAGAAGAGGAAATAACAGGACTCACCGAAGAAATCCCACCGGACCACACTACACAGCACGCCAACCCCAAGGACAAAAGAGCCGATCAACAAATACAAAAATGACAATACACAACCGAAAAAGTGCATAGGAG
>Ga0136643_10015855_pt1 | contig 11324 bp, 7 predicted proteins | sample TergutLab28metaG_FD_96883 | JGI IMG/M metagenome (GOLD analysis project Ga0136643, IMG submission 96883) | Labiotermes labralis P1 segment gut microbial communities from Petit-Saut dam, French Guiana - Lab288 P1 (version 3) (version 3) | ecosystem: Host-associated > Arthropoda: Insects >... | reverse complement strand
TTTTTTTTTTTTATTTTTTTTTTTTTTTGGGGGGTCGTTCATCTAAGTTTAAAAATTTTTTTGCCCGGGTGGTGTTTTTTTTGGGGGGGGGGGGGGGGGGGTCGTCTGAGATTAGAATTATCTTGCATATGGGTAAATGTGATATATAGACATATATACAGGCGGACCCCCATATCTGCGGGTAATACTTTCCAAGACCTACCGTGATTATGTGAAACCGCAGATAATACCGAATGCTGTATATAACATGATATAATGTGATATTCGTGTACCACCCATAAATACGGTAAAGTTTAATTGATAAATTACACACAGTAAGACATTACCAACATTAAAGTAATAATAATTGTACTGTACATACACTACCTTTTACATTTACAGTGTACTTTCTCTCTCTCTCATGTGTATGAAAGTAAGGGATACTGATGTTTTCACCTAATCCTCAAGAGATGATAGAACAATGAAACAATACAGTACCTGTACTGTCCAGTATCATGTACAATTTCAAGGGATGGCAGAATAATAAAAATCATGCTTTTCCATCAAAGTGCTGCATAAGCAATAAAAAAACATGTTATTGTTACACATTTTACAATGAAAATCATAGTACTTACATGTACATAACCTGTAATAAGAAATTTTTATTTGTTGAAAGATATCTTAGCCTGTTGTGGGTATTCACCGACTTCTCCATTCTTCTTGTTCCTTTCTGAACACAAACACTGCGATAACGTGGCAACTGATTTGAACAGCGAGAACGCTAGAAGCAGAATGGTGGCAAGTTTCCGGGAAGCGTGGGTACAGGGACAAAGGATGATGAATCATGTACTGGGCGCGTTTGGGTTGTTGGATTTCACCATATTACGGCCAGTTCTGGTTTGGTGTGCGTTTTGAAACTTATAAACCGTTTGTTTCTTTAATTTTCCAAATTTTTTTTGGACTGTGGCAAACCGTGGGTAGGGGGTTACACCTGTATATATATATATATATATTATTTTTAGTTACTCTTCATATCTATGTGCTTTGTTTTCTGGAATAGTTATTCATGTAAGAATTATTATTATTTTTTACTAGGAAATAAGATGCTGAGTAAGGAGACAGAAAATGATCTGGAAACATTGCTGTCAATGGATATTAAATTGCGTCTCCTAGATGCGGAAGGTGTCGACATCCCACAGGACCCCCCTGCAGTACCTGCAGATCCTCCAAACTACGACTTCTGCTATGAACTCAAGTAATTGCTAAGCAATAAATCTCACTGATTACCATATTTCATCACTTAATTCATGTTTATCACATGCAACCACTTTTTTTTTTAGTATGAAATTTAAAAAAGTGAATGTATTTCATGCATTTTATTCTGAAACAAAAAAAATGTATCAACAAGTCTAAAAGTGGTAGCATCAAGTATAAAATCTATGAAAAGTGGAAGGATATCTTCCTCGGCATTATTGAGAGAGAATTTTTTCCACTTGACCTTGCAGCTGTCTGAATATGACAGATGAGGTGCTGTGTGGCATGCAGGGAAGAATATTGCAATGATGTGAAGACTAGAGAATATTTCTGTAGATTTGTTGATGTATGTTTCACTTGTCTGAAAGCTTTATGCAGAATTTATTGAAAATGTGTAACAAAATATAGCATACTTATTTATCTGCATGATGTATGTAAACGGACGAAGACCATTCTTTGATACCAATTGATGCCACATAAGGCTATCCAGTTTCTCAGAGAAAAGATATTATATTTATAGTTAGGTAAAGTGGATTTCATGATGAAGAGTTTTCATTAGGTCTTGCATAAATTGCATATACAGCTTTTTGATCACAAATATGCGGATGAGAAAAATGTGAATGATCTTTGTCATTGCAGTGTAGTATACAAGTTGCCAAAGATCTGTGTAATACAAAATGTAAGAGAATTTTTATTAATTGGTATCTTATTTTTATAATATTTAATTGGTATGAAATCTCAACCATTCATTATTAGAGACTTGTTTAATCAGTATTCAGACTTTATTTTTTGCACTTTTTGCATTGAAAATTTTTATTCTTAGGTCTTATGTGTACATGCAGGTCTTGTTTTATGCCAGGGTTACATTCCAGAAAAAGTCTTGCAAATCAAATACAAGCAGTACCAATTGACAACCTCTTCCTATTTGGTTAATGACTATACCACTATTTGGACGTACAGACCTGTAGAGGATATATCTATTGTATATGATATGATATGATATATTTGTTAACTGCAATTCGGTTAACACGCGGTGCCAGTAGTATAGTACACATTTACACACAAATAATACATAGAACAACACAATTAACAACTTTGGTTGGAAGGCTTTCTGTGAATCGAATCCAGAGTGGTCAAACTAAAATTAACGAACTAATAACGTAAAAATTATTGCCTAATGGGAAGAGTGCAGGTCGTGCCCTGTCTTTGCGAGTTATACACTGGCATTTGCCGTACAACTGAGGAAAAAGCACAGAAAAACCTCAGTCAGGGTATACACAGTATATATACATTTATGTACAGTATACATACCTTTCTATACAATATATTAATTTATTTGTAATGCAGTAAAGATGTGAGAGACATCTTTAGTTTTAGGTACGGTTCATTCTGATAGGACTGTGTTAGTCTTGCTACACAAACACTTTAGTTCCTTACTTAACACTTTCTGTAGTTGTTTCAACATTGTCATGTATTGTATGTACACTGCTATGAGCAAATCTAACATTATGGCATATGTCAACAATTCGTTCACCTTTTTCAAGTTGCCTTGTTACATCTAATTTCTCTTCATATATTGCACTAGGTGATATACATCCAACTTTCTCACTCATTTTAGTAACAAAAGCCAATACTGTTAAAGGACGAACTACATCACCCGTGTGACTATATCACAAATGTAATCATTCTGTACACATGACTAATGGCGTGAGAGTGATGTCACTTTCTGGTAGCCTCCAACACAAGACAAGAGCAACCATGGATCGTGTATGCCAAATTGTATTAAACTGAAAATTTTCATGTACATTCGAAAAGTCGTGTAAAATTTCAAGTCACGTTAAAATGAAGTCGCATATGAGACCTGCCTGTAGTTGAAGGAGTAGTCCTTACTACTATGGCCAGCATTATTAAGCACTTCCTTTATTGGAAACATCATTTTGTCAACCTCTTACTATAAGACTGAAATGTCAGCACAATCAGCTCGGCTAATACATCTGGCATAATTTCTTTTTCATACAGGTCAAAGCAGGGTTTGAGAAATTTTTTAAAATCTCTGAGCTACCTCAAAATCCTGCGTGCCAGAACAGCGACATGAAGCTCCTAACTTACATAGGACTCACAGATATTAGGCTGCACTCTACAGAGTTAGGTGCCTGGCCAACCTAGTTCCTGGTTTAGTGGATAAAAGATTGTCTGTCTCTGTTATCATTCCTTATACTTTGTTTTCTGATTTTGTGCCAGTTCTTTCCTCTCTTCCTGATGTCATCTAGCACCTGCTTGCACCATTTGTACTAGGCTGTCCCATATGCCTTGTTCCTTTAAATTTTAATGTGACTGTCCTTACTGACATCCCTGTCCTACAGGTAATCCTTTTTTTATCATATCCTGAGCACTGCAGTGTCATGGAAGTACTAGCACATAGCAGGCCCTCCAGTTCAACTGATCATATTTCATAGAGTAATCTCATAGTGCCACCCTTCTGTTTCTAAGCAGGCCTTGAACCATGTGCAAACATTTCTTGACACACAACCGATATCTTGTCTTGATATCGTAGCAAGCCCTCTTTGTGTCTTGTCTTTCAGTTCTTGTAAAGAATGTGTCTTTGTTTTATGTGAAATCTGTCTATTGATCTCCCCTGCATTTGTAACCGAAGATATTAAAATTGAGATCTAAGAGGCCACAATCTGCTAGTTATCAAGCTTTCACTCAAAACCTCTTGTGTTGCAGTCATTGAGAAATTACTTTATGGGCTGAGGCAGTGTTCTGCAAGACATAGCAAAACATTTTATTTTCTTCTGTAAATTTCCAGAAGAATGCTGTGGGAATTGAATATAGTGGTTATACTTGAATGTTTTTTTCAAAAACCATGGGCCCTTTGAGTTACTGCACACTTCCTGTATATTGGACTGTGATGGCAATGGTTATGGAAAGGAACATAACAAACAGCATTTGGATTCTTGATACACCAATGTGTCTAATATTGTCTGTATGTGTTGCTACATACTGCAAAACATGCCTCATCTTAAAAAACAATTTTTCATATTTTCTTTTTGTGGATTACTGTACCTGTAATTTGAAAATTTTCTGCTGTACTATGTACGGTAGATCTACACTTATCTGGATTAATTGGGATGGTGAGCCATCGAGATATGCAGAATATTCGGATAATCGGTTTTTTCTCTTAAAATAGGCTACATTGGCAGTTTGAAATTTGGCTGTTACTCTTTACAGTACGTACCTGCACCTGAACCTTTCGATTATGCCTGATTTGAAGTTCTAGAAGCCATAACAGTGTTCTGTACTTGATCCAATAACTGGTGATTTCATGGCAGGTTAGCTTTGTAGAATTCTCGACAAATTTAAACCAAAGGCCAAGCCGATCCAGATAATTGGCAATCCAGATAACCAGCATGTGGATAAGTGGAGTTCTGCTGTACTGGTGTTCTTTTTTGTTCACTGTTGACTAGTTGACTGCAGAGGGGTTGATAACAGCTTCATAGGCATTACTCAGCATGTACTGTAAGGATAGTAAGAACCATAACATATTTCATGCACATTGATCTCAATGCTTGTAGAATACTCGTGAGGGCCATTTTTTTTCTGGTGCATTGTAAAATTGGAATGTTCACCTTTGTTGTGAACCATTGCTTTTTTTTCAAGATCTGTGCCTGTATTTTGTGATGCAAGAAGAGAATTCTTTGAAGGAGGAGAGTAAGGGTGATTGTGCATAATTTCAAGATTGTCAGTTTTTGTTTGCATTATCACACATCTTTGGAGTCATTCCATATTGACTGGTTTGTGCCACATGCAGGAAGGTTCTGTCATGAGTTGTGGAGTATGTGTAGTTGAATCTATATTTATTGATTGAAAACGTCTTGTAGTGTAGCATTTCTATGGAAGGTGCATTATAAAAGCATGTTTATGTTTCAAAACTTGTGTAAACTGTAAGGTTGTTTCATATCTGACACAGAACACAACTTTAGTAAGAAATAAATACATATTGCTTTTGTATGTTTTGTAAATGTTTTTCCTGAAAGATTTTTACACACTAGTGAAGCATCCAAGAAGTGTCTGTCCTTCAAATGGATTCTGGCATGATATACCACGTCTGTAAGTATTAACTTTCTGTGTATTGTTCGAATACACTACGATGATATATGATATGACTGGGAGCAATTATCATTGTGTTTGCTAGTACTAAGGAAATGAATTTAATGAATTAATTCTTTCTTTATTTGGTTGTCGAACGAAGCTTTTCATTGTTGGCATGATATAATACAGAATGATTAGTGAAGAAAGGGATTGTAGCCAAATTTAAGGTACTATCTCAGTGTATGAGCTCACTGTTATCTCCATGGCATTGACCATTTGTTGTTATTACTGTATAACAAGAATGTGGGCATCCAACAGTATGTAATTGTAAGGGAGATACGACTTGAGTGACCTGTGATTTGTTGAGAATGACAAACCTTCGAGATAGTGGATAAGCCAAGCTGGTTTCATAAGGTTTTGCGTATGTATGTTGGGCCAGGGGTTGGAAGTTTTCCACTTTGTACTGCTACTTAGGATGGGTGAGGTCGATGTAGAATGTAATTATGTTTTTTGAAACTTGGAAATTAATTTACCAACTTGAAGGCTCATTGGAGTAAATTAGAAAGAAGAAAGGGAAACGTCCCATTATTCACGTAATCGTGGTTTTCAAATGGTCATGAATGTCATTCAAGTACCCATGGTTCGCTGAAGTATTACGCGCTGTATGTGAGAAAGGCATGAACTACGAGAGATATCACTGCTGTCAACGTAGTATATCGCAGTTCCAACAAAATTATTAAAAGTACTATGTGTGATGAGTATCACATTACGATATAAATAATTTAAGTTATGAAAATGTATTAAAAGTATTATAACTGTATGAATGAATAGGCAATACTAGTGATTGAACATTGACTGGCGTTCCTTGGTCACCACTTTTCATGTTGGCGATACTGATTTCTAGTCTCTGACCCGGAGAAACCAGACGGTTGACAGAAGGGGAGGCGGTTAGTTGTGTTTTCCAAAAACCTCCGATTCTCGTGATCATTGAGACGTGTGACTACTTTGAACACAGATTTTATTTAGCGCACAACATAGTTGCCCACTTAGATATCAGCGAACGTGACATGTGAAATTTTTTCCGAAAATTTCTAATTTGCTTATTACTAACGACGTTTGGACGTAGTTTAATTTTTCAAAGGCAATCTTAAAATGAGTGTACAAGAAGAGAGTTCTCTGGTCGCCGATCTCTGTTAGCTTCATCTGTTTGACCGCCGTGAGGTGCATAGGTGAGTGTAAATATATGGTTCTGATAATTCTACACGTTCATATCCTGTCTTTTTGAAATTATGTCTTTCACCCGTAGTCATTGTCACTAGTGTAGGTCTGTATGATGGTGTCATTAATGTAGCACATTACAAAACTACTGAATGATTTTTATTCTTATTCGTCTGTGATGTACTGATGGTCAAATTCTTCATCGAATCTTTGTTTTCTCGGGTCGGGAAGAAAGATAGTGTTTGGTTCTCACTGTTTTCATGCAAGCCCTTTTCTGTTAAGGCGTCGAAATCCTTATTAAAGAATTTTTCAGGAAAATTACCGATGACCGGAAATGTGCGTAGTTCAGGAACTGAAGCACATGAAACATGTGTTGGTAGAAAAAGGTACGCGTAATTGGGCTGGCTTATTAAAGGGCCTGTATCGTCATCTGTTTTTCAGTGTCAACCACGTTTTGTGATACTCCCTCCAGAAACCTTAAATTCAGAACAGACGAGGTTAAAGCTGCCAGTGAAATGGGCTTTCATAACCGTTAGCTGTAATAGGTGAAATCACACTACTTTTTCATGACTTATTGAACAACTTTGCCATCATGTCATAACTGCACCGTTGAGTTGTAGGGTTATCAGTGAATTATGAAAAGGAAAGGCTGCGCAAGGAAGCGGTCGTGGCGTAATTTAAGGTGTTGCTCTTTTAAGTACATGTACAGAGTAAGAAAGCTACGTAGAGGTTAGGATAGCCGGTGTTCCGGCCGTGATTAGACACGGACGCCTCCGGAATGTAAGTCAAAAGTGTTGCAACGTGAATTTATTCCTCGGTGCGTCTAACTCCATTATACAGTGGCTGTAGATTTTTTGGGTCACAGCACGCACCAATTTGTTTTCATTCAATTCCACCTCCTTTCATTTTTACGTAATATTTGGAAGACGTACGTGTATGCCTGTAAAACTAGGCGACAGAACTGCGATGACATAAAGGACGAAAAATTAAGTCGCTAGCAACTCATGTCTGTTTGAATGGAAACGGTAAGTTTAGCACTGCATTTGACATAATAACATCGTGGGGTTTGACAAGGGACATCGATCTTTTTTAAGAAACACTGTGGATGAACACCTTCAGATCCAAGACTATGGGATCGTAAAGTGGAACAGGAGATGGACTGACACGTGTTGAGTGGTTAGATGCTAGAAGAACGCGAAAGCCTAGACTTGCTAGAACATATTTTGTTTTCCTTTTGGACGTCCAGAGCTCCCGTCTCACGGTACCCCTTCGCCCTTTATAAATAATGAAATCCTGTATGTGAAATAAGCTCATACTGCGTTCTTCGTTCGTGGGATATCGACGCAGTAGTATAGCCTCCTTGTAACACGTAGCCATAGGACATTGATTTCTTTGTAACACACGTATATTAAACATCTATTGTTATTAGGTATTTTTCAGCTACTCACAATGGTTGTGGGTCATTTCCATGAAAATCCGCGCCTCCGTTTATGTTGGGGCGTTGACTGTTAAACGTTTCGTGACCATAACCATTGCGTGGATTTTGATTATTATGACTCTGTGAGATTCGCCGTTTTCGCGGTGGCGACTATCGACGAAGACTGACCCCTGGGGCGTGATGCCGTGTAGTCTGGTACATATTTGCGAATGTTTTGGAGGTGCTGCTTATTTTCATTTTTATGGTAGAAGAGGGAAGCAACGGCGTCACATCTCAGATCAGTCTTCGTATTTGGATTAACTTTGGTGCGGAGTGTCGACACTAAAATCGTTAAAGAAAATTTAGTTATGACCGTAACAGGCTGACATAACCAGTGTTACGCACGGGCCTCAAACCAAGCCACGTTATTTGTGTGAAAGAAGATAGCACAGATAGAAGACGCGGGCCTTTTTTATAATCCACGACTTTTATTTGTAATTTATCAATATTGTGAATACGTAACTACATAGGAAGATGTTTGCCGTAGTACTCAGTACTAGGCTAAGAAGATGTTAAAGAAGTTGCGGTATAGCTCCACGCTTTCCTGACGTGGGCAGTAAATGTAGGTGGCTGGTTAGGTCGACGTCGCGGCCTCACTACGCCAGTAGGGATAGAGCTACAGATACCCAGTGACTAGGAAGCAAGTTGGGCCCCAGAGCTGCTCTGAATGCGGTGCTAAAGAGAAAAATCGATCTCATGGCAGTCCACGTGGAATTTGCGGTGGCCGAAGTGGCACTTGGACAGGTTTTACTGCGAGTACTTAGGTATTATCCGCCCCCATAACAGTCGTTCAACCATTGTTCGGTATTTACATTTAAGGTATCTCTCATGGACGCTGCATAACTTTAGCAAATGACTGCGTTGTCTAGCAAAGCTCAAAGTCTCCTTTCCTTTATATGGATATATTGCTATGCACGCCTAGTAATAATATTATTGTTATTTTATTTTTTTCTTGTGAAGAATGTACCGGTTTTGTATACCTTAAATTTATCATATATAACGTCAAAGTTGCACATTGTCGCCGTGTTTCGCATAACGTTCAAACAATATTTTATGCAAAATGGGTAATGTTTTAGGTACGTATCCACGTACGTAATTCCACATGTCTAGAGCCACTGATTTGTTGTAGACGCTAAACCGATAGCTAAAGAATAATTTTGAACTGCCATTGTCTTTTTTTATGTCGGTTTCCATTGCGGATCGCGTGAAGGCAAGGTGCTCCTCAAGTGGTCTCAAGAGATGGAAATCACGGGGCTCGAGATCGGGTCTGTAAGGAGGATGATCCATCTCTTCCTAGCCGTATTGTCGTAACAAGTAACCAGTCCGGCTGACAGTCTGGAACCCAGTGATTAACCATCTCTTCGGATCCCTTAAGAAGCTCCTGGCCGGCAAGCGATTTTCTACAGACGCCAACCTGAAGCATGCCGTCGTCACCAGACACTTCACATCAGTTACTTCTACGCTGGAATACAAAGCCTTGTTGCCACAGCAGGACAGATGCTTAAATGTCAATGGTGACTACGTGCAGGTCCCATGTACAATCTGGTACTTTGTAACAGGCCGAAGTCTCAGTAAAACTTTCGGCTTCGTAGTGTTTGTTGCGAGTCGTGAGACCTCCGCGGCCGTGCAGTTGAGGATGGAACTCCGCATTACAGGGGTAGTGGGCTTCCGAATTTGTGAAGGAACTTCGTGTTTCGTCTTCAAGGGTGTAGAGTCTCGAACCTGTACACCATTGCACATACTCTGCTTGGGCCACTAGAACCATGACGATGAAGTCGCGGCGCCATATCACAGGATAAGGGATTCCTCTGCGTGTTTGTTACCTTATTTTTTAAACTTCTTTGTATAATAAAGAAACACGCTGTATTTTGGTGTATTCCCCATTGCGGCTGTAGATGACGCGTAAGAGAACGGGGGTCGCCGAGTGACCCAGATACTATAAGATAAGCAAGCCGAGAGGAAGTGACAAGGACATTTTTCAGGAAAATAAATGCTGTGTACTAGCTTCCTAAAATGCATGTTGAAACTGAGGTCGAGAGGTTGTGGAGGCCATCGTAATTTCTTCACAGGACTTTCTTCTTTTGGCTTCAGATATAGCGGGGTCCTAGATATAATCCAGCAGCGATTCTGGAGATCTTATATTAATACTCTGGTCTTACAATAGGAAAATACTCGCCAGATTGTGTGATTTGAGTCTTTCACAACGTCGTCGATTATTACAGTCTTGTGAGATACGATGCCGTGTTTGTGGTAATTTGTTACTAGAGTGTAGGAGAATCTTACTGTTTCTGTCTTCAGTCAACCAATCAGCACGGCACGGCAACATATCCCAGGAGACTGCAACTTCTTTCAGTCAGTTGTTATAAATTACGCTTTTCTATCAAGTACATCAAGTGACAGAAATGCGATGCGTGCTTGTGTAGCCTACCGGTGGACGTCCATATGTTACTGTAGAAGCCCGAAGTTTGGTAAAACCTAGGTTTTACCAGTAAATCCTAGCATTAACCATAGTGAGGTGGTAAAAGTCCGAAAAATACTTGGAAACGCTTCCATTTCGGGCTTTTACCAAACCATGTCGGTAAATTTGCCGACATGGTTTGGTAAAAGTCCGTTTTGTTTGGCTGTCATTGTGCTTTGTAAGTGTGTGTGTTTTAACTTTTAATTATTCATTGAACATGTAAGGTGAAAATATATTGGCGGTAATTTATCTTGCATAATTCTATGAAACTCAATTTTTATATATTTATTGTACCGGGTCCATACTTAAATTAGCTTAGCTTATTTTCGACACAACAGTAGCAAGCGATAGCTGGATCAACCAGTCCGCGTCCCGCCATAGGGCGTGGGTTCGGGAGATGCGTGGTTAGCTCATCGCAATCCATTATGCGGATATCCGGTATACTCAACGGAACTTTTAATTATTTTTGTTTATTTGATGACTATGTGAATGGAATAGGAAATTAAAACAGCAATCTATTATCAGATTAAACTCTATATTTTTTCACCATGAAACTAGTCCGTTACAATAATTTGCCTTTGTATATTTAAATTTAAGCGAAGCCTAGAAGAACATTAAACTTAAATATTTTATATTTTACTGCATTTAAGTTATGTATTAAAAGAAAATATTCATGAAATAAATGGAACTTATTAATCAGAATCTCCTTGAACATTATCAAACCATAATTAAACTCACTTGTTACAGCAAGGTTGACTGTTGTGACATTTTGAGTTACAAAGTAGATTGGCTGATTTGCACAAACACATCTTCGTGGTACACTTCTTTGAACAGTTGCATTTTCTG
>Ga0136643_10015854_pt1 | contig 11324 bp, 7 predicted proteins | sample TergutLab28metaG_FD_96883 | JGI IMG/M metagenome (GOLD analysis project Ga0136643, IMG submission 96883) | Labiotermes labralis P1 segment gut microbial communities from Petit-Saut dam, French Guiana - Lab288 P1 (version 3) (version 3) | ecosystem: Host-associated > Arthropoda: Insects >... | reverse complement strand
TGTAGGAGTGCATGAATTTAATCCAAGATTATTTTACAGACACAATTTTATTACGATACCTGTAAATATGCTTGATTTTTCCGTTACAAACATGCGAAACCAATGAAAACAAAAACAACAACATTGATTTTCATATTGTTGGTATTTTCAACAATATGCCGTGCTCAAGCAGAAAGCAATCTTATCATTAGAAAAGACTCACTACGGATTGGCGTAGAAAATTCGGGTAGTGTTTTCAGCCTTTTATATGAAATAACAAATAGAAGTAATAGTACATATTACTTGTGGATTGAAAGAGAAGTCCATTCAACAAATCGGGAAAAAATAATGGATTACTTTGCAAAAAGCAGAGGAGGATGGCATTTAGCAGGAATGGCAATAGACAGAAATGCAATATGGCTAGGTCGTTCCATATATGGCACTTTTGTCAAGAAAATAAAACCGCAGGAAACATTTACGATACAAATTCTTTCGGAAGAAGAATTTTCTGATTGCAAAAAGGAGCAAATTTTTGATTATTTAGATGCCCACGTTGTTATAGTTAGCGAAGATACGCTAAGACAATATGTTAGAACACTAGATAGTTTTAATCCTGTGTTTTTTTATAGACACAGTTTTATTACGATACCCATAAATATGCTTGATTTTTCCGCTACAAACATGCAAAACCGATGAAGCCAAAAAAAACGATAAAAAAACATACAAAAATCAAATTAAAATTAACAACTAAAACACCATAACCATGAAAAAACTACTTCTAACATCATTAATCCTAATCGCAGGAGCAATTGTGGCAAAGGCTCAAGTTCCTGCCCAACCAAGTACGATAACCGGCCCTACTGCCGTATGTTTAGGTGATACTGTGACCTATTCGGTAACTAATGTGCAGGGCGTAACTTATAATTGGGTATTACCCTCAGGCTGGACACAAACCAGCGGTAGTACCACGCACAGTATTACAGTTAGAGTGGGCGGCCAAGCAGGCAGTAACAGAACAATCACTGTTACTCCAAGTATTGGTGACAGCACCGGCCCGCCAAGGACATTAACAGCAGTCACGGTACATTCTTTACCAACTGTTTCCCTTAACGGCTCAGATAATATTTGTGTTCAAGAAACAAGACAACTAACTCTAACTCCAGTAGGCGGTTCCGGTACTTGGGCAAGCAGCAATCCTTCGGTAGCGACCGTAACCAATGTGGGAGTTGTAACAGGTGTGGCACAAGGCACTGCAACATTTACATTTACAAATTCAACTACTCAGTGTCGAGCTACCACACCTGCAATTACAGTAAATCCCCTTCCCACTCTTTTTACAATACATGTCAATGGAACGGTAATAAACGCCGGTGGGCATAAAGGGGTCTGTGCTGGCGAGTTGGTAACAATTAGGTTTACCGGTAACGATGTTCACGAAGCCTATTGTACATGGACGAATGATGACATAAGGATAGGTTTGCAGGCAAATGGTGAAGGTCTAATTAGTTTTGTGGCACAAAATACAATAGGAACCCCTATCGATGCAATTATTACGGTAACTCCAATGTCTCAAAACAACTGTTCATGTCCTGCATTAGCCGAGTCGATTACAATAAGGGTTCATCCGCAATTTAATGCTGGTGCGATTTCTACAATGAGTGAAGCAATATGTTTCGGAGCTTCAGCAAGCATAATACACGCTAGCCTTCCTTCGGGTGGAAGCGGGCAATGGCAATATCAATGGAAAAGAGATGATACAGTAATATCTAATGGAAACGCCCCCTCTTACACTCCATCACCTACCAATGTCCCCGGATTTTTTGTTTTCACTCGCCAAGTAATGGATTTGGGTTGCAGTGCGGGTTGGGTTACATCTAGTGGCTCTAGAACATTAACCGTTCTTCCGCCATTTACTGCCGGTGCAATTAGCACAGGAAGTCAAACAATATGCATTAATGATTTGGCAAACACGATAGGAAACGCTACCCCCGCTTCGGGCGGAGATGGCAGAATTCGATATCGTTGGATAAGAAATAATGTAGAAGTGCCCAATGCAACCGGTGCAACTCATACCCCACGTACTAACGAAGTTGGAATTTTTACATACACCCGCCAAGCGAGAGACAGTGCTTGTAATAGTACTTGGACTGCATCTGCCGGCTCTTGGACAATAACCGTTGTCACGCCATTTACTGCCGGTGCGATTGACACAATAGTTAAATCAGTATGTTTTAATGCTTCGGCAGGCACGATATTGAACGTTGCCCCCGCTTCGGGAGGTGCCATCAATAACATTCAATATCGTTGGATGAGAAATGGTGAAGAAATATCCACTGCAACCAGTGCAACTTTTGTTCCACCTACCAATGTTGCCGGAGCTTTCGTTTACACTCGCCAGTCGAAAGATGGACTTTGCAATACGGATTGGATTACATCTGCCGGCTCTTGGACACTAACCGTTCTTCCTGCATTTAATCCCGGTGCGATTCACACAACCGGTCAAACGGTAGATATTAACGGTGTGGCAAACCCAATAGGGAATGCTGTTTCCGCTACGGGTGGAGATGGCAACATTCAATACCGTTGGATGAGAGATGGTGTAGAAATCCCCGGTGCAACCGGCCCAACTTATACTCCACCCACCAATATTTCCGGAAGTTTTGTTTACAGTCGCGAAGCAAAAGACGGAACTTGTAATGGCTGGACAAACTCCGGCGGTGACTGGAGGTTGACTGTAAATGCTATGTTCCAAGTTTTTATTGATGGCCCAAATCCTATTTGTATCGGGCAAACCACTCAATTATTGCCTAAAACGGGTGGCACATGGGTGAGTAATGATACCAATGTAGCAAGAGTAACAAATGAGGGGCTTGTAACGGGCTTAGCAAGCGGAACGGCAACATTTACATTTACAATAGGTGCTAATCAAAGCGTAACCACGCCGCTCGTTGCCGTATCGTCCGACAGGGCTCCCAACATCAACAACACCCGCATCAATGTCAAAACAGACCCAACGGGAATGCCTTACCTGTTAGATTTTCCAAACATTGCCGGAAATTTTTTCTATCAATGGCATCACAACGGCACTCCGATTGCCGGTGCTAACAGTCAGTTTTATTATTCACCAAGCGGTTTGCAAGCAGGCGAATATAAAGTTTTCGTAGCCTATGCCCGCTCGCAATCGTGCGGCGTTTTTTCCGTACCGTATACCATAAGTTTACCGTTGATGAGCACTTCGGCAGAATGGTTTTTCTTGTATCCCAACCCTTCGGACGGACGTTTTACCGTTGTATTCGACAGAGGTATAATTGGCGATAGCACAGCCGTAACTATCGGTTTATTCTCGCTTCAAGGTGCCAGAATAACCGAACAAATAGTACCCGCCGGCTCTGAAAATTTTGAATTTAACGAAAATCTCAACAACGGAATTTACGTGTTAAGAATCACAACCAACAATAATCTAAGCGAGACAAAGCAGATCGTTATCAACAACTAACCCAATCAACAACAAAATCAACTACCATGAAAAAACATATTCTTACAGTAATCTTTTTATTAAGTGCGACGTTTTTGCTTGCACAAACAAACGTTCGCCATAATTTGGTTGTGGCAGATGTAGACACCGCTCGGGGCACGTTCAGACATCTGAATTTCAGGTCTGTTGTTCCCGAAAGTGCCATATCTTTCAATTTAGGTTATGGCATTCCGATAATGAACAATGCGTTAACCAATCAAGATTTTTGGAACAGCAAATCGGGCACGGGTTTATCGTTTGGTGTCAATTACAAACATCATTTCTTTATATCAAGCGTAGCAGACGGCAGAGAGGTCAGACAACCGATGTTGTTTGGCGTAGGTGCCGGTTTAGGAATCAGTCACTTAACACAGCGAGCAACGATGGACTATCTCTACACCGAAACTCTTAGCAATTTTGTGGATAGAGATGGTGATATTGCTAAGGTAACACTTTCGTACAGAGGCATTAGAGAAAGAATTTCGCTGACCTATTTGGATATTCCGCTCTATCTCGAAATCGGAAGACCAAGCCAAACCAGATTAAGCGGTTTTTTCAATGTAGGCTTAAGAGCATCGATACTTGTTTCTAACCAATTTACGGGCGAAGGAACGTTTACGTCCACAGGTTTTTATCGGCGAAGTGAGACCACAGGTTCTACACTCTACAATATTCCTTCGTTAAACTATTTCACCGATAGAAATGCTTACATAAATCCGGAGTATGATTTATCACGGTTTGTTTTGTGGGGCAGTTTGTCGGGTGGTATTAATATCCCGTTTAGCCGTTTGGAAAGAAATTGGGTAAGCCCCTGGATTTTGCGGGTAGGCGTAAGGGTTGATTATACGCTTTCGCCGATTTCCAGAGCAATTCCGGAGCCGTATTTCACAGGCGCAAATTTTCGGATTAATCAAAGTAATATGCTTGGTGGCAACGGAAGCCGTGTGTTGATGTTTGGGTTGGATGTTCGGTTGATTTATTGTTTTTAAGGTAAAAAAAATTTCAACAATATACTAACAAACAAAAAACAACGGATTTTTTCTGTCAAATTTGACTATTTGAAAATATTATTGTAACTTCGCAGAAAATATAGAAAATGGAACAACAAATTAGCCCAAACTATCTGAACATTGTTCAGACCATTAAGAGCGCCATTGTCAAAAGCCGTTATCGTGCCGCAACGTTCATCAACAGTGAAATGCTATCACTTTACTACGGAATCGGGAAGTATATCTCTGAAAACAGTCGCTCCAACTTTTGGGGAACAGGTGCTATTGACACAATTTCGGAACGCTTGCAGCAAGAATTGCCCGGATTGAGAGGTTTTTCTGCTGTTAATATCAAGCGTATGCGTCAATTCTATGAGACGTGGGCACCACATTTAGATACTGATAATCAAATAGATATAATTCGTCCGTTGGCAACGGACGAAATTCAGCCAAACCTTCTAATGGCAAATCGTCCGCTATCAACGGACGATTTGCAAAATGCTAAATTTCAGTACTTTTCGTCTGTCGGATTCACTCATCACTACGAACTATTGATTAAAACCGACAATATAGAAGAACGCCTATTTTACATCGAACGTTGTGCAACCGAATTTTGGAGCGTAGAAAAATTGAAATACAACCTCAAAAGCGATTTATACAGCAAAGAAGGAACACTGCCAAATAACTTTCAAGCAACCATTTCAGACAAGGATTTTCAGCGAAAAGCCATGCAGTCGTTCAAAGACGAATATTTGCTTGATTACATCAATATTGAGTCATCCCTCGATGATGAACCGGACGAGCGAATTTTGGAAACCGAGATTATGAATAATATCCGAAAATTCATTATGTCGTTGGGGAAAGATTTTTCGTTTATTGGGAATCAATATCGCTTGATTGCGGCGGAACAGGAGTTTTTTATTGATTTGCTTTTCTTCAACCGACAACTGCAATCGTTGGTTGCTATCGAATTGAAACGTGGTAAATTCAAACCCGAATACTTGGGCAAGATGAATTTTTATCTGTCGGCATTAGACGATTTGGTAAGGCTTCCGCACGAAAATCCGTCTATCGGAATTATTCTGTGTAAAGACCAAAAACAACAACTTGTAGAGTATGCTTTTCGAGATATGAGCAAGCCTATGGGCGTGGCAACCTACAAAACAACAAAAGAGTTGCCGCCCGAATATAAAAATATATTGCCGGATACCGAAAGTTTAAAAGAGTTGTTGTGATTTTGCGAAACAACCCCCGTTCGGAGAATAAAATTAACCACAAATAAAAAAAAATTAAACAAATAAACAACAATAACCATGAGAAAACTACTCACAACTTGCTTGATTCTATTGCTGAGCTTGCTTGGCAGTAGTGTCTTGGGACAAGGTGTTACGGCTGTCCGTGACGGCACAACAATTACCGTAACAAACAACACTGGTCACAATATAGTGTTGTTTACAGCAGATATGAGGGGAAGACACGCAAGAATTAATAATAATGAATTTGACGGTGTGGAAGTAAGAGGAGCACAAATAGATATTCCCAATCCCTCTCACAACCATTACACCATTATTTTGAACGGCAATTCTGCAAACTTCGAGCAAAGGAATAGAAATGTTAACACCGTTATTTACTATATTGACGAAAGACCTTTAAGAAATCCGATAGAGATTACAATATCTGCCATTGAAACCATTGCCGCTGTTGCTCCCACAGTTCAGCCAACCGAACAAAATCAACCTCAACCCCAATTGGAAGTTCAGCAAGTCAACGAGAGGGAACAACAACAGGCTCCCGTAGAGGAAAGAATAACAAGAGTTGCCGAAGAACCTTCTGAAAGGGTTTCCCAACTTCATGAGGCACCGCCCGCAGGTACTACTTCCGCCACACAAGGCAGAGATCAACGCAGCACGACCGGAAGCCCCACAGCGACTAACAGAACTGAAATTGACAATTTCAGAAGACAAATAAACGCATTACAAGCGGAATGTGCACAGTTGTTGAGAAATGTTTCTTCGCTTTCGGAAGCAGAAAGGGAATTTTTGGAAAACAGACAAAGAAGACGTGCAGACTTACATCGCAGAATAAATGATTTCCGAAGAACCTTAACAGTTGCTGCTGAAATAAACGAGGTAGAAGAATTAATCAGACAATTAAGAGAACTGCAAGAACAAATTGTTATCAGGTTATCGGATTTATCGGAAGAGGAAATAGAGTTGATAAAAGAAAGATTTAGAAAAGCAGTTTCTCATGCTGAACTTTTAGAGTCGTTAGCCATTGTGTCTAATCGTATAGATAGGCTCAACTGGTATAATTGGTGGGGAAGAAAGAGTATTTTGGCTAATTTAGACGGTATAAAAAATAAAATTGGTAGGATTTACGAAAACGAATATAGAATTTTCATTAGCAATCCGGACTATCAAAGTATTGTTTCTATACTCGAGTCTGATTTTGAAAGCATTAAAGATAGGGAACAAAGACATCGGAATGCCTTTAACAGAACCGATTTTAGGTCTCTAATTGTGAAATTTTCAATATTTTGCACTATATTTTTGATTGTCATTGCTATTGTCGTAATTTTCGTTTATATGAAGCATCATAACCAAAAAATGGAAAAAGAAAAGAAGAAAAGAGAGGAAGAAAGAATCGCAACATTAGGGAAAACGACATTCAAAAAAATTGAAAAAACGGATACCGAACAATCTGAAGACAACGAAATTATTGCCACCGAAAATTCAAAAATCAAACAACTCTTAAAAAAGTACGAACACGGTTTGTCGGATGTCAAAGCAAATGTAAACCGCATCTACAGAGAAATAGATATGTTCGATTTTGTAGAAGATTCGTCTATTCACAAAATTTACATCAGTCGTGATTTTGTTAAGGACCTCCATAAATTTTTCAATGATTTTCTAATATCAGATGGCAAAATTATGGAAGCAGGTTGTTATGTTGTCGGGCGTTGGGATTATGCTCCAAACACCGACGAACAGGCTTACGACATCAGTTTGGAACATATCGTAAAGCCCGGAAACGATGCAAGATATAGCGAATTTGAATGTGAATTTGGACTCGAAATCGGTACTTCACTAATTATGGATAACCGAAAATATTCCGAGCAGTCTAATGCCGAATACGTTCATACGTCTTGGGTACATTCGCACCCCGGATTGCAACTTTTCTTGTCGAAACAAGATTTGATCGTTCAGTCTACATTAACAAACAACTCGCCCTACAAACGTATGCTCGCTATGGTTATCGACACAAAAACCGAAGGTTTGGAAATGGCGTTTTTCTCGCCAAAAGCATCCGAAGAACATAGTATGAACAATGATAAAGACCTGAAAAAAACCATAACGTTAGACGAATTGCTGAAATGGGCTGAAACGCCATAATAAATTTGGTAAAATCAAAAAAAAGCACTATCTTTGCAATGCTAAAACTTTATAAAATATCAGAATTTCGACATTAGGCATAATGTTAAAATTTGATTAAAAATAGATTTTTTGTCATTATGGTGATACGAGAACGATACTTAAAACAACTGCGTAATCTGCGAGATGTAAATGTTATAAAAGTGATTACAGGCATTCGTAGAGCAGGAAAGTCAACGCTATTTAAGCAATTTCAGGCGGAGTTGCTTGCTTCTGGCGTGAAACAAAAAAACATTATTTATCTCAACCTCGAAGAATTGGAAAACGCACCTTTGCTCAACGCTTATATGCTGAACGACTACATCATGAAAATGGTTGATAAAAAGCAAAAAAATTATGTTTTTTTGGACGAAATTCAGATGGTGCCGGAATTTGAGCGTTTGGCAGATAGTTTATTTGTGAAAGATTTTATTGACCTGTACATAACCGGTTCAAATGCTTATTTTCTCTCATCAGACTTGGCAACAATGCTAACGGGTAGATATATTGAGATTAAAATGATGCCGTTTTCTTTTGCCGAATTTGTGTCGGGTTATGCGAATGTAGGGGTCGAAAATTTTCGACCCCTACATAAAACCAAATTTGAAATTTTTAATGACTACCTGCAATATGGTGGTTTTCCTGAGGTTTTGAATTTATTGAATGCAGGAAAAGAGAACGAAATAAATGGCTATTTGTCGAGTGTTTATCATACCATTCTCGAAAAAGACATCATGACACGAAACAAAATTCGTTCAAAACTTGACTTTGAAAATCTTGCACGATTTATGTTTGATTCGATTGGCAGTACTGTTTCGCCAAATAACATCGCCAATGCAATGAGCACAAAAGGTAATAAAATCGACAGAAGAACGGTAGAAAATTATTTATCGCATCTTCTCGGCAGTTTCGTTTTTTATCAAGCCAACCGATATGATATCAAGGGTAAAAAACAGCTACAAACACTTGGCAAATTTTATGCTGTAGATTTGGGATTTTTGTCGATAACGTTTGATCGCGATACAATGTTCAACAAAAGACACAATTTAGAAAACATCGTTTTTCTCGAACTTTTAAGACGAGGAAACACCGTAAATATAGGCAAAGCAGACAATACGGAAATAGATTTTGTTGTTAAAAATCCAAAAGGCGACAGAACGTATATCCAAGTGGCTTGGACTACAAATGAAAAAGACACTTTTGAGCGAGAAATACGTCCGTTTGAACGAGTAAAAGATTTCAACAAGCGAATTCTGCTCACTATGGATATTGAGCCGGCGTCAAGTTATAAAGGCATAGAAAAAATCAATGTAATGGATTGGTTGCTGAATGAATAAGGTTCAAAATAAACAGTTTGTTCTAATCTTGAGCCTAATAAATTTGCTAAAGTCAAAAATAATCACTAACTTTACAAATCAAAACCAAACAAAACCACCTAAACTAAACAAGCAAACTATAACAAACAAAATATGATGATTATGAAACGAATATTTTTGACTTTATTAATTTTAATTGTTGGGATGAATGTGGGAAAGGCGCAAGGGCAGCCCATCATAGTTCCACAGAGTGGGTATTGGGGTGGCTCTACAATACAAAGAACGGGCTGTCGGGGAGGAACAGTAACCCAAGCCTTCAACAATATGCCGCATTTTAGCAATTACGCATGGGAAGGATTTTCCGGGATCGGTAATTCTAATAACGAGCTTTCTTGGATGCCGCAACACTTTTTATTCGATCCACACCTTACGCCGAATTTGGCACCGGGCACTGCTATGATTTTTACAGCCAAGCCTTTTTCTTTTTTACGACTGATTCCGAACTGCCCTCCACCGGGAGACCCTCATCCTTTTTTTTCCCACCCTGTGTTTTGCAATTGGTTTTATGTGTGCGACAATTGGACTCCTGTTCTTTGGAGCTGCTCTCCAGGTCTGGTTTGGAACGGAGCTACCTGTGACTTTCCTGCGAATGTAAACTGTTTCGGTAGGGCAACGGCTCCTTCGGGTGCTGACCTTGGCGCAATTCGGACAGACGGCCAAACAATGTGCCTTGGTGGTTCAGCAACCACAATAGGAAGCGTTGCCAACGCTTCGGGCGGAGCGGTGAGGTACCGCTGGCTGAGAAATGGTGTAATAGTACCCAACGCAATCGGTGCGACTCATACTCCATCTGCCGATTTGCAAGGAACTTTTGTTTACACTCGCGAAGTAGAATTTGTAGGGTTCGGGTACGGTGGTTGGACTCCGTCTGACGGTACCTGGACATTAATCGTTCATCCGCCATTTAATCCCGGTTCGATAAACTCAACGGGTCAAACAGCATGCTTTGGTGGTTCAGCAATCACAATAGGAAGCACTGTCGACGCTTCGGGCGGAGCCGGTAATATTCGATATCGTTGGCTGAGAGATGGAGCAGAAGTATTCGGTGCTGTCGGTGTAATTTATACTCCGGTTATTGATGCTCCAGGAACTTTTACGTACACTCGTTTCGCAAGAGCCGACGGTTGCGGTGAAGAGTGGTTCTCATCTGCCGGTTCTTGGACAATGACCGTTGTTCCTGAGTTTAATCCCGGTGCGATTAACACAGTAGCTAAAACAGTATGTTTTAATGCTTCGGCAGGCACGATAGAAAACGTTATCCCTGCTTCGGGTGGAGATATCAATAATATCGAGTATCGTTGGATGAGAAATAATGTAGAAGTCCCCGATGCAACCGGTGCAACTTTTATTCCACCTACCAATGTTTCCGGAATTTTTGTTTACACGCGTCAAGCAAAAGACGGACTTTGCCGTAGTGATTGGATTACATCCGCTGGCAATATGATATTAACCGTTCATCCACTGTTTAATGCCGGCTCTATTCAGACAGTCGGTCAAGCAGTGACTATCAACGGCCTTGCGAATACCATTGGAAATGTTAGTGATGCCTTGGGCGGAGTCGGTCATATCGAATATCGCTGGAAAAGAAATGATGATATTATAGCTGGTGCAACAGGCGCAATACACATTCCCCGTACCGATATTGCTGGAACTTTTGTTTATACTCGCGAAGCAAGAGACGGCACTTGCAATGACTGGACGCTTTCTATAGGTGAATGGGTGTTGACGGTAATTCAAATTTCCATTACCGGAACAGATAGCATTTGTATAGGACAAACAACCCAACTATCGGCAACAATAACCGGCACATGGGTAAGCAATAGTCCTGCTATAGCAAGCGTAGATGCCAATTCAGGACTTGTAACAGGCGTGTCGCAAGGTGTGGCAATATTTACATTCAGAGCAGCAGATACTGATTTTGAGGCAACGGTAGCAATTATCGTGTTGGATGAGACACTTCCTCAAGTGAGCAAAATTGTCACGAAAAGAGACCTAACGGATATACCGCATGCATCTATTTAACCGAATCCTACGGAAGGTTTATCATTTCAGTGGC
>Ga0136643_10015852_pt1 | contig 11324 bp, 9 predicted proteins | sample TergutLab28metaG_FD_96883 | JGI IMG/M metagenome (GOLD analysis project Ga0136643, IMG submission 96883) | Labiotermes labralis P1 segment gut microbial communities from Petit-Saut dam, French Guiana - Lab288 P1 (version 3) (version 3) | ecosystem: Host-associated > Arthropoda: Insects >... | reverse complement strand
TGGAATTTGTAACTTTTAAATAGCCATCTCAGCCTCATATGCACTACGCTTGGACATTAGTGGCCCAGCTGTATGTTCTGCACTCTGCCTAATGTCACTAACACCATGTACAGTGCATTGAGAAACGGACAAGTTATGCTTCCACTTATTCATTATAATGGAAAAATCTGCAAGCAGATCACTATTCTTATCTTCTGCCAAATTGAATCTAGGCTGGCAACCCTTCCTAAATTCTTCCATCTGTACACAATTCCCTAATGTTCTTTTTCTTGCTTCTTGTTTCCAGTTAATTCACTTTACCTTTCAAAGATTCCTTCTTGTTTCTTCCTGTAGTGTCCACTAATTTCATGTCTTACATTGTTCAGATTATCTGCATTAATTTGGCTTGCATCCTGTAACCAATGTTGTTAACCTTTGTCCCTTTTTATTCTCATTTATCACTTCGTTTGCTGTACAAACATTAAATATTCTTCTGTTTGTAATGACTCTTTTTAGACGAGACTTTGAGGTCTCTAAATCCCCCCCCATTGATGCCTGTGCTCTCATCTAAACTCTCCAAAGTTGCAAACTTATTTTGGGATTTTACTTTTACTGTCCTGTAACTTCCACCTCATTTAGCTTCTTGAGATTGAATCTCACCATACCAAACTTGTGTGCTTTTCTTTCATTTACTGGCCGTCCCTTCCTAAATTTTGCGACCATCACATAGCGATCAGTATCATTGTCGTCTCCACTAAAACTGTCTTATAGACATTTAATACAGTATTTATCATTGTACACTATGAGCTGATTTATCTGGCACCTCAGATCCCAAAGGGTTGCCAGATACCACAGTTTCCAGGCATTAGACTGTTATACCCAATGCATATCTCAGTTTTTCACTTGACATATTCTTCCTGTTTCCCCTGCCTCACTTTGTATTCCCCTTTTTATAATTACTTACTACATATTCTTCAAAAACATGATACAAAGAAGCATTTTGCTTGCATTATCTTAACTCTTTGCTTACATGAACAATAAATAACTCTTCTTGATCAACTTCTGCTTCTTGTACTCCCAAAATGGCTGCTGGGTGCTGCCAGTACATGGATGAATGTAATGTATGTCTGTAAATTTCTACTTTCCAGATGGTCCACTGCCAGATAAACCAACTTCTACTGGACTTAATGTTACTTTAAATGCACGTGTAAGAACATTAGCACATAATTGTGCAAATGTACATACTGTGTTGAAATTTTCTTCCCATATTTTGTAAATACGTAATTTGTGTTCATGTTTGAACATTTAGTGAGAAATGTTTCTGTTTCAGTGTTCTGAAATATTGTTTAATATTTGTGCCATATCTGCCTACCATATTTATCCAAATGTAAGACAACATTTCTTAATTCATCATTTGTAAAATGGTGTATCACATTATTACACCACACAAAGTTATATGTGTTCTGTGTAGGTCCTTTCCTAATAATTGAAGGATGTGGGAAGGAGGAGTCATCCTATATACAGTGTCACCTTATATTCCAGTCAATATGCCATATATGTTGGACGGTTGGTGGTTTTGATGATGTTCGCATCAAGTTTCATGAAAATTTATGGACGTATGGAGACTTAGTTTTGGCGGACTGATATGTGTGACCGTGTTAGACCGTGTGATGAAAACTGGGGACAGTTACATTATGCAGACATGCAAAATACACATTCTAAATAAGGAAGCACTGGACAAAATTGCTTTTGGAATGGAGGTGTGAGTAAGAAAATATTGGATGCAACTTGCAGAGTGAGTGCCTGTGTGTGTGTGTGTATCATTGCCACAGAATGCCACAAATCTGCTGAATTTGCATCTGTATGCAGCTGCTGTGTGGTTCATGATCTCTGTACCACAGATCTTAAAGCATAACTGAATTTTGTAGACAGGCCCTTTGAACGGATGTATGCCAGGGAAACAACTCATTCCATTTAGTAAGAATGCCTGGTTTCACCCTAGTGGACAGCTTATCTCTCGCAGTAACAGGTACTGATCTTCATACATTCCATGGTAATGCACAGATTAACATTACCTGCTGTTACGGTTCATGTGTGGTGTGCTGTAAGTAGAGCACCCTTTTTGTTTAGGCCACTTATTCACACCAATATGGAACACAGGTTCTGACACCATTTTTAACACCTCTGTGAATACAACAAGAACTTATGCTTTTCTGAAGGAAGGAAGATAGGCAACAGCAAACACAAAGCCATTTCCAGAACCTTTAAATATTGTCAGTAAAAGTCAAACTTCAACTTCAGTGGGTAAACTAAAACAAATGGACCCCAACTCATGGCTGCAGCCCTGCTTGCTGTCACATGAAATGGTCAGATTCTGCATGCAGAATGATGCACTGGGGACAGAAGTGTCCCTGTTTGATTACAAGGCATTAACTGGTGAAGTATTTTGTTCCTCAGTAATTACATACACAAAGTTTGAAATATATGAAATTTTCATTGGCAAGCAACAATATATTGTATAGAGACTGTCAGTATACTACAGAAGATTCTGCATCCTTAGAAGCACAAAGAGTTGGTTTTGGATGCCAATGATAATTCTGTACCATATTAATGGTATACAATTTTTTTATGCATCATATACAGTTCTATATATCTATAGGAAGTTATAAACATGTAAAGTTGCAATCCCTCTCATTTCCAATGCTAAAATCAATCATTGAATGGTAAGTCATAATCACATTTAGCTTACAATAGCAGTACAACAAATTGGAGCCATCTCAAAATTCTAGGTGCCTCAACAGTGACATGAAGCAAGTTCTATTCTGAGAACCCACAAATATCAGGTGCCACTGTAAAGAAGTTAATTACCCAGACAACCTGGCACTGAGGATATTTGCACCCCCGGCTTATAGGGTTCCTTCTGGGTGATGCTGAATAGCCAATGGGCATGAATCAAAGGGTGCCTGGGCTATACTTCAGACAGTATATATATATATATATTACCTAGTGCTGGCTCTGAGTTTGATGAAACCTGTAATTCTTTTAGGTTAATTGCTCAGTCCTTTGTGTAGTGTTTCTTTTGTTAAGAAGTGTTCCACCAACCAGACAAGAGATCCACCTGTTGTAACAAAAAATGGGAATGTATAAGTATCCAGATACATTTCCCGAGCATGTATCTCTTTACAAAACGTTAGTAATTGGCAGTCTATTACTATGTACGTCAGCATGCTGTTGTAAATAGAGGCAGAAGATGGCCGCAATGAATGGTGGCAGAATGTATGGTTCAGCTGGTAATGCACTGGCCACTTATACCAAAACATAGCAGCACCAATTAGTACGTATTCTGACTCTATCAGTGTCTTGTCTTAAGTTAACATAATTGCATCTCTCTGCAGAACTTCCCAAGGTATGAGTACTGGGGTTCAATATTTCTGACAAAGTTTGTTCTTATAGGCACAGAACACTGCATTTAGACAGAAACTTTCACAAAACATAAAGCATGGCATTCTGTCATAAAATAGCTTGGTTTGGACAGAGTGATAAAACTAACTACATGCAAAAAGAAGTTGTATGACGGAATTCGGACCGGAGAGAGTGCACTTTGCAACTTAGGAAGAAGTACATGACAAAGAATATGAGGGAAGTTTGTCCATTGGATGGTTTTCCTCTGATACAGACTCTTTCATTTTCCTTGAATGTACAGATTTAAAGAATTTTGACACCTGTTGTTAGGAACAGTAGGCATGAAGCCAGAGGGTAGGAAGTGCAGCTTTAAAGACAAAGTGTTGGGGTCTCTTTCTCCTGAAATGTGGCTCTAAATCCTATAAATTTCTCCATTCACTATTTCTGCTACCTTCCAGATGAACCTTACAGACCATTCTAAACACTTCACTTTAAGATGGGCATCAATGCCCATACACACTGTACAGACAGTGTCTGATGGAGATTGTGTGTGTTGTCTCATGTTTGATGAAGTGTCAATCAGAGGAAACTTGCATTTCAGTCAGAAGTGTGGCTGTATTGAGGGCTTTGAGGACCTTGGGAACCAAGGCATGGCAAGGAAAGTTGCAATCATTCCCTGGTCTTCATGCTTTGTGGTCTCTGTTAAAAGTGGAAGCAACCAACACCTTACTACTTGATTCACAGAAGCACTAGGGGTGTGAGGCTTGCTAATTTCCTGATGCAGAACTGGAAGTTGTAGCCACTGTGTGTGAGACATGATTGCCAACAATCGAGGTGATGAAACTGTTGAGTGTTTCTGAAAAGACACCTTTATTCAGTTTTGCAGCTATATTTGATCCTCCCCATCTGCTTAAATGCACATGCCTTTTTCTCAAACATAACGTAGCAAATATGGAGTGTGAGATTACTGTGAATGGGGAGCGACTTACTGGTACTGTTCAGTGGGACGGCATGTTGAAGCTGTATGAAGTTGAGAGAGACAACTTGTATCACCTGCTGCCCAGTGTAACTGAGAGGCATATTCAGCATGGTGGCCATAATACAATGAAAGTTAGCTTGGCTGCACAAGTTATGAACAGCACTGTGGCAGCAGCTATCAATACCCTGGTTACAGTAGGTAAGAACAACAGCACTGTGAGTTTGAATGACACATAGGGTTGTCAGTAGTGCTCTTATATGGTGCCACAATTTGTGTAGATTATTTTCTTTTATAGAACTCTCTTGTCATGAAGGTAACTCTTATTTTGTCCATTATAGTTGCAGGTTACATGGACAGCAGGTGTCTATCACCGGCTGTGTTTTTGAACGAAATTAACACCATATAGGGGGGAGTAGAGTTATAGCTGCACTCATTCTTAACCTGTGCAGTAAATGCAGTTGAGAGGTTAGTTTCTAGTCTCCCTGTACCCATTGGATAGAACACTGTGTGGGTCACAGACCCTATCTAGATGTTACAGAGAAGAGAAAATCTTACACACTAACCATAGTAAGGTTTTGCATTGCCAACTAAGCAGTACAAGTAAGCACTTGGAACACTGGCAAAATGGTGCTAGTAAGATAAAGAGCTGTGCCTTTCTTAACAAAGAATGTGAACAGATTCATCCCCTTCTTTAACAGAGTGGATGGTTTATTACAATAGCTGCTGTTCAGCATGTGTGGATAAGAGTGAATGAAGAGGAAAAGTTCAAATGCCTTGAGACCCAAAACCTAAATCTGAATGGGCTGCAGAACACATTTGGTGCTGTTCGTTTGCACTGTGGGTCTAACAATAACCCATCTGTTGGACAGTCTGTAGATGCCCTTAAGACTGTCACCATCAGTGGCCTTGCTTGTAGAAGTCTTCTTAACCCAAACAGTGAGGATGATGGTGCCACTCTTCTGGACAATCTACATTCCTGTCTCAAGCCATCTGTTGTTTCTTCACCCAGTCAGTTGATAAGTCATGACAGGGAGACCACTGATGATGTTCCGTACATTGTTCACGTGACAAAGCACAGAAAGGGTTCCGCATGGCCATGTGTGCTGGTGACGTGAAAATGTTTTCAGTAGCATATGTCAGTGGTTTTATTGCCAGGCATCTCCTTCGTAATGGCAGCTGTGAAGCTTGCAAGGCCTGTCTGATATCTGAAATACCATCAACAACTGATGTCTACATAGGCTTCAAGGAGTGCAGCAGTACAGTACATTCCCTTACCTATCCAAATGAGAAGTTGGTAGAAACTGTTTGTACTGCTGTCAATATTTTAGAGGGTTTAATATCAGAGGTGGCTCACTTAGATACAGTCAAGTCCTGTATTAAAAGTGCCTTTAAGGAAAGTGTCAGCTTTGACTGGATTAAGTTGACTGGTTGTCATCTTCACCACCAAAGAACTGAAGATGATATTGTGAGGAGTGTCACAAAAATTTCAATTCCTTGGTGGTGCAAGCAGAAGAATGAATCACTGGGTGAAGCAACTAGGCAGAAGGCTGTAAAGAGGAAGTTCCAAGTTTATTGTACCAGTAGGTTAGTATGAAAGTAATGACTCTCCAATCTTACATTGTGGTAGAGTCCAGCTGAAATGTGATGGCACATGGTGACGCACAGGAGGGGAAATGAAGGGGAAACTGGCGAATGGAGTGGGTAGCCAGTACCCTTCACATTACCTCGGAACATGGTGTATCCAGCATTAATTACTAGCGCTGATGCACACACCTCAGCTGCCAGTAGTCAACTGAACTGATGTTCCTGCCGAATTAAATGGACTCATCCGTTAAGCCGAAAGATGAAATCTGGTTTCTGTGTGTGTGCCTTCACATTTCAAACCCAGTCTAACAATGATGTATGGCTTCTGTGTGGTCCTGGTGATCTTTAGAGTATGTCATTACTTCCTATTTGTAGCTGCCCTGTCCATCACAAGCCTGCTGTTTTAGTTGTTCTTGCAATATCTGGTGAAAAATCAAGCTGGTACAGTTCTAGATTATACCTTGTTCTTCTTTCTCATGCAGAGGACAACATATTTTGTGTAAAACTTTTCTTCCAAAAGTACATAGTTATAGTTGATCCATTTGCATTAATGTCCATGTTTTACTTCTGTAATCCAGAACATGTCTTACAAGGTTTTTGTATGTCCTGACCTTATACTGAATTAAATATACAGTTCACAATTGTTATGTATTATTCACCCAGCCTCTGCTTCCTGTTTCCTGTAACATGCATGTAGTTTTCCCTTCATTTCCTTTTAATCCCACTGCATCATCTGCAGTTGTTGATGCCATCAGTATTTTCTTTATGCCCTCTGATCTCCCAGTTATGTCTATAATATGGCTGCATTTACTGGTAAGAATAAAGAGCTTTACTTTCAAACAGACCTTGCCACTGTTCAGACCAATGTTTCCAAACCAGGTTTCTGTAGAACATCTTTAGGGTTTCCATAGAAATAGTGGAATTAATAAAAGCAGAGTGTGAAATATGGGTACCACAAAAAAAAAAATCAAATATCTGTCTGTCATAGAAGAACTGCGAGCAGGTTGGTCAAACATTTGGTGAAGAATTCAAAATTTTTGCAAAACAATAAAGCCCAAGTGTCGCACTGAGAGTAAAACTTATATTGACTTGAGATGTGAGGTTCATTTTGATGTTTAAGTACACTTTGTGTTCATGTGATATTTTAATATTTAAAAAAAAAATACATGAGACAAAGTAGTACAGTAGAAGTGCTTCAATTTTTTTTCCTTACAAGGAATGCCAACTTATGTAGCAGCTCCTTATAGGTACATTTTCTTGAGATTATCTTAGCAGTAATTGAGGTGCATTCTATATGATTAACATTTTATAGCCTGTAACCTTTCCATATATGGGGGTTCCTCAGAATATCGACAATTATTTTAGTGTTTCATCTGTGGAGAAATTTCTAATGTGCATCATCCCCGTTGTGTTTTGTTGGGTTAGACCATCCATTTCAGTGAGCAGTCTCTGAGAAAATATGCTAAAGCTGTGCATCAGGTTTCACGTAAAAATATGTAGGCTGTTTGAGTAGTCATGAGCATCACTGAATGGTGCACAGTGTGCTGTGTGTAGCAGAACACAAGGTGTAATTAATGTCTACTGTAACCGGTCTTGACATTCATGCAGCACTCGCAGAAATGCACACATCATTCTTCACATGTGCTCTGTTTCACTGTACAGTTAGTGTGCTCATGACTTTCAATTTGACATGTAAGTTGCAAATAACCAGTTATTCCATTTCATGTACATTTGGTTTTTAAACTTTTAGCTTTTATTTCAATTTTTTTTATGTCTGCCTGGGCTTAAAATTCGAGGTGCCCACAGTGCTGAGGATGCAAAATGCTGTACATCACCATTTACACAATTTATATACATATAATTCTTAAACTTGTAATTTGTATTGCAATTCGTATGCTGAGGAGATCTCTGCCACTGGCTAGGCTTGTGACACCACCAAGTCTGGTTTATGGTCATTAATTTTTGGCTGGAACATTCTGTATCAATTTTTACTACCTTCACAGGCCAGTGTGGAAAATGGAAACAGTATATTCCACAAAACTGTCACACAACTGCAATCAATGTACAAAGCCCATTCAGTCAGTAAGGTTCCTACAGCTACAATTTTTTTAATAACTCTTTTATTTTGTGGTAGGAGGTACTGATTGTGATAGAGGTAACATGCAGCAGATGGTGCAACAACCGGTTAATCATGCTATTTGGGGGATAATTTTATGTGCAGTGGTAATGATAGTGGAAACTCTGTCATGCAGAAAACTTTGTGGTGTGATGCAGTTTATATAGGGAAAACATTTCCACCCTTGAATTTCACTGCCAGTTAATGCTGGTGTTTGGTGATGGTGTACTGAGAGCGCGCATCACTTGTGGAGAGGGTGCACAGAGTTCAGAAGTGGGTTGGCATCCATAATGATGATTGCACCTCTCAGCCCAGCAGATCAAAAAAATGTGATCACAGCGCAAGTGGTGGAACTGGTTTTGGAAAACCATCAAAACACAATTCAAGATTTATCCATTGCAATGAAGTGATATGTGAAAACTACACCCAACATTGTCCATGCACAACTGGGATACAGCAGTGTGTGAGTGCATGGTGGGTACCAAGATGTGTGATGGAAGTTCACAAAAATTGATGTTTGGAGGTGCTCTTGCACTTCTTCAGTCATTTAAAGGAGGAATAAATGGGTCCCTTGAATCCATAGTGACATTGTGAGACATGGGTTCACAATTTTACTCAAAATGAGCTTTAATGCACTGGACACATCCATCTTCATTGACAGCCACATAATGTAAAGTGTAACAGTATGCTGGAAGGCTGTGGCATCTGTATTCTGTGCTGCAGGAGTTAACAGCATGTGTATTCATACTTTGAGACCGAACAGAGAATGTGAACATTTGCTGTGACATGCCATGCTGAGTGCATTAGGCTATTAGTTGGCAGAGACATGAACGTCTGTCATTAGGTATGATCCTTGTGCACGGTAATGCAGCCCCATACAGTGTACAGCAAACACAAAGAGTTGCTGCAGTCATGTTACTGGAAACTTAAGGTAAATCCAACATATGGTGCTGACCTTGCTCACCGGACTGTTATTTTTGGGCCAGTGACACAACATTTGCGAGGTCACTAATTGTACAGCAAGAAGAGTGCAGTAGTCTATTTACTGCCATGACAGTTGTAAATACCTTGCCAAGGTGAGACAAGTGCATCAGGGTGCTGTGGGATTGTGTCAAAAAAATAGTGTCACAACAGTGAAATAATTGTGCTTCATTTTATGTTGTGCGGTCATTCAAATTATCAGTATGACACAAGGAACCGCACTTACTGAACAGTCTTCCTTAGCTTTTCATTGCCATATATGCTGTTTTATTTCACAATCAGCAGTTAAGTTTCCTTGCCATATAACTGTAGTAGAAGTTTGAAATTCAATATATGTGGTCCTGATTGTAAAGTGTGTATTTATATTGAAAATGGTTTGTTTTCTCAGTTTTTTTTGAGATGCAATATGTAACAGTGTTCAGAGTGGGTGGGAAAAGTGTGTGATATTAAATACTATGTGACAATACATACTGCTGTACTGTAATTCAGTTTTCCCCAATGTGACTTTTCCATCAACGTTTCAGTTCTTGCTAATTTTTGGTATGGGATTTGAGGTGCTCACAGTGGTGAGGATTTGCATTGTGGTCTGAATTAGGACACCGTATAGTTTGGTAGTACGTACATGGTTATGAATGTTTTGGAGGAACATTTTGGTTCTGTCTATAGAGGCCATCAGATGATGGAAGCAGTAGGTCCAGGCCAAAACGTCTGTGCTGACTATTTATATTGCACGGTCCCATAACTGAGAAGACCACAATTTAGAACCTTAATATTACACACTTTTCATGCATTGTGGCACTTTGTTACAAAAAACTTCTGTACACATGTCAGGTAATAAATAGCCCTGTTATTTTACATTATACTTTGGCCTGAGCACAAATGTGTTGCAGGAAATATAATTAAAAACAGTGCGGTTTATTGCCTAACAAGTTATGTAGTTGTTTTGTAATAATTTTAATGTTACAAATTTTTTAGTACCATCATAAATAGGTGTGGTTATTGTATGGCAGGAGGCTGCTTTACCGATGTAGTGCTACATAGTTTAAAAAACTACCACCAGGAGCATGCCACGCCGGCTATCTGAATCTGTCGGGGCCGCTTGGTACGTTGTAATATTACGTTTTCACGAAGTACACATAATAATCTGTGGTATTTCACTGCGCATGGCCCACCATATAGGCTGTGATCACGGATTAGTTTCCGAACCCACAACGCATATTGGCTATACTAGATAATCTGTGCATAATGGTGCCGGAAATATACGGAAGAGCCAATAACGTACGTATCTTGAACTTCGAAACGTCTAAGAAAATACTTGGAATGAGTGTTTGTGAATGAAATGACGTCTATATTGCATTACTAGAATCTGAAACATGTCTGTAAATGATTTATTGAGAAGCACGCATCGTTCAAGTAAAAAAAAAAATTGTAAATGTAAAATTGGATTCCACCAATCAGATGAGAACTGTTTGACGTGGTGGGGAGCACACACGTGGTTTCTGTGCGTGTTTCAAGTAAGTTGTTGCAGCATTTCTTTGGTGGTTCCTACTGGCATAGGAAGTACAGTAGTAGGGTTCTATAGTGTACCCCTTGAAATATATTTGTCTATCAAGCGCATACGCACGCTACATGTGACAAGAAGAAATGTCGCTGGGCCAAAATCGTGCCAATCGTTTACGTCACAATCTTTTGGCAGGGTTAAACTACACACTATATGCACCACACATATTATCATCACTTCACAGACAGGAAACTTACGGATAGGAAACGTGTACTGTTGCGACCACAGATCATCTGGTTGGGACAATGGATGCTGCCATGTTTGCTCCCCGGTCCACCCCTTACAATCATACACCTTCTCGGCAGGGGCGAACAAACACTTTGCACCGGCCACTGAAAGTCATTTCTTATTTACGTGTAAAATCTTATTTCGACACTATTTGCGAACACACTAAAGCGCACAGCAGATAGACACTTTTGGTTATTTTTCTATTAAACAGGGTTGAAAAGTGACTCAAAAAACAACCCCTTTTCCACCACTAACTTCAAAATGGCTGCCGTTGAAATTTTCTATTGGTTGAATGATCGGTTACGAATTACGCATGAAACCCTCATTGCTAAACAATAGGTGTGGGATCAGCCAATAACACAACAATATCGAAAAAAGATGTTTAATAAAGGATGAAGTAAACTACATGTTTCGGCCTAATGTGGCCATCATCAGGTTTTCATCCGAAAGTATGGTGGTAGTGCTTTACAGGATTGGTATGGGTATGTCACGAT
>Ga0136643_10015849_pt1 | contig 11324 bp, 3 predicted proteins | sample TergutLab28metaG_FD_96883 | JGI IMG/M metagenome (GOLD analysis project Ga0136643, IMG submission 96883) | Labiotermes labralis P1 segment gut microbial communities from Petit-Saut dam, French Guiana - Lab288 P1 (version 3) (version 3) | ecosystem: Host-associated > Arthropoda: Insects >... | reverse complement strand
ATACTTTCGGATGAATACCTGATGATGGCCGGAATAGGCCGAAACATGTAATAACTATCATCCTTTATTAAACATCTTTAGAATATAAATTGTTGTGATATTTACTAATACCTGCACCAATTGTTTATATACACACAACGGGGATGACTCATTTTAGAATTTTAGAGGGTAAAACAAAGGTAGGAAAATTGACCTGATACCGGTACCAGAATACCGGTACCAGAATTCAGCTACAAAGGCAAGACAACAGACACTTCTACATGCATGTCACAGGATGTAACACTGTGTATTTTTGGCTAATGACTCGAGGAACAGGAATTTCGAAATTCTGGCCTCTATCTGCCTCCACAGTTTTGAGTATTTCTACATTCTATCGATGTCAAGATATTGGTCAGCAGAAGGGACAAATAGCGGAAAGTTGACTCTGAAACTTACGTCGCTTTACCACAGTTGCGCCTGGGCCAGCAGAGACACAAAGCACGGATTTCACATTACAGTTGTTCATACATATATACGTATAAACCGCCCTTTTCATTCGGAGCAGAACGCAATAGAAGCCAAGAATTCTGACTACACAAAGCAAAAGGAACATTTTGTTGTACACACGTGACTTACATTTAGAGCAATATTAGGTATATAATTTGATCTAGTGGGATAAATCTTGCGATTTTCTTTTCGAAGTATTCTCTTTTCTCTGTTCGTTTCCATGTGGCTTAAGTCCAACATAATGTTTTGCGTAGGTTATTTTACCGAACCAAAGAAGGTAGTAGACAAAAATGCCAGAATGACAAATGAAACCTCATAAAAAGAGAAAAGACCTCTTGAAATTTGTTGGGAGTCCCCTCACATGCAGCAACTAGAGCTTACACATGTAGCGGAAATGTCACAAAAGTGAAAAAAGGACACCAATCATATTTAATGGTGTAATGCCTCTTGGCGTCACGTCTCTTGGCCGAAATTTCTCTCTGTTATGTCTGTTCTTGTGCTTTCCATCTTACCTCTCGCCCATGTCTTGTATGCTTGATATATTCACTCTTTTGTCTATACCCAGAAAAAAATTCATTGTGTCAAATGTAATATTTGACAATATTGTCTGTTGTGTCCTGCTGTGCGTCATGCAACTGTCGTATTAGACAGGAAGGACGAAAAGGATTCATCGATACAGCTTGTACATTGTATGTCACAGAGCTCTCACAATTCACTGTTTTCTGTATTCATGTACTTCTGTTTTATTCCAGTTTATTAAGCATAGGTGAGGCACTGGCTGTTGTGTGTTCAATACTCATTTTCGGAAAGTTTCCTAGGACCCCAGACAGGTTGCCTGGGAAAGATCTCATATTTGAGAGCTGTTCAAATATCAGTCTATACCAGAGACACTTATTGCTTACAGTTCTCGCTTATAATTAATAGGTTTCCTGAACAATTTGTGGGAACCTCTTTGGTCTGTGTCGTTTTCTTGGTACCAGCTTCTTCTTAGAAACATTTTCCGTGTTTGTTTTACGTTGTTATTGTTTATCCTGTAACGATATTTTGCTGATCTAATCATTACGCGAATAATGATAGTAAAGACAAAAAATTACTTAACTTACTCTAATCGAAAATTACTTAATGCCATAATAGCCTGGGGGCTACATGGCAAACATAAAATGCCTGGACAACTTTGTCGTGCAATAAAAACTTGAGTTAACTCAGTATGTAATTCATATGGCGCGCCAGCTAACTTGGAAGAGAGAATATGATGAATGAGGAGCTGACATTTGTTTAAATTAGTTTCGAATTATTCAGTTTGGTTATGTATCACAGTTTACTGCAAGCATTAGGAAGTCAACGTTACGGCTCTCATATTATCTTGCTGCTGCTACTGCAACTACCACCACTACTACAACCACCATTACCACCACCACCACCACCACCACAACTACTGCTATTACTACTGCTGCTACTACTACTACTGCTGCTACTACTGCTACTACTGCAACTACTGCTACTACTACTACTACTACTACTACTACTACTCCTACTACTACTGCTGCTGCTGCTGCTACTACTATTGCTACTACTATCGCTGCTGCTGCTACCACCACCACTATTATTATTATTATTATTGACTTAATTACATTTCTCAGCACCCAACTGCTGGGAAACCTCCACCTATTCCAAATTGTCGCTGGAATTGGTCTCAGTCAGGGGAAGGAAATTCAACCTATATCCTAAGATCAAGGAGCCTGTCCTAGGTATTCGCGTACTATATGGCACTTTTGTAATGGTACTGCTATTTGCCCCACTGGTAAGACGTTTTTGGTTAAAACTATATTTTCTAGATATTTTGGTTAGTTTTTGGTGACAAGTCCTTCCGCTGAGATGACACAACGGTATACAGGTACCTTTTTAAGCTGCCCTTTCTTTTATTTCCAGGACCAAGTTTTAATTTTTCATAATTTTTTCTGTCTCAGTTTTGGGAAGTTCATGAGTCAGGGGAACTACAATATCGGTTACAAGTGCTGGTTTATTCTATCGATGAGCACTGTATAAGGTCTTTATTATTGTTGTTGTTGTTGTTGTTGTAACTACTGCCACAACCACAATCACCACCACCATAACCACCAATACCGTCATTGCAATCAATATTTTAATGAAACCTGGCTGAAGTTTTTCTCTGTTTTACAGAATTGGCCTGATTGATCAATAAATTACGACTCTATTTCCGTCACCACCTCCTTTCTTTTCAGGCTTCCGCCGCGGTGTAGCCGAGGTCTTCGCTCTTCAGCGATGTTACGCAGCGTACGTTGATAGTCTTGGACAGCTTGCCCGTTGAGGATGGGACGCATAGGTTGTCGCGAAACGTCGGTAAGCAACTGCAAACATATTCGACGTAACATCCCAAAAGAGTCACACATTTTTTTATTTAGATGGAGGTAAAGCTTTTCGGCTGACCTTCGAATATTGCCTCCGTTATTACTGGTACCTGTATTTCTCTGGAATTGTTTTATATAACTTGATTAATACAATACTGTAGGTATTTGAATACACTTGTTTTTTATGCAATAATATTCTAATTTAGCCAATCTCAGTTGCCCCTCGTTTACTGGGATTTTGGGTTCGAATCCCGCCGGAGGCATGGATGTCTGTTGTGTGTTGTCAGGTAGGGGTCTCTGAGTCCGGCTGATCGTTCGTCTAGATGAGTCCTACCGACTGTGGTGTGTCTGAGTGTGACCATGAATCCTTGACAATGAGGAGGCCCTGGCACACTGGGGGGCTCGTAAACCATGGTAAAAAACGGAGTCTAATTTAATTCTATAGCATAGGACACTAAACAATTGACACGGCACTCGGCCTGTATCAGGCTGTGTCACCTGACAGCTAAACTTGTTTCGTCTGTCGTTTACTTAAATTACCTCGTCTTTACAATAAATATTTGTCTATATAATCGTGTGAAGCGAAAATTTGCATATGTCTGCCATTGTCACCAAAATCTTGGTCTTTGCATGAAGGCATGATAAAATTTGTCTTCTTGCATTTATTAAATCACTGTTGCCAACACTTACTAAGCAAGCTTCCTAGAATTTCTACCCGTGATGTGAAAAGAGAGTCAATCCAAGGTAGTATTCAAATTTTAATATGTTGGTGACCTTTAAAATTTAATTTCAGAGTGTAAAACAACTTAATACCACGGGTTTATATCCTGTAGTTATGTCAGTTTTACCAACTAACTTCGCTCGTACCTCTGTGCATGCCATTCAAGCTGAAATGCACTAATAGCACAATGGATCCTCTCTTGTTTTGTGGGTCCCAGTACTCCATAACGCACTTTAGCCATGTTGTATATAATTAGGAAAAAAATAAATTTCCAAAATGTGACGCCGTGTAGCCTGGCAATTCATTCCTCATCTTTATGACGAAAGCAGGTTTCTCTTAATCGTCGGTACACGTCTATTAAAACAAAACAGCGCCATATCCCACAGGGCAACAAATTGTATAGTAACGGGTGTGACAGCCTTCAAACGCACAAGCTGAACCCAGGGGTGCACAAAATTTCCAAATACTGGGAGTCATCTCAAATTTCTAGTCATCATAATAGCGACTAGAAGCAAGTTTCAGACTGACAATCCACAAACAATGGTCGCTACTATACGGAATTTAGTCACCACGGCGAACTGGTACTCCTTATTTAAGCATGCCTGGACTAAACCCAGTTACTCAATCTGTAAGAGCTTATTTAAGACACCCGTGACTTTTAAAGTTTTCTGAACTACGAATAACTCTTCCGGGAAACGTGAAATACTGTAAGCCCCAAAATAGAATTTGCAATTGTACTTCCTTAAATTGTTGTAAGTGATGATTTTTAGTGACATGAATATGGTTAAACGCTAAAAATGTTTAGTATTCATACGTCAGAGATACAAACACTACAAATATCGAATCATGCCATTACAAAAAGTGTTTGTCCCAGAAATTGACAGCAGTATAACAGGTGCATGTATGATGCATGCACTTCATTCAAGTACTTGTCGGATATAAAGCACATCTTATAATAAAACTCACAAGTTAATCTACTTCATGCAGCCTTTACAGGTGTACAAGTTGCACAAGAAGCGACAACAGCTGTTTGGTAGCTGGAAAGCCAATCGTCGTTAGCAAGCTCTATATTTACAGGAGAACTGGAACTGTGGCTGGGCTAATTTCCTTGTAGAGCGCTACGAGAACAGACGTCGGTGGTTTGGACACCGCGTCGTGGCGCACGTCACATATACACCGCCACTACATCATGCGCCACCATTTCCATATATATTGCTAGTTACTTCTGACTGAGAGGAATCGGTAACTAGACAGAGTGACTGCGCCTTTCCCAGCTGTACACTAGACTCCAATAAAAGTGGTGGCCAGAGTTTTCATTAGCTGATAGCTTATTTAGCTACAGTATTAACTACTAAATTAAAATAACAAATAAGCACGCATTAGTTAAGTATGTAATCTTTGACTTGAAAAAACTATTACGCATTAGAAAATTTTTAAACTGCATAAAATATCAACTTCCCTGTTGTTTATTTAACGATTCTTTCAATGCCCCAAATTACTCGTATAGAGTCGATTGGTCGGATTATTGGTGCTGGACGCACTTGAACTTCTGCGGCATAAAACCTAATATATCAGCATTGCCTTCAGGAAGAATCACGAAGAATCTCCTCTAGGAAAGCCAGTGTGACGGACAAGATTCCAACAGGTGCCTCCCCATAATGGCCGACAGGATGGTGTAGGCGGCATAACGACTCACTAGGGGATGGACGGCCTGAGGATCGAATTCCAGTGTGGACAAAGTTTTCCGTGTCCATCCAGACCGGTCTGGTGAACCACCCAGCATCCTGTAAAATAGGTACCGTGTCTTTCCTGGGGTAAAGCAGCCGGAACGTGGTGCTGACCAGCCACAACCTTTTAGCGCCGAGCTTGCGAAAGTACTGGAGCTATACCTCCTCCTCCTCCTCCTCCTCCTCCCCTCTCTGCCTGTGTAGGCATGTGACAGGTGAAGTTTACCAATTGCCTCCCAATAAAATACTACACTTTCAGTAAAATGATACTGAATTTAGGGCTGAAAGTTACTAGTGGAAAGTGTCCTTGGGCCGAGAGACGAATCTTGGTTAGAGAGGAGAAGTAAAGTGAGTGTTAATATACTTCTGTATCTTGCAACAGGAAATTGTCTCAAGTATGATGCAGTTACATATTGGTTTTACCTGTTCCAAGATGCGGACAGAATGTTAGGGAAGAAAAAGAATACTGGCCATGTGGGAACAATGATAAGACGAAAGGACCAATTTAAGCAGAAAGGAATAGAGAGATATGTACTCAGATTTGGAAAACGCTGATGAGGAAGAGAATATGGCAGACATAAACATATATTACAAATAACATTAAAAAAGCCAGGAAGCAATGAAAATAGGAATTTAATGCTGTTAAATCAAGTAAAAGGATCAAATATTGAGGTTTTATATATTAGTGACGTCATGTCCTCTAGTCGTAGGTAAAATTGGATGTGACGTAACAAGGCTTTTAATTGTTTATGTAGATCAAAGTGAAGCACATACAGATATAGAATTGCGTTTTCTGAAAACTATAAATACACCAGCAGACTATTATGATTTTGCTTGTCATTTTGTACGGTTTTCATACTCGATCTGTCGTCACAAAGGAAGAACTGAGGCAAGGTGATAAAAAATGCAATGCTGTGAATATGGCCTTAAGGAGGAAAAAGTAGCATAACTTAAAGTATATATTATCTAAATCAAAATAATTTTGATTGGCAGGACACGCAGTATGCATGGAAAAGATGAGATAAACATTCAGCAATTTGCTCGGGAAGTCTAAAGAATAAACGTATTGGGAATCGTAAAGTAGATTGGAGAATAAGTGAGATAAAATCGAGCCGCGGTTGGTTCAGTCTGACACAGGCAGCTTACTGTTTGTGTTTTATAACAGAGTTTTGTAAGACTGACGTGCCACTTATGCGTGCGTGCGTGCGTGTGTGTGTGTATATAGAATAACATTAAGGTGGATTTTGCGGTATTGAAGAGTGACGTACTTAAACCAGACCAGACCAGACCAGACCCGTCTCGGCCAAAGGCAAAACACAGGGACGGGCCTCTTAAAAGTAACAATAAACATAATCATTGCTTTATCACCAATGCGACTGCAGCCTTATAATGTAGCAGTTCGCTTAATACAGGTACTCTGTATTCCAAACTGAAGTTACCGGTAAAACACACCCACACGTTTTCGTGTGTCTTCATTCGAAATATTTTGTAAATAAACAAGATATTTAAGGTTACATTTTAAGCACTTTAGTCGCATTATGAATGAGACATTTGCTTTGTTTAAAGACATTCTATCAGCTCAGAGTTTCGTAGCATGGAAAGTAATTCAGAGGTAATAATATTGGGTGAATTATAATGCTTCAGGTTGGAAGCGGTTATGGATCATTTCATACTCTTCTCTAGACAACCTTGATGAAGGTATTTCATAACCTTTCTGAGAACAGCGCTCCAAACGACTTGTCTACAGTTGGTTAGTGCACAGACACGGAATTATATGACGAGATATATGACGAGACATTACCACTTACCTTGCTGTATTTACTTCACTGCGGTTGTGATTTTTATATTAACCTGTTCTTGGGTAAAATGGCAGAATGAAGACTTTCATTTAACGAAGACTCAGAACTTAGACCGCCAATTTAAAAAAAAGTGGTCTCACTGGGTGGGTTAAAATGCAAATTAACAACGAAACTGAAATGCCAGATAATCGCTATCGTCTGCGAGTATCTTCCGCTAAATTTTTTCTGAGAGGATGGATGTGTTCAGCAGAGTTCAGCAGAGTCCTCTGGCGGTCCGTTACGTCTTATTGATGCAGGCTTGCATTTAAAGTAACAGATGACTTTAGTGCCTGGTCTGATTTTAATGTGAAGAAAATCGTGTAGGAATAAGGCAGCTAGCAAATTTAAACTTTTGATAAGTGATTCACTTGCGAGTTCGTCCTTTACATCACTGCTACTCAACATTAATATCGGGAGGACGCCTACAAATACAGGGTTATTCGAAATGATTGTCTGGATTTTAACAACTTTTTATACACAATACACTTGAGATAGGAGTATATGTTTTTTTTTATATAATAGAACAACACTCCAAATTTTTGTTACATACCTTACAGGCGCTCTATATTTGCACCCTTTGTGATTCTACAAACATCAACACGATAATCGATTTCGTTCCAAACTGTTTGTAGCATGTCAGCGGTGATGGTTTCAATGGCGGTTCTGATTCGTACCTTCAGTTCCGGGATATTTGTGGGAAGAGGAGAACATGATGTTCTATTAAATAAAAAAATACATAAACTCCTATCTCAAGTGTATTGTGTATAAAAAGTTGTTAATACCCAGACAATCATTTCGAATAACCTTGTATTCTAGAAACGTAATATGACCCCTTGATAAGATATCGGCTCCTTAAAGCGTCTTTAGTCACAGGCATAACACAAATCATGCCTGAACATTTATAATCCTACTGCTATTCGTAAGCCCTTTCCTTGTAAGAGACCTGTCAGACGGTGAGTCCTAAAAGCTAGGACATATCACTGGCTTTACTTACGGGAAATGCGATTATATTTTCATTTATCTAGACTGTACTGTTCATTCTTTGTCCCGGCGGACAAACCAAACATTTCAGAAGACAATCCGACAGTACAACATGGTTCAAAGTGTCGTGGTACCATCTGGCGACACCTCTCCCTCGCCGACTCAGTGGACATCTCAACGTCTCTCCCACAGCCAGTGAAAACAGAGTGAATATCCATGACAAACAGTTAAAGCAGCGATAGTGCTGAGTCCACTAAGTTACGGATAATGAGCAATAAAACTGATAACATAATACCAAATACTAATAATAGTTATGTTTTATAACAAATATAGAGCTCGGTGTCAGAAAATGTAATCAAAATGTGGTGGTATTATCGGAGATGTGAGTGACAACAAGACACGCAACGTACGTACGTACGTATATCGTAACATCGAGCGAGGCGCATCCTTTTTACCACTGTTGCCGTGGAACAGCAATAAGTACTACATATTCTGAGTAAGTGCTTGTAGCCTTAAGTATCCAGCATGCCATATTATATTGCCATTTGTGGCATGACCGGCTGTACAATATTTTTCTACTTTCTCTCATAAACGACGCGATTTTCGAAAAAAAAAAAGTTATGGAATATTAATACGTATTTTGAATTTCTCTACTAAATTTATCTGAAACGTGTCTCATTCTAAGAATAGCTGAGAGCGACGTGGTCTGCAATTGGTCTTCACGTAAAGTACCGTTATCCTTGTACTTTAATGAAAATTGAATTTTATCTAAATATTTTCAAAAAAGTCTCAGACGTAAAATTTCATGAAAATCCGTCAAGTGGGAGCCGAGATGTTCCATGTGGACGGACAGAGAGACAGAGAGACAATCAGACGGACAGATATGACACTAGTAGTCGCTTTTCGCAATTTTGCAAACGCGCCTAAAGAAGGAGTGAATCTCTGTTGGACACTTTAAGATACGGATTGTTTATGCCTCATACTTTCCCTCGCCTGCTTCGTGTAGCTCTTAGGAAGCATATATTTGTAATTACTTGAACACATTTCCAGACCAGACCGCAGTATCTTTACAAACAAATCCATGTTACTTTACAGCTGAATGTCACTTTTTGGGTTCGTCTTCGTTTCGAGTCTGTTTTTGAGCTTATTACCAATTTCTACAGTCGGCATTTGACCTCAAGGAGCCGTCGCTCTGAAGACAGTGTAGGTCCTCCACCCGTCAGGAGTCGTAGGAACTGCTAGTGTTTAAGTTTCTTGTGTAATCTGTGTATTGTTTTCTTCCCCAGTAAAAGATAAAATTTAAAATACATAAACACAAGAAACAAAATTATAATTGTGGGACAAGAAGTGAAATATACATTCAATTCCCTTTCCTCAGAGTTTCTAAACGCAGCTCTGGTAGTAATTTAGAACAAAAGAATACACAACACTTACGTCTTACACGTCGGGTGTTCGGGAAGTGAAATGTTAACGAACTTCCCTAATCCAGACAATTTCCTCTGACAGAAAATTTATCAAACCATCAACGGTACAAGTTTGACTACTTCTTCAGCTGTGGTATTTATAATGGTAGCCATAATAAGCAGTTTATTTCTCCAGTACTTTTAGACTGCCTTAACCAATGTGTCCTACAGTGGCATATTCATTAACGTGAGTCTAATGTATCGTGCACATGGTGCTATATGGAAGAGCTACAGAGCGTGACAAATTGGCCAACCGGTTCCCTTATATGGTAGAAAATGAGCCCACGTACCACTTTGACTGATAGTTTAATAACTTTCAGCGTCCTAGTAGAAGTGTGCGACGGTCCCATGGTCAATTAATGGATGTCGAAGGTCTGTGTGATAGGAATTTCAACCTAACTGTAAGCATGGCACCACTTACTCTTCAGGTTTACTTGAACTTTGTAGGTGCGCCAGGAGTGCGAGAGAATTCTCCGACTCACTTTAAATCTTCGTCGATTTACTCCGAGTAAACTTTCACTGGTGGTTCAGAAGCCTCGTGAGAGGAAATGGCTATTATGTAGACACATTTGGTGTTACCGATTACAATTTGTGCTCTCCCGTTCCTTTTATGTTCTCATGGAAATATTCAGTAAATTGTTCCAAATGTATCGTATCAAGAAGCAAGGTGAGAAACGTTATCTGATATTTATGGATGTCTGTCTCTGGTTTCCGAAACAGAAGAAATCCATAAAATTCCAAAGAATTTGCTGTCCATGAGGAACATTCCATTTGTATAAACATTTCCTACGACGCACCTTTGAAAAGAAACAACATGGGAAACACGGACCGATGATCGAATGCAGGTTTGGTTATTTTGGGAAAAGAGATTGCAAAGAATTTGGATGTCTGAAAATTATGTTTACGAATAAGGTGCTTGTTCCTTCTTTGTCTCAAAGGAAAAGGTACTTTGACGCTCATTTCTCTTTCCACAGGGTTCTGCATCTTACTTCTCGCCCTGTGTACTTACAATTCCAAACTACGTTTTGCCCTTTTCATCACCAATTCCATCTATGAGCCGTTTCCATTTTATTTGACACGTGATAATACCAACTAAAATATCCACTTTAAAACCCCGAAGGATTTCAGTATCTGTTACCTAAACGTGTTTATGCAGATCAGCGTTCGTTTCTGCCACCCACTGGTACTATATTCCAATTACACTCTTCCACCTTTTTACAATTATATTGGAAAAATTTCTAACAAGTAAAGCCCTGCATTTCTCTTTATTATTGTGAAAATGTATCTGTAGGAAACCATTTAATTTATAGAAACACCTGTGCGACCCTTATTTTTCATTTCTTATTTTTTAGGATTTTTCCTCGAAAATTTAATCTCATATAGTTAATTTATCTTTATGTATTTTAAAGACGTAAACTTGGTTAAAAGACGAACAATTCAGGAAACTGATATGACCTACGGTTTAGGGGCATGGGACTGCACTACGGACCTACCAACCACGGAACACCAACGGAGTTATTTCCGTCACCTTAAACGTGTAAACGCCTACTGCAATTTACGACGGCATTGCTTCCTATTTGTGTGGTGTTGAGGAGAATATTTGGACCTAGGAGGGACGAGGGAACGGGGGAATGGCGGAGATTGCATAACGAGGAGCTAAATGATTTGTACTCCTCACCCAATATTGTGCGGGTGATAAAATCGAGAAGAATGAGATGGGCTGGTCATGTGGCGCGTAT
>Ga0136643_10015847_pt1 | contig 11325 bp, 6 predicted proteins | sample TergutLab28metaG_FD_96883 | JGI IMG/M metagenome (GOLD analysis project Ga0136643, IMG submission 96883) | Labiotermes labralis P1 segment gut microbial communities from Petit-Saut dam, French Guiana - Lab288 P1 (version 3) (version 3) | ecosystem: Host-associated > Arthropoda: Insects >... | reverse complement strand
GGAGGGCTACATGAGAAGCATGTAGTGGCAACTTGGAATGTTGGGAACCATCTCAGCATTTGCTTATAGACACAGGGAAACCAAGAAAAACCTGTGTCGAGGTGGCCGGTCGCAGGACCTTACGAATACTGACTTCTAGCCAGCAGTCCGGCATCTAAAGTACAAAACAGCATAGCACACACAGTACAACAAATACACATAAGATAACTACAACAATACACACAAGACAACTACAACAATACACACGGCCAACCAACAACAATTACACACAAGACAACTTAAACCTAGCAACAATACATGCGAGACAAATTAGAATACAACATGTACAGAAGGTAAAAACACCCAAGTAAGAGAGTACTGTGTTCAGTTTCTTGTAATTGTTTTTTTCCCATCATTAATTCACTCACGCCTATAGGAATACACAGGGTGATTTCCTTCCTGTTTGGCCAATAACCACCCGCCGGACGCTTCGCTAACGTTACGTCATACACCGAGTCTCTCGAGGTTTAACAACAGGTAAAGGAAGCGAGAAAAGGTTTTGCTGTGATAACAACATTTACAAATTTTGAACTTGTTTTAAAGCAATTAGGTGCGTTTATTTGGAATAAAAAGAATAAACTGAGCCTTTAAAGAGTCCGATAAAAACTAAAAAATTGTTACGACAGATGATAAAAATATTGCCCTCCTGACCAAATGCATTTGTTAAAACTGCAGAATATATTTTTATTTATTCTTTGGATTTTTTTTTCTGAACTCGTTAAACTTTCTTGATGGATGTTTTTCTTAATTCTTCCAGAGTGCGTGGATTTGTTTTATACACTTTATCTCTTAGACTTCTCCAAAAGTGAGATTTACAAGGCGTTAAATCGGAAGAATGTAAGGGCCAAAGACCGCGCCTAATGACGCGATCATCTACGGTCTCTCGCAGGGTTTTGAAATGGGCGTGAAATTTAGCTGTCAAAGATAACAGACCTTCCCTATGAATCATCCCCGTTGCTGCTGGTGGTAACGAATTTCGATGTTCTTCAGAGACTTAACAGCATGCGTCAATGTAGGTACAGTGTAAACCAGCGTGTGTTTTTAGAGCACCTGCATGTTGTGTGTATGAAAGTTGTTACGCTCTACTGTGTTGCGAAAGGATTTGCAAGATTACCTGTCCGAGCACTTGTACTAATATTGCACCAATTCTGAGACAGGGTGTAATCCGTTATGGTTGCATACATAAATAAAACGTTAACGGCATTATTACTATGCCACTGCAAATGGACGGTGCTCTAAGAAAGACGTTTGGAAAATTGGCTCTGTCTTAATCCTCAGAATGCCTGCTGATGAATATTGTAATGGTCGCAAATTAGTGGGCTTCTTTCCACTCTCTTATTTATGGACGGAGACGGAACCACTCTCAGAACTGTTGTTCATAGAATAGGGCGTTTTAATCATATAATGGTTGAAGTCCGCTGTAGTAGTAATAGTAGTAATGCAGATCTTCATTAAAAATATGCTGGCAAAAGAGTCACAGGATCAATTGCATCTACAGTAAAGACCGACAGTATTCCACATTTGAAAACACACCGAAAACCAAGTGAGAGCAAACCGTATCTAACCACAGCCAGCTTAACCCATGTCAATTTAATCAAATTCATGTACCATTAAGCGAGATCGGTTGGTTGTTCTATGTCTGTGAGAAACTTGTTCTCGTAGATAAAAAGAATCGTGTATGTTGATTGGTGTTGTAAAATAATATGATAAGGTAACGTTTAAGCCGGAGCGGGGGGGGGATTAACAGATCAAGGAAGGAAACTGCAAAATGAGGAGCTTCTTACTTTGTATTCTTCAACCAATAATTTCCGAGTAATAAAACATAGAAGGTTCAAGTGTGTGAAGCATGTGGTACGTATGGGGAAGAGAAGATGCATGTAGGGTTCTGGTAGATCAATCTAAAGAAACAACTCTGAAGGCCTAAATGTAGATGGGAGAATAATATTAAAATTGATCTTACAGAAAGAGGATTCGTGGGTTTGAACTTAATTGATCGGATTGAAGTAAGGACAAGTGTTCAGATCTTTAAACACGGTAATGATCCAAAAATGTGAGGAACTTATTTGCTAGATAAGATATTTTAGCTTCTTAAGAGTTAAGCATATATCAGTATCTCCACAGATGGGATTAGAAGATGTGTTTTTTTCAGGAACTCTTCGACATGTGAAACCAATATTAAACAAAGTGAAATTGCTGAGATTCCAAGCTGGCACCCGAGAACAACAGTTTCCAAAATGGACGACAAAATTTGCGTCTGTCATTAAGTTTGCGACGAAATTTTTTATCAGGTTATAAGCTATTAATTTCAAAATTAATACTAGCTCTTCTCTACGATTTCCAGTAGCGAACACAAGCAGCACTTTCACACAAAGAAAAATTTATTCACTTTACTGCATAGAATTCTCTCACCTATCATAAGTGAAAGCCGATTCCAATGGCCACCTGATGTAAGGCATGGGACTGCGATCCTTTGTTCTTTGGGACTGTGGGTTCGAACCCCAAGGCAATCCGGATGTATGTTTTTTTGTGAGTGATGTGTGTTGGTATGTAGACGTCTCAGCGACGGGCCGATGACTCGGCCAGACGAGTTCTACCAAGTGTGATGTGTCTGAGTATGATCTCGAAACCTCATCAGTGAGGAGGCCTAGGCCCACTAGGACTGTGGAGGAATGGAAAAAAATCACAAGTGAAATCTTTTCCCTTATTTTTATGAAAAAATACATGCTTCATTAAAAATAAAATAAAAATTCCATGGAATTAAGGTAACAGAATATAATATAATTACATTTTCCTCCGAAAATTAATGTCGTAATACTCTACCACTTGCACGTGCATTTTTATTCTTTCATAAACTCAAAATGAATAATGTGTTAATCGGATCCACAACCTATAACTTTTTTTTATCATTCCTTCAATAATTCCACCATTTTCTTACTACAAACAACACTAAAGCGACGAGGGAACAGTGTAATTTTATAAGCGTGATGACAGACGGCGGAGGAGGGGAAGGATTCATGAACGTGTCTTCAAGAAATTCAATTGAAGGCAACTTACACCATTCTCCCTCCACTGTTTTACCACATCGTATCCCTGGAGGAAAAACTGAGAGGAAGCAATAAAAGGATAGGATTTTGGTTGTCCCCTAAGAACTAGGGAGGAAAGAAATGAGTTCGCTGAAGATGTTCTGATGTCTGTTTTAGAATAGATAACATTATTTGTTATACCTTTAGAACTCATTTATTTTTAGGTTAAGAAAAACCATACCCATCCAGAAGAAAATAACATGACTGACCCAGATATAAACGGACGAATTACATTAAAATCAATTTAAGAAAATATTTTTAGGACGTCTAGATAATTTGTACTAGCTTATGATACGATACAATGGCAAGCTATTTTTTAAGCAGCAATGAATCTGAGGTTTCCGTTACAGATTGTAGAATTCTATCAAAACATTACATCAACAATAGTAGCACAACTGTCGAAGACCTGTTACTATCCTTCCAATCAATATCAGAAATTACTTGTTTTTTTTACCTTAGTACATAATTAACAATTCAGCAGTGATGTCAATTTTTAGAACTTCTTATAAGATGAAGAAATGATTATTAAATTTGGAATTAATCTATTTAATGTCATACAAAAATTTCAAGAGAGGAGTAATTATTCTAAAATATTATAAGTTCAGTAGTGCATTTTAAATTATAAAATAATCTGGAATTAGAACATTTCTTTTTGAAAGGCAATGGAAAGAAAGCATCAAAACAACGAGAGAAAAATAAAATGCTGGTGGCATTTTTTGAGGAAACTCTTCTGACGTTCCAAAAGCATATTTAGAAAGGGACAAAGAGAAGGGTTTGTCGTGGTGGCTGCGGGTGTGGGGATGAATTAAACTTCTGTACAAGAAGACAACTTGACTTCCCCACCCATTGTCAAAACTCAGCCGAGTGTTTGAATGACGGGAAGACAACAGCTGACGTCAAGATGTGAAAATAACAACTCGCACTGCACATTCTGCTCTTCTTGTATGAGAAAATGCCATGAATAATTTCTGTTTTCTACTTTCACTTTGTCTTAATAAACACAGTCCGTCGTAGTAGCTACTGTACTTACCATAGGCCATATACAGGGTGTGACGCATGTAATTCTCACCAGTCTGCCTTCATGAACAAAATCATTGACCGTAGTTCATTCCGACTATGCAGAAGCCATATAGCCAGTGTAAGACACGTGCCGACTTCACAGGAGTTAACACGCCGGATATACGAGTAACATATTATCCTCTTTACTGTAATAAAATAAACGGTTATTAAGATTATTAAAATGAAATATGTGCTTTAATTTTTTCAAATAGTGTAACGAATAATCAGCAAGTATTTAGAAACGTATCCACCTACCCACCTGAAGGAAAATAAGGAAGTCTTCATTATGTTTAGAATGCACTAAAATCTAAATTATTTCATTTTGTTATTGTAGTGGCCTGAGACAGGAAGACTTTGAAGCACGCACGGTAGGTACATAATAGGATGTTCTGTACTAATTATGACTAGATAAAAAGCCCTTTGAAATATAACGGGAAATTGTTTACTGCATAACATTATCTTTCACTTTTTTTCCGTTTCATTATCTCTCTATACATTCTCTCATTTCCTCCCTTCCCCATTATTATACTACGTTTACTTTGATGTGAGGTCTTTAATAGCATACATTTTCTCGTTCAAAATGTGGGTAATTTATTAATCCAGCAAAACTTGACTCACGGTGCAAAATGTGTTTACATAAGCAAGGTGCTACAAACAGTATTACGTATTACGCCCAATAGTTTATGATTTATTCCAATGCTTGTTTCTAATAGAGTAATGCAAAAATTTCTGCTTTTCATACTATTAAGTGACACTGATACGTAACAATAATTTATACGTGATAAAATAACAGACCGGACAAAACACGCGTTATAAATTTGCAACTATTTACATTTCAGCAGTTGCGCATCTTCACCATAATGTCGCCGTTAACCTAAGACGAACAAGAACGTGGTGGTCAATGCAGAAGAGTAATCGAGAACATTAATGAAAACCACAGAGAGGGACTAGGCCTAGAAACACACGTTCGATGAAAGGCGATTTAAAACGAGAGTTTTTTGGGGGGAAACAGTAAAGGGTTAGAAATGAATAGCCACAGCACAAAGCGGAAAAATATAAGAAAGTTCCCGTCGAAGTTTAACAGGAAAGATAGAAATGGAGACGGTAAAGATATATCTAATGTCGTGGTAAAGGGCATCAAAAATGATAGAGGAAGAAGGATGGAATGCGAAAAGGATCGCAAATCTCTAAATGAGAAGGCTGTGTTCTGAGATATTATTCGTGTCTCTCACTTCAGATAGCAAAGCTGAAAGCTGTTGCAGGGTGAGTATAGGGGTATAGAGAAGAGGAAGAAAAACCGAAGAATAGATGGGAGAGGGGAGAATGGTGTGATTCAACTTCGAGTGGATGGAAAGCTCATTTTGGAGTTGCAGTTTCCTTGCAGGCTGGGACGAAGGGGATTATAGAGAGCGGAGAGGAGAGACTGCAGGAGGACCAGCTTTTGGTAGTGACAAAAGGCTGCCGCCGATGCCTCCAGGAAGTGGACTAGATCCACAGAAGAAATTGTTGAGGTGGAAACAATATTATGGCACTCAAAATCACTACGAACGATGAACAGAATGTTAATAAGTTTAACGTCAGTATAGAACACATAGAAAATATTTGTAGAGGCTGGAAGTGACCTTTGAAAAAAAAAGATGTGAAATGTCATATAAAAAATAAAAAATAAAGAAAACACAAGTACAAAAAATATTATTTTATTGGGACGTAATAATTTGTAAGTTCACACTAATGACATCCTGTCGCTAAAAGCTCACAACTCTTTCTGCTACATAGACAGTGCTAGGGCCTTCTATGTGTTTCACTCTGTTATCTGGTAAATTAGAAATAAGTGGCTTTCATCCTGAAGATGGAGGTAGTATGTTCGTCGAGACCAGTCTTTACCCGTCTTTCTTAAGAACCGCCGTTGGCATCTTGCCAGTATGCAGTACCTTGCTTTCTACAAGGATGTTTAGTCTGATATGATATTTCTGTGGCAGATACTAGGGAGGAAAATGGGAGACCAGGTTGAGAATCCATACTAGGGGAAGAGATTTTCTTACAGCGATAACTATCCATGTAACACCAAGCACGGCACACTAATCCTTTGCTGGAAATTCAAGAATCGAAACGCATCAACATGGATTAGACAGAAAAGTGGAAGAGCACACTTAAAAGCAAGGCGTCTTTTACGGAACCCTCTCTATTCCGTAAAATGAAACGAGTCATTATTATGATAGCTATTAGCATTTCGTTGCCTAATCTTCCTTAGAGACAAAAACAGATCAGTAAACACGCAATGAAGGAAGCTTTCGTCCCGTCTAGAGTTGAGGTCTTGGGATAAATGTGTACGTTATACTGCAAATAAGCGATAAGAAGTGTTACCATGGATGTATAATGATTGCTGTTGCACTACAGGACGATCCATTGAACATAAACTGCTTCCCTACAGACATTCACAAAGCGGATGAAGTTACATTTGTGTTGGAGAAGGTTGGTTGCGGTTTAGATCAGAATACTTTATTTTGCCACTTTCTAGAAATCAGCATCTATAAAATTACGATTTTACTTCAGTTTGTGGTCATGTGGATTATTCAAACTTGCAGTCTCGTAGGATGGTACCACTGTCTCGGATAAACATGAGTTTTGCGTCATCTGGATCTAGATGATTAAGATAAGAACAGATGATCACTTTCTAACTCCTCTCCGCTTTCTGCTAATCTTACTGGCCAATTTCCTCATCGTCTCTCTACACTAAATGATTCCATCCTCGTCCTACCCACTACGAGCATGAAACTGTTGGCAGCGTATTCCTCTGAAACACCGGTTTCCAAGTACAAGAATACAAAACGTTACAACCCAGAAGACTGAATCTGAACAATCACCGCTACGGAAACCTGCCTTTGCTTTTCTAAAAGGTCTGTGATTTCTCTCTGGAGTCAATTTCAAAATTACACAACGCACTGCTTTGAGATTGAACCAGACACGATGCACGTACAAAGTAACATTGAGGCGCCCTCGTGTACCTATTTTTGCAGTGGAAAAGCAATAAGTATTACATGTTGTGAGTGTGAGTGCGTGTGTATGTGTGTGTATGTGTGTGTGTGTGTGTGTGTGTGTGTGTGGCCTTATTTATCCTGGATGCAATACGCATGCGCCATATTGTCATCTGTAGATTGCTCCGCTCCAACATATTTTTCCACATCATCTCATAAAAGGAAAGACTTACGAAAAAAATTATTGAACATAAATGCATATTTTCATTTTTCCTACAACTTTTGTCTGAAACATTTCTCATTCTAAAAAGAAATGAATGAGAAATAATAAAAATATCCAGTTGTCTTCATATAAAGCAACCCTTATGCTTGTCCGATTGCTGATAAGTCCTTAGCCCGACCAGGAAGGAAACGCGCTCGGAAGCATGTCAGAGAAGTGCGCGATTTCAACAACATCGAGACGCGAGCTGTCATCAGGTTTTTTTTTTCTGTAAGGCAAGGTGTCGAGGGAAACTCACGCCATTCTTTCAGAAACATTAGCCTGTTTTCTTCCTGGTCGCGCTAAGGAATTATCAGCAACCCTGTATAATGAAACTTGAATTCTCTCGACAGGTTTTCGAAAAATATTTAAATATAACATTTCATGACAATCCTTCGAGTGGTAGCCGACTTGTTCCATGCGGACGGTCGGACAGAAATGACGAAGCTAATAGTCGCCTTTCGAAACTCTGCGAACGCGACTAAAAAACATTTTTCTTGCCTATTGTGTTAATGACTTTCGTATAATTTTTGCAATAAATGTTTAATGTCTCCCTAAACAAAGTGAATGTTTTCTTCGTTGTAATGGAAGTTACCACCGTTCATCAGCTCAACCGTGTCCTGAATACCCTTCTTATCTTGTAGTTGAAGACGATGCGACTATCCATTTCCCGCAGTTTCTGATGTATGGGTAAGGCGTCCAGTCAGAAGATTCCTCAGTTTACCAGATGGTAGCCAAGTCGCTTTAATGAATATGCTACACCGGCTTCTAAAGAAAGGTACACAATATCCATCTTAACATGAAATCCGCATGTAACATATACAGATCGCCAAAAATCCGAAATCTAAATAACACTTTACCTGGTCGCCATATCGTTGTCTTAACTTTCTACAAGAATATTACTGGAACGCTGCTGCATATTTTATTAAGTCATTTATCATATAACACTTCAGGACTCCCAAGTATATGGTGACAGTATCGCTCACACCTCACAGTTTCGCGATCCTCTATGGAGTATCCTCTGATTGCAGAACATTCATACCAATTTTGTAAAAGGTAAACGAATCCAAAATTTCAAATGAGACACACTCAGACACACAACCAAAACATCAATATAGTCTAGGAAATCAAAATTTTTCCTGTGTTGGTATGGAAAGTAAGCTAAAATCTAGGAATATTTCGTTTAAAATACATATCTTCAATATCTGTACGGTAAATAATTGCAAGTGGACACTGATTTTCCTTGCCGAAAGAACTCAGTTCTCTTAATCGTATACAACATTGACTTGTGATGCACTAAATTTTTTTTGCGTGATAAAATTCTCTATAGACATGAAGGTTAGTTTTCGAATAGGATTTTTGTGCTATGACTATATGCATTCAAATTGTAGGTTTACATTTTCAATTTTCATTCCGGATATACACAGTCTCTCCTACATAAAAAGCAATTTACATTCTTTGCTTTTAACTCTGAGCTTAATAAATGGCACTCTTTATTTTTAACACATTGCACTGTATGGAGAGCAGATGTGGAGAGAGACAATTCCCAGTAGTCCTTTTAAGATATAAAGGATCTCAAAGTGTTTTCAAGAGATTCTTCAGAATGAAGATATGATGTAATATAAACCGCCTTCGTCTCCTTTTGCACATAGCACCACAGTATACAAATTTGCTCCTATCTCTAACATGTTGATGGACCAAAATATCTCATAATGTTTGAGCCGAAAACTCTTCAGGCAGTTGAGAAGTTAAAGACGTCATTTAGTTACAGTACTGCTCTCCTACCACCTCAACCCTTCTGTAACATAACTAACACAAGTTCTAAGAAATTCTTTGTAGTAAATTAAGTGGTCACCCAGTCTTATGCATGTACAGGTATATTCTAAAGGTAGCATTATCCATCCTAAGTTCAGCGAAGCGTGAGCTAATCAGAATCTAAAGGCATATACAAATCTCCCTGCACACATTTGAAAAGCTGCAAGTACAGTGTTGCCTCAGTAAAGCAGAACCCGTCAATCCGCATCCCAGGAGGTCAGAAGAATTTTGGAAAATTATAGCCTAGTATTCTTCTTTGAAATCATTATTAAGTCGATTCTTATAATATTCTTATATATTGTTAGATATATTATCTCCGCTTTATAGAATTCTTCCGTAGCAATGATTGATGATTTTTTATGTTACTTACGTATAACACGGGGTTTTCCTCCGTTAGTGGTTCTGGTTCCCGGGTAATCCTGGCCACTCCTCCCCCCACTCCTTCCCCCGTATAGTCCGGATGACCGAGGGACTACTCTAATCTCCCCCTGCATAGATTTCGACTGATACATATCGATTTTTAATTTTATCATTACATACACATTTTGCGATTTCATATTACAAGCACCGACTTTATCAATAACCATGGAGTCCATAATGATTATAATTTTTACTTTCATTATTACGTTTATTATATTTTTTCCATGTCCATAAAACTCTTGCACCCTATTCGTAACGTTAAACGTTTCTCGACTCCTGACTGTACGTCATTCTATTATTAGGCTTAAACTGGAGTGCACATCTGTTGTACAGGAATTTAGTTACTTCCTCTCATGCTAAAAATACTCGTAAGTTTCCATATAATCGTTTTCCCTCCTCTCAATAATGGGGAGTTATACAAATACACCTTTAATTTATTATTTTGCTTGCTTTGCGTAATTTGGATGAGAGAAGACCTGAACTTGACTGTATATTTGTCATTAACGATTTTCTCGCGCCTGCTCTCATATTGCCCTTGTGTTACTTTGTTTATGTGCGGTTTCCGTTATGGGTCACTTGGATTTTGCCTTAGAAACTTATTAAAAATAATTTATTATTATTATTATTATTATTATCTTTTATAATGAGAGCCGTATTACGTAAGTACAGATTCTGTATACATTAAATGTATAACACACGACTTAGAAAATTCCATTCGTCATTACCTTCGTAACTTACTTAAAAATATATTCCATTATGATGTGTCATCATGTTATGTTCTACTTCTGTGCCAAATTTCACTTTTCCAGCCCCAGTACCTCCCTTGTTATTCCAATTATACCGCAAGGTTATGAAAGTGCTCCCATAGTCTAAAAGTAGTGTTTTTCAGATGCATTTTATATATATATATATATATATATTACCCTTACAAACGCTGTCCCATTACCTGCAATCTGTCGCCATAAATAGGTGAGAGCTATAAAGTGTGTGGCACAAGTGTTGCACTCTCATCACAAATTCGCGTCCTGAGAAGGCACCAGATTCGAATCTCAGCTTAAACAGTAATAATGACGGTTTCTGTGTGTTCCCTCAGACGATATTTTGATAACATACAAATATGGGACTATTCTTCTTTTATCCACAACAATATGTTATAGCACGAAAGGTCCCTTGGTTAGATATTAGCCTAGTCTCTTTCTTACGTGAGAGTTTCCCACTCTGCTAAAGACAGTGACTTTGGTTAGACGTCAGGCTAGTCTCTCTCTGTTAAAACACGACCCTCCTCTGCACATTAATTGCAGTCATTAAGGAGCAATGTGCGGTGGCGTTATAAGAGGACAGATTCCTGTTGCGCTTTTCTTATGCATTCCGTCAACCTAGCTTTTCGAAATTCATCTCCTGTCGGTCAAACTATGCTAAATAACATTTTATGGAATATAGTTAATTCGCTTAAATACCGGATAGGCAGACGTTCAACTTTGATGTTACATGAACAATAGGAACGTCTGGAATGACCAATGAATGTCAGTCGATTTAATTTAACTATTATCTGGAAAACAGAGATTAACGGCTGTGGGGACTCGTTGCGCTGACCACGTAACACCCCTCTATCCGCAAAAGTTGGCACTAACTTCGCCGACAGGCGGCGGCCGCTCTGTCGGTATAGTTCGCGTGC
>Ga0136643_10015842_pt1 | contig 11326 bp, 7 predicted proteins | sample TergutLab28metaG_FD_96883 | JGI IMG/M metagenome (GOLD analysis project Ga0136643, IMG submission 96883) | Labiotermes labralis P1 segment gut microbial communities from Petit-Saut dam, French Guiana - Lab288 P1 (version 3) (version 3) | ecosystem: Host-associated > Arthropoda: Insects >... | reverse complement strand
TGGTGGGTAAAGGTATAGCTCTACTCTTCCATGACCACGGCACTAGAAGGGGGTGAGTTGTTAGCAGCACGCCCCGGCCGCACTTTACCCCCGGGAAAGACCCGGTACCCATTGTACAGGAGGCTGGGTGGGCCTCAGGGCCGGTCTGGGTGGGCGGAAAATCTCGTCCCCACCGGAATTCGATCCCGGACCGTCCAGCCCGTAGTGAGTCGCTATACCGGTTGAGCTACCCGGCCCAGCAGAAATTATACTTGACAATATTATTGAACGTCTAGGAGTCATTTTTTCTCCTGTAGATGTTGCACGGTCATAAGTAAATCGTAAACAAATAGGCTTGCTTTGTCCTAAGGGCGAATTCCAATCCAGCGGCTTGAAAATCAAGATTTTGCACGCCTCTCAAGCGCGCATGTAAGAGCAACGCAGCCAAAGAGAAGCAGAGGACGGAAAAAAGTGACCAGGCATTATATGTGTTACGTGCCTACAACGTACTTATTAAATGCTTCACTGATGTCGTCAATGTGCCTCCGTAAATTACGTAGCAATTTCAAAACTGGATTGTCCTCCTCCCCCCCTCCTCCCCCCAAGTCTGTGTTGTCGAGTTCCGTATATATCCAGTCTGGTTATGTGTCCGTACTGCCGCTCAACTCAGGTACGTCGTGCCGTTGTAATTCAAACCGATTAAACCGTGTTACCACGTGCAACTGTCTCTGTGGGGGGCGCGTACAGTGTGCCTAATCCGATACATCAATACTGCCTAATCACCCGTCTCGTGATGCGTGATTCGCCGTTGCGCAGGACGGAGGTATGAAAAGGCAATATGGATTGCGCAAAACACAATTTCCATTAAACGTTTTTACACAGGCGAATCCAGAAGTTACGTGACAGAGCAAAATCACGAGCCATTGTCTAATCCCTGTCACGAGTCTATTTGGCACCATTCACACACAAGTGAAGGCTCTACGAAGACAGGTAGTGATCACCCGCTGGCTAATTTTTTTTTAGACTTGATGAAAAACAAAGAAATGTGATAAATTGCCTTCTAAGTACTGAGAATGGAATTTCTCTCACACTTCCTTCGCCATTCCTACTACGTTTCGTGTTGAGGTCATGACGCATTTACGCGTTCTTCATGTAAAGACTCAATGTTGTCGGAAGTATTTCCTCTCAGGCTATCAGTCAAGTCCACAGCGGCCTTTCCCATACAAGCTGGTTAACTCTTAATCTAGTCTTATGGTCTTCCTCTGTAATTCAAGACAAATTCTTAAAAGTAGGCCGCGACTGCTTCCTTGCTCATCCAATCCAATTCATTGCTCAGGTCTAAACGCGACGTTTGAGTTTATTATAACCAACGGAGTCTTAATACAAAAGCAAGCAAATAAACAAACAGTTATCGCAAACTGAGGCAAACTTACGCCTCGTCACGGTTTATAAGGCTGGCCGAGCAATGCAGGGTTCGGTTCCCAGCTGCCCCTATCGCTGGGCGGTCCACAGAAGAGTTATAGATGCAGTAGGGGGTCAAGCTGAGAGAACTCTCGATTAGTTCGGGCCGGAGCCCGCGGCGTGATGGAGTGGCCGCATTCGTAACGTGTCAGCAGGCTTTGTTATCGGGCAGTCCGTGGGTTACGGCATCGTTTGTCTGTTGTCATTCGCGCCACCGGCAATGGACAACTCAAGTGCGTGTTGGAGCCGCCGTCCATTCTGTACGAATTGCTGAGCATGAAGCGCCAGTCAACTTGCCGGATGAACTGACGAAGTAGCCACTGTGAAGCAGACCAGTACGGTGACGAGGTTACGGACTGGACGCCAGAGGAAACTTGCTTTGACTCCAGGGAGGGGCAACATTTAATCTCTTACCCAATCCACCCAGACCGACCTTGGAGTCCACAGAGCAGTCTACTCAATGCGTGCCTGGAATTCCATACAGCGCAGGCGTGTGGGATGTTAACATGACTACTCAACCATTCATCATCTAGCGCAAAAAGAACAAGTGGAGCTGTACCTACACTTCACACGTCTTCATGATATATGTTTAATTAAGCAAGGGTGAAATGTGCTTTCAGGCTGTGCCTTTAGTTACACACTTATGCATTATTTCCAATTCATTTTTCATAATCCATTTTACCATTCAGTGTTCTGCCGCACTTAAGATTGGATGCCGTGCAGTCTGGTAAATATCACATGGGTAAGATTTCTACCAGACTACATGGTCTCACTTTCCAGACGAGGACATTCTTCATAGTGACGGCCGTGAGGGCCGCTAATGTAACTGGTACATTGCGTCTGGGCCAATGACAGCCTATGGGCCATTGACAGCGTATGGGCCATTGACAGCTTATGGGCCATTGACAGCTTATGGGCTATTGACAGCGTCTGGCCACTGACAGCATCTGGCCACTGACAGCGTCTGGCCACTGACAGCATTGTTAAATAAGCCATAAAGAAATACAACGTACTACAAAGTGCCAAACTACTAACATTAGGCATCTGATGTTTCAACTGAATTTTTGAAAAAGTGACTAGCTTATTTACTTACTAACGAACCAAATAGCTAACTAACCAACTAACTAACTAACCAACCAGCCAACTAACTAACTAACCAACCAGCCAACCAACCACCCAAATTTTGAATTTCTGTGTTTGGACACACGTACTGTGGTGGATTTATAACTAACTAACCAACTAACTAACCAACCAATCAACCATCCAACTAACTAACCAACCAACCAACAAACAAACCAACCAACCAACCAACAAACCAACCAACTAACTAACTAACCAACCAATCAACCAACAAACTAACTAACCAACCAACTAACCAACTAACTAACAAACCAACCAACCAACCAACCAAATTTTGAGTTTCTGTGTTTGGACACATATACTGTGGTGGATTTATAACTAACTAACTAACTAACCAACCAACCAACTAACTTACTAACTAACCAAATCAATCAACCAAATAACTAACTAACTAATCAACCAACCAACCAACTAACTCCATGAATTACAGCCCTTCCTGTAAAGCTAATTCTTATTCAGTTAATAGAACACTTTATCACATTTTATTTAACCGGAAATTTCGTCACCATGTTTACATCAGTCCGCCCCTCTTCCACGTTCGAAGCTGCATGAATATCTACAGCGTCCTGTTCTGTATCTTTAAGATCCAATTTAACATTGGCGACACATCTACGTTTAATTGGGGCAGCTAGCACTTGTGGGAGACAAAACAGGTGCATGCAGGCTGTTGGTGGGGAGGTCTGAGGGAAGGAAAACACTTGGAAGACCCTGTAGAAGATGGGATGATTATATTAAAATGGATCTTCAGAGATGAGATAGGGAGGTATGGACTGGATTGATCTGGCTCAGGATAGGGGACAGCTGGCGGTCGCTGTGAATGCGGTAATGAACCTTCAGATTCCATACAATGTGGAGAATTTATTGACTAGCTGAGAACCGGTTAGCTTCTCAGGACGGACTTTGACCCACGCAGTTATTTATCTACGTCTAAGACTTCCAAGTGTCTCTCTCTTGAATTCAGATGGAGATTTTAATGATTCAGTCACTAAGCAAACCGTAAAAAAGCTGTGTCCGTACTGAGTCAGTCACTCAGCAAACATTTTACACAGATTTCAACACGTAAACATGCAAACAGCATCACAAGTTCATTCCAGAACTTCCTGTTTGTATCGCCCAGACACAACTGTGATTCATGTCCATACGTCGTGGGGCTTTCGGTTTTGATTTGAGGATTCAGTAATGTTTCTCGCAGCTTAACATGCCGATGGGTAAAATAAAAGAACAGCTTGCGAGAGAGTTCTATAGCACATTCCTATTGAAAGCTTACAGATTCCTTACAAGATGAGCGAAGGTTGATATTTATACGCTGTGAGATAGGATCTGGAGATCATGAGATGCATTAGCCGCAACAATGGCAGACCTAAGTGCCGAGCTAATGGACTCGTCATCAGGTGTCAGTGCTACCAAGCTCACAGCATATCAGGCGCTTTCCAGTCCAATTAAGATGCGTCTATTTTCACAGCAGGCACTCTATTCTGATCTGACCAATTTCCGCCACAACAATTCGACGCCCACTCCAATGTTTCTCAAACAGTGAGCAGCCAAGTTATGCACTCGAAGGCGTCTTTACGCGGGATAACAGCTGGGATACCTAGGGAGCTGGTCGAGCGGGGAATCGAATCCCTACAGGGGCACACATTTTTCTTTTACCAAAACGTTCAGACCAATTCTGGGGCCCACCCACCCTCCTAATTAATGGCTATCGGCTGTAAAGGGATCGGGGTTTGAGGCTTACTCACCGCCATCTACAGCATAGATTAAGAATGCGTGGAGCCATATTTCTTTGCCTCCTCCATGCCTGCACGGCGTGGACACGGAAAATTTAGCGTTTTGCTTTATAAGATAAAGTTACACCTGTGAAAATTTAAGCACAATTTAATAATAAGGTACAAGGGAAACGGAGTTGTTGCTCCATGCATCTTTACCTTGGCAATAGGTGGACACCAATGGTCACGTCACCGGCCAGGCCGCTGTCACTAAGGAAAAGAAGTCCCATACAAATTGGACAGGATACTGGGTGGGTTCAAGGACCGGTCTGTGGACAGGATACTGGATGGGTTCAAGGGCCGGTCTGTGGACAGGATACTGGATGGGTTCAAGGGCCGGTCTGTGGACAGGATACTGGGTGTGTCCAAGGGCCGGTCTGTGGACAGGATACTGGAAGGTTCCAAGGGCCGGACTGTGGACAGGATACTGGATGGGTTCAAGGGCCGTTCTGTGGACAGGATACTGGATGGGTTCAAGGGCCGGAATGTGGACAGCATACTGGGTGGTCCAAGGACGGTTCTGTGTGCTGAACAGAAGAAAGAAATCGTCCGGGTCGTAGACTGCTCACAATACTGACTGAACTAACCCGTCTCACCACTACATAGCCCAGCCCTGATAATGTTGTTCCTGCTCCTACCTTAATGGCACACAAGGCTGTTAGAAGCACACACCATCACGCCCCGGCCGCTTTACCTTCGCTAACGAACTACGTTACCCACTGAATAGGAGGCTGTTTGGAAAGCAAGCCTGGACATTTTGGAGAAGAGAAAATTTCTTGACTTACCGAGACTCGAAAGCCAGACTTTCCTGTCGTTAGCCCAGTCACAATACCGACTCGTTATCCTATACAATTTATTTCGTTGTAGGAAAATAAAAAAAACTCTCCATTTGCCACGAAAGTGAGCGTTTGGACCGAAAACTGCTGAAATTTCTCCACAGCAGATTGCATTTGTATGTACCCATCCGCAGACAGCTGCCTCCAATTTGCGTGTAATTGACAGCCACAACATTTGGTGCCCAATCCACACGACTGTGATGAATTTCGCGTAAATAAGTGGGTTTGTGTCCTGCAGCAGACTTTCAAACACCGAACATCTCCGGTGTGCCATCCGACAGGTCACTGATGACGTCCCGAGTCCCACCTGCACATAGATTTTGCTTCTGTGCCATTTAACTGCTACACACTTCCCATCTTTTCCATGTATTCCTTTGGGATCCATTTTAATATTATCTTCCATTGTACGGGCAGGTCGCTGTCTGCCTTATTTCTCCCCACCAATACTTTACACTCATTTAGTGTCTTCCATTAGTTACACAGCTGTCGTCCTTCTCAAATTTGTCTGTCGTTCACCGAACTAACAGTTCCTGTACCGGAACAATACAAGACATTAAGCTCCTCATGATGAATTTTTCTCCAGCTTTCTGTTAGTTTGGTCACCATTAAGTATCCCTCGACACCTTGTTTTGGAACGTAATGTATGCTTCGTTCTTAGGAGAAATTTCGGAACCCTTTTCGCAGAGACGAACCACTTAGTCTGAGAGGAATATCACGTGAGCCTTTACAGTCAAGATCTGATTTTTATCTACGGCAGGTGTGGAACTAAACCGTGCCTTCTGTATGCTACACAGTACAATAAACTAACCGTGCCTTCTGTATGCTACACAGTACAATAAACTAACCGTGCCTTCTGTATGCTACACAGTACAACAAACTAACCTTGCCTTCTGTATGCTACACAGTACAATAAACTAACCGTGCCTTCTGTATGCTACACAGTACAATAAACTAACCGTGCCTTCTGTATGCTACACAGTACAATAAACTAACCGTGCCTTCTGTAGGCTACACAGTACAACAAACTAACCGTGCTTTCTGTATGCTACACATTATAATAAACAGATAAATTTTAATCATTCCATGCACATCGAACTTTATGCAAAAGGTGGGGCGGATCCAAGCTTATACAATTTTCGAGGCCCTCCTTACTTTCCAGTTACTCGACTTATGGCGTTTACTATAATTTTTACATTTGCGTTCTTGTTTTGTATGTTTGTTTACTATTTCGTGTATTCTGTGTTTTTGTATTTGCTGCGTTGCTTCTCCTTCGGTATATAACTGTCTCTTTCCTGTTTTTGCACAAGTAACCGACCGCAGCCACCGAATGGAGACCCAACTGCAGTAAATAAATATCATATATCATAAATAAAAAAGTAGGCCCGACAGTGAATGAACTACTCGTATTACGTCGAACACAATAAAGGTTTATTTTAATACAAAATGTGCCTTTACACGTGTGCTACATGTTTCGACACGTACTTTAGGCCATAATCAGGTATGTCAATACAAAAATCTTATAAAGAAAGATACAATAAAATTGAGTCTGAGGCCCCCATGTTCATGGTTACTGTTTCATATGATGTTAAAATACAGAATATAAAAATATAAATTATACAGTGTAAGAAATAATATTTAAAAAAATACATAAAGATATTTAGTCTGTACAGCAACTTGCTACGAGCTGGAAGGTCCGGAGATTGAATCCCGGTAAAGGCAAGGTTTTCCCCAATCGTCCACAGCCCACCCAGCTTCCTTTGCAATGGGTTCCCAGGAGTAAAGCGATGAGGGCGTGGCGTTTACCACCCACACACATCTAGCGCCGAGGTTAAAGAAAGAGTAGAGCTATGCTTCTACTCCCCCTCTGGGTCTTCATGGTCTGTTCTAGGGTGAATTTTAACGTTACCTTTTGTATATACAGAGTTTTAGACTGCAGTTGAAGTGTGATGGCACACGGTGACGCACGGGAGGGGAAGTGACGGGAAAACTGGTGAATGGAGTGGGTAGCCAGTACTCTTCACACTACCTCGGAACATGGTGTATCCAGCATTATTACCGCTGATGCGCACACCTCGGCTGCCAGTAGTCGACTGAATTGACGCCCCCGCCGATTTAAATGGACTCTTCCGTTTCGCCGAAAGACGAAATCTGGTTTCTGCGCGTGTGCCATCACATTTCAACTGATCCCTACTAATTTTAGGTCTCGTGGGTTGTAGTAAAATTTCGTACTATAATTCTATAATTTGCATATTACACTTGGTGCGGCGTGGTATCTTAACACAAAGGGGCGGCTTCCATAAAGATAAAGTGAATATTTATTTAAGGCTCTTTGCGGGGCCTTGCAAGGGTTCCGGGCAAGTGAGGGGCCCTGAACCTTACGCTTCATTAGCTTCACAGTAAATCCGCTCCAGTGCACAAGCAAATTGTCCACGTGATGTGTTAATCCCTCCGCGTACCAGTTCTTGGCAACTTTTCAAACACAGTTGACATGGGCCAGCAGCCGGCACCGTTTAGACGATATAGCGATTAGGCTATTTGCCGGACACTTTGGAGTTCCTTTCCGGGCAGAAGCGAAACATCCACGCGGTTCTGACACCTATATATTCAACGGGTATCCGGTCTTTTTCCAAGGCTTAAAGCTGTCGGAGCGTTAAGTTCTTCGTTTACCTCCGCCTAGTGACGAGATTACGAAAGAATGGAGACATTCCTCCATTTCCCCAGACGCCTTCATGGCTTGTACAGGTACACAGTTTCCTTATACTGTTATCTTTCGCGTACCTTTAAAGGTAAAGCAGTCCCGTTACAGGCCTGGAGTGGCCCAAAAGGTTCCAGGAAGTTAAGGTTCCCAGATTTCATGACAACGGTACAGGATGGTGGTAAGATTGTCAGCCTTACGCACCGGCCGCCTTTACCCCCAGGAAATACTCTTGGTACTCATTTCTGTTAGAGGCTGAGTCGACCCCAGGGCCATAGTGCGATCTGAAGGATTTTATATCAATGAAAAATTCCAATGACACCAACTAGGATCGAACCAGCGAACTTCCAATTTGTAGCACATCACCTTAACCACTGTGCTACCACAGTCCACTTCGTATAACTTTACTACACAAATTTTTAAACACATCGCACATCGTCATGCCCTCTAAGACGCTTCTCGTACCCTTGGGTGTCCATGTAACCTCGGTTCAGAACGGCTGCTATGTGACTACATTCAAAGGATCGTTGTTGTGCTGCAAATACAGTTGGAAATGTCGCTGTGGGCGACGCACGAATTACTACATATGAAGCTGTCACTACTAATACAGTGCAAGAAACAAGGACGGTATATAAATATGTAGTAAAATAAACAGAACGAAGACGGTGGATGTGGGAAGTGTGGGGTGGAGGTTAAGTGACGGGTAGAGAGCTGACGTCGGCGTGCTTTGTGAGTGAGGAGAAGGCTCAGGAATGCGACATTGTTGACAGGTGGCCCGTGAGAACGGTGGGCTGGAATCAATTAGGGTAATCATGCGAACCACTGAGCTGTCCAACGTAAGCACAAACATGTTTCTACGTCCTCTGCTTCCTGCGCGGTCCGTCTTGAAGTTACTGTGCGGCCGTCACGGGTCGCTACCCACGTAAGGCGGCTGAATTTGAACACGATTAGTCTAAAGTTAACTTTAAACACGACCATTCTGGGTTCGATATCCTGAAAGCCTTCCAGCTAAAGTTATGCCCCCTCATAAAGTCCATTGCCTCTTGAGCAGAAGTCCTCAGTTTTCCCACGTCGGGGTCTTCAGCCGAAACGCGAAATAGCTAAGCGCAATTCATGTTATAGTTTCAGGTGTCTGTTATTGAGCCCAGCGATGCGGTTAAAGCAGGAATGGTTACACAGACCTAGGTACGCCCTGTTACCTTTGGTTGGTTCGTTGGTTGGTTTCGCAGATGGTGTAGTCTTTAGCTTTTTGGAATGATTGGAACTCTGTTCCATCGTTCCCAGAACTTTAGGTGGCTTGTTTCTTACTTTGAGTGAGCCAACAGAACTTGTATTATTATTATTATTATTATTATTATTATTATCATCATCATCTCCTTTATGCAGGGTATTTATACTTATATTCCTGAGACAAACTATGTCCCTAGGGAATACAGTGTTGCAGCTATACTGTTGTTACTATTCATGGTGCTTATATCGTTAGTTTCAGTGTTGAATCTATTGTACTTTTACATTAGTACTTTCCGCAGTATGTGTGCAGTGCCCAATATGGCTGTTTTCTGTAGTGCCTTGACTTCATGTTTTCCAGTTACGTTGCTCACGTATTTTCTAAATGAATTTGAAATAGTCCCAGTCGCCCATATTATTACTGGTATCACTTTTGTTTTTACATTCCACATGCGCTGTATTTCTATTGTAAGGTCTTTATATTCTATAATCTTCTCGGCTTCCTTTTTAATCAGACTTCTGTCTCCTGAGATTGCAACGTCTATTAACATACATGTTCCCTTTTCATTATCACGGATTAAAATATCTGGTTTGTTGTTAGGGATAGTTCTGTCAATTTGTATTTGTTGGTTCCACAACATGGTTACCTTGCCTCCTTGACTTGTTTCTACTGATTTTGGCACATGTTCATACCAGTGTTTTTTGTCCAATTGTACTCCTGTTTCCTTGTACATGTTGAAGTGTAGTTGTGCACACACTCTATCATGTCTTTTTATGTACTGTTCTTTTGCCAGTATTGGGCATGCCGATATCATATGGTCTATTGTCTCGTCAAATTGTTGGCAAAGTCTGCACTTGATATCTGTCTCTGTGTTCAATATTTCTGTCTCACAATATTTTGTTTGTAGCGCCTGGTCTTGTGCTGCCACTATTTCATTTTCAGTTTCAGCTTTTAGGTCTACCTTCGATAGCCAGAAGAACGTGTCTTCTTCACTAATAAGCTGTCTATCTATATTTCTAATGTACTGCCCATGCATTATTTTGTTTTCAATTTTTTCATTAGGGACTCTCCCAATCTTGCCTCTGTGTGCTGTATCCCATCCTGTTTTGCGTCACTCTTCTCATTTGGTTGACTTAATTCTTCTGTAATCTTTGCTGCTGCCTTAATTATTGAGTTCATTTTTGGTTGAGTGCTTTCGTGGCTTTTAACAATATTTACAAACTGGTCTTGTTTATAATTTGTGTTAAGGTATTCTGCAATATTAATTATTTCGGCTTTATATGCCGCTTCGATTTGTACCAGTCCTCTCCCTCCTTCTTTCCTCTTTACATATAGCCTGTCTATGTCAGCTTTTGGGTGATGCATTTTATACATTGTTAGCATCTTTCTAGTTTTCCTCTCAATATTTTTTATTTCTTCAGTTCTCCAGTTAATTATACCAAAACTGTATCTCAACACTGGGACAGCTAGTGCTCCAACTGCTGTAATTTTATTCCTGCCGTTCAGTTCAAATTTCAATATCATTCTTAATCTCCTGCTGTATTCCTGCTTCAATCTTTCTTTCATTAGTTGATGTTGTGTGCCTTCACTTTTCTCACTCCCGAGGTGCTTTACGTTTTTCCCTGTTCTTGTTCTTGTATTTCTCTGTTGATGTCGATCACTAAATTTTGCCAGTGAACTAGTTTGCCTCTCTTAAATGCAATCTTGGCACATTTTTCAAGTTCAAATTCCATATGGATATCATCACTGAAGGGTTTAACTGTTTATATCTGTTTTTGGAGCTCTTCCTCTGATTTAGCGATCAACTTCAAATCATCTATGTAAAGTAGGTGTGATACTTTTATCTCTGTTGTGTGCTCTTCGTATCCTGTGTTGAACCTATTCAGTTGTTCAGTAAGAGGGATTAAGCAAATACAAAGAGCAGTGGTGACAGTGAGTCTTCTTGAAATATTCCACATTGTACTTTGGTGTCTTCTGTTTCTATTAGCTTATTTTCTGTGTGTAGGCGTATACGTGTAATTTTATTATTATTATTACTATTATTAATAATAATAAAATAACAAGCATACGCCTACACACAGAATATTATGACGAGGAGCTTAATGATTTGTACTCCTCACCCAATATTGTGTGGGTGATAAAATCGAGAAGAATGAGATGGGCTAGGCATGTGGCGCGTATGGGTGAGGAGAGGGGGTGTATAGGGTCTTGGTGGGGAAAC
>Ga0136643_10015841_pt1 | contig 11327 bp, 7 predicted proteins | sample TergutLab28metaG_FD_96883 | JGI IMG/M metagenome (GOLD analysis project Ga0136643, IMG submission 96883) | Labiotermes labralis P1 segment gut microbial communities from Petit-Saut dam, French Guiana - Lab288 P1 (version 3) (version 3) | ecosystem: Host-associated > Arthropoda: Insects >... | reverse complement strand
TAGGCACTTGGCTCAGGTACTCGCGGTTCTGATGTGTGTATTTCTGCCTGCCCAACATCCTTAACCCCGTGCCCGTTGAATAGCTGGGAGAAATAGTTCCTCCACCTAGCCACAATACTGTGGGAGTCTGCCACCAAGTCATCTTTCTCTTCCTTTTACTATATTACATCTAGGCTGGTACCCCTTCTTAAAATCTGAGCAAACACTACAGTTAACATTACATCAGACAAAGCTCTCTCATGTAAGACTTTTGTCTGTACTATGAACGTTCATACGTGTACAAATTTCACTCTGCCACATTTATGTTACAAAACATACTCAACACCTGTCGTGCAGCAATCTTAAAACACTTCTTGTACTGATATAAGTGTCAATATATCCAGTCTCTGGTGACTGACGGCAGAATACACGTACTTAATTTTTTGTTACAGTTCTGAGAACCTTCCATTTTCAAGCCAAGGCAGTAACCTCTTACTGACGTAAATCAAGAGGTACGAAATGGGCGAGGCATGTGAAACGCCAATGAGATAGACATATGATACAAATCTGATGGAAATACTGAAGCGACGAGACCACTTGTAAAAACTAGGCGCCAATGAGCGGATAATACTAAAATACATACAAGAAACTGTGTGTGTAAGGAAGTGGACTTCATCCATACATATGCCATAGGACAGGAGTCAGTAACGAGCTTTTACGAGCACGTGTTCCATAAAACGCCGCCAATTTTAGACCGTATTGCCACCAGCACAATCTATACAACTGTCATCTTACAACAGTCAATTTATCTTGTAAGTACGTTAAATCCCAGTGGTGGCGACATTTTCCGCGTCCATCCAGACCGGCCTTGGGGCCCACCCAGCCTCTTGTACCAGGGGTAGCGGGTCTCTCCCGGGCATAAAGCGGCCGAGGCGTGGCGTTGATCACCCACCGCCATCTAGTGCCGAGGTTAAAAAAAGAGTACAGCTATGTCTCTCCTCCCATTCTGGGCCCTCACGGCCTGTTCTAGGATGAACTTTCTGTATGATAACTATTTTCTAGCGTTATTTCTGCCTCAGCCAGGGAGTGGAAGTCAAGTTGATCCGTGTCAATTCCTCTGGGTAAGTTATGCACTGCTGACAAGTTTGGTGGTATGTTTCATTCTTCGAACACACAGTATTTCAAATTCCTAATTTATAGATAGTTATCACTATTATTATTAGTATTAGTACTGGTAGTAGTAGTTATTCTGTACCGAAGAAAAGATTCAAGTTATGAGCAAGAACTCTGCGCTATGTGGATGTGCTGTATTCACACTACTTGTCCAAATTTACCAGCCACCTCACATTAAGCGCAACCAAACAATGAAAGTTCAACATGAAGAAAAATCTGTATTACGTATCAGACGTAAAAAATACCCGAATAGTTTCTCAACACAAAAGCTACCAGCGTAATGAATATGTATGTAAGCCTTGGACTAAACTTTTACTTTATGTGTACAGATAACAAAATTTATCGAAAAGTGTATACATGGTAATCCCATAAATTTGTATTAGCGAGGGGACTGGTCACATTCACCGAAACTCTTCCCTGCAAAAGCAGCTTCACCCTTTTCTTGCGCGAACAGTGTTCCTCGGAAGGCATTTGGAAAAGAAAAGAACTGCACATTATACGCAGCCAGTACACGTCGCACTACATGAAAAGAAGAGATGATGAACTCCATCAACTAGCAAGTTTTATGGTCCTAACGGGACTCGATCAACTAAGCCGGATGGCAGCTATACAACATCCCGTTCAGCAAGATCGAGGCATCTTAACAACAGTCACTGAGGGAGGAGAGAGAATATTAAGATGGAGCAACTGCAGACAGTACACGTCCCAGGAACAATTAGCCGACAAGAACGACCTTGGAATGGCGTGAATTTCGTACCATTACTGTCTGGTCAGCCTGTCCTTTCAATACAAATCTTCATAAAAATTTCAGTTTAAGTTAAAACGCACACATTTCGGATATCTTATACTGCAAAATGTCTATCTCTATCAGCACCGCTGAACACGACAGGAAGTACAGTTGTGATATGAAAGTTGTATAAAGGAACTGGCACCACGCACAGCATACAAACATGCGTCATCCCGTGGTAGCTGCTAACACAAGCGTCTACTTTAACTTTTCATATAACATGGACAGTTCAACCAACGTAACACTACAATATCATATACTCTCGCTATTCATTTTTAGTTGATCCTTATTTAAAATAGCAAGAAGTCACAACTTATCCTAAATGAATAAAAAACATTTAGGATTCAGTGCCGAAAATGTTAAAACGAAAACAGGTGTGGGTAAGCTTGAATAAGGTGAATATATGGCTCAAGTCTCGTCGGAAGATCCAACGTCAAATAACTATGCATGGCTTCATTGTTTCTTAATTTCGTGTATTTCTTGGGCATCCGGAGGAAAAAAACATGCGGTATGAGCCGTCCAGGTCAATTCGTTCTCTCGAGATTGAACCTCAGACTTTTCATAATTTGGTCGCATTACAGCAAGACTTACACGACTCATACTTCACGAAAATCGGTTTCTCAAAATGGCCAATGAGTACAAAGTTTTAGAAATTAAGGAACACTTTTTACCTCTCCTCCTGCTTGCTGTGCCATTTGCGATGGTATCGGCAACAGATAGTTAGCAACGTGTCAGAGGGACCTGGCGCCTTCGTCGTCAGATACACATTTACGTAATTACACAACGTATCTTTTACAAACAACGGTACTTCAAATTATCCAATAATTTTAAAAAAATGTACTCAGTGCTCAACTTACATCCCAGACAACAAAATTCAGCCCATTTATTACTATATACATAGGTCTATAGACTACGGGTATTTTTACTGATAGGGAACATGATTGCCAAGATGAATACGATACCGAAGTTCCACAAATTTGAACCTGAATCTCTGTGACGTAGAAATGAAACATGCCCAGAACCAATACCTTTCTAGCTTCACCCAGAACCAATATCTTTCTAGCTTCACAATTCAAGTTACATGCTCTGCACTCTTAAGAATAAGTTAGTTTCTTCCGGTAGTTTCGGTAACAACGGCTTTCATAACACACTATACATATAAAACCGACTTCCACTTCGGAATTTCTAAATTACAGTGACCTGTCAAATCAAGTGCATCTCATTTGTGACAAACAACGGAGATTGCTAAACATATTTCATTACCGTTGTGACGTTGTCACAAGAATTAGAATTTCATGTCTGCTCCGTCTCCATTCAAAACTCTTTTGGTCAGTGAAAGGGTCTCAACCACATGGCCCGCGCAACGCAAGCCCGCACGCAGGCCTCTCAGTCATCTTCCAATTATTGGATGTGATGAGGCTCAGTGTCGAAGAAAATTTATGTTTAAAATTTTTCATCACGGGCCTTACGGATCAAAAAGCTTTGCTACCCGTGGGTGGTAACGTACAAGACTGCTTAGGAAAGAAATAAAAATGCAACAAAGAATTAAATTCAATAATTATATTTTGATTTTGCAACTAAAGTATTAGGTATTCTTAATGCTGTATTTAACATTAATGAAAATATTTACCTTCTTTAATACCTACAATTCCATGCGGCCCGCCCTACATTTCAGATTATCCTGTTTTGACAATGTACTATACACGTTGGAGAACGATGGGATTGTACACGCATTTTTAACCATTCCTTCATTTCCTACGTGGACTAGAATTAAAAGCCATTTTTCACGACAATTCCGCCATTTACTCTAACCTGAAGTTGCCAGTAATTATTAATATTTAATTTCCCCCTCATACCTTAATTTCTCGATGAGGTTGCTCCAATGGCACTGTTGAGGATTCACGTTTTCTGGTATGTGACACTATGTCATCGAGCTACTGTCTCCCCGACGTTTCGAAGAAACGTAGTGCCTTCACCTTCAAGGGCGTCTCCTACCGTTCCTTCTAAAAGCTGGGAGACATTAGCCCGGCGAAACGGTGTACACCCCAGAAGACCTGAATCTTCACCTTCATTCCCCTTTGATTTCATAACTTGTGTAAAGCCTTGGAAGGAAACTTGGCGAGGAAACGTGAATGTACTGCTAACAGTGGGTAATAAGCGCAGTGCATACGTTAATGCAGGCAATTAAAAAGGAACACCAATATCCAACATAAATATGCAAGCAATATGCAACATACATAAGAGATATACTAATTTGTCATCTACGCATACACTTCCTGACCACGTTTCTCCATACGGTACAGTATTCGGAGGCAGTGTACATTCAGGTATCCTGGTCGAGCGTCGTTCCGTAATTATGCAGTCACATTAAAATAATGGCAATTCAAGAAAAACTCCCATGTAAGAATTCAAGCTACAAATCAAGGGTAGCAAAGAACCAAGATACCGGCTGACCGTTGACGTCTGCAGAACTGTAAAAGTTTCCGGAACATTACCGGAGTGTAGACGGAATGTTGCATTCGATAATACCTGCATTCAACAAAGAAACTAACCTCTGTAACGTCCATGACCTTAATGGCAGCAAGCTGGCCTGTCTTCGTGTGCCGACCCTGAAACAGAAACAAATTATGTGACATATCTTCAATTAGTCTGCATTAAAAAGCTGTGTGAATAGTATTGAGCAACATCTTACGCATTTAGCAAACAAATACTATGGTCCTGAAAACAAGATGTCTAACAACAAAAAACACCCCGTAAGTGTCCCATCTGTTCGTTGACAGATTATGTTTACATTGTCGTGTTCACCGCATACGTAAGTTTGAGGGAGGGATGGATGGAGGGAGGGAGGGGGAGAGGGGATTCTTCAGAACTGTTAATGTGAAACATTAATACTACTCTTCAACAGCGCTCTGCATTTACCGCACAAAAGTTCAGTATGAATAGCGTTTCCAGATCTACTTACTTCGAACATTTTAAATCATACACATTCTCTTTTATAGTTCCCACGACTACAGCACACCAGCTCTCACGGTGCAAGCGGACGTAGGATACATTTGTGATAAAACTGCGGAGCTTGCCCAGCCGCACCTTTCAACACGTTCAAATTGCCCTACCCCTTAGACACATAAAGGAAGGCTGTGTAGTTCATTCACAAGCACATTTCTTATGACCATTGTTAATATAAAATTTTATACTGTGAAATTTGTGATGAGAGGTAATTTGAATAAATATAAAATAACAGTTTTCAAAAAAAGGAAGAAAATTAAATACCAAGACACACAGAATGGGCAGAATATACGAAGCATTAGACGCTGGAATAACACAGGAAACTAGCCAAAGAAAGTAACTGAAGAATAAAATCCAACTAGATGTCACTTATTACTTTATTATGCTTATGTTAGGTTCAACATGTTTCTGGCACCATTATGCCCATCATCAGGAGCTCAGGACGATAGCGTTGGTTACCACATAGGCCGTTTGGTTCTCGAGTTGCTGCTGGTTGGAAGTTAAGTGCAAGCAGGATGGACAAGTGTCCGGACCGAAGGCTGTTACAGCCTTCGGTCCGGACACTCATCCACTCATAAGCTTGGAAATTATACAGAGTTCTTGGTATACTTTGTAAGAAATTAATGGGATACCGAACAGTGCAGTCAATGAATACGCTGAAGTGGAAATTTGCAGAGTAGAATAAGCAAGTGTATGGGACAGACACGAAGTGCTGGTATCAAAATGTGTCTGGATATAGAAGATCCGGTAAAACAACGTTATTCATGGCAAGAGGGCGATACGAGCGTGAGAAGTTGGAAAAGGGACTTCAAAGAGGAACTGTATGATACTGATCTTTATTATTATATTACTATTACTGTCATTATTATTACATTTGTGTGGATGAAGCAACAAGAGCACAATTTAAGAAAAAGAACAAAGCTGGTGAGAAATATAACGATACGGAAAGGCAGAATACGATACCAAAAATGACTGAATAGAGCTCATTAAGACTATATCGATAGCAGCATTTTAACCAGTTTAAAGTATCGTACGTAAAATGCTGGATTAAGAAAGAAAGAACTAAGAAAGCGTAGTTGATAGCAGGTGTGCTGAAGGTGAACGAAATTAGACAGCTGACAAAAAAACAGTGTACTTTACGTTTCTATAAAGAGGGTGTTATGCACATATTACTGGACTGGTAAGAAACTAGAAACTGCAAGATGAAACTTTTAAATGAAGAATGAGTGAATATGAAGGAGAGGTCCTACATGAAAATATTCAGCAGTACAAAGAAAGGTCCATAAATTTAGGCAGATATTTAGACAAAACCACACACAAATGGTTTAAGAAATAAACTATTTGTATCAAATGGTAAACAGCTACCACCTCGACAACCTAAGTTAATCAATAGGTAGTGCCAAGCTTTGTATGATCTGTACTCATTATTATTATTATTATTATGATAAATTTAAAAAAAGTCAAGTGGAAGAAATAAAAGGGAATATAATACCGTATGTTCGCCTCAGTTCAAGTGTATTGTTTGTTCACAGCTGTGTCAGCCTAGGGAGTATTTACGGTATGATATCCAAATACATATTCAGGTCTTCTGGACAGGCTGAGTTTTCCACTCCAAAACAGACCTTCCACGGTAATCAATGTCCTGTATTCGGGCTCACACATCGTCCCGTTTCAGACAGCGTGAATAGCAATACATCATTCCGAACCGACGTAAAAAAATACCTGCAAAAATACTTCGAAACTACAAAAATGTGGCGTCGCACGGTCAAATGAAATTTGATCTCCCGCAAAGGAAGTGTCCCAAGTTTCGGTATGATCACGACGTAGAATCCAAGAACCTCACTACGAATATCACACCAGTGCAAACCGCCATATGACAAGCCCTATGCCAGAGTGACGTCTCTACGATATCCTCGGACCAATTTGGCACATTATCAAAAAGCCAGGTCCCTGACTCCCTTGAAGCGTCTCACTGGGCTTTACTAGAATCATCAAAAAAGAGCAACGAACTTAGAACCGAGAGCACAATGAAGTGATAGTGACCGCCACGTATGCTGTACAACCTTGAAACAGTTAAGTTTGTGGTACGACAAATCTGGAAACATACGGAGTTTTCATTCTATCAGCGACGAACACGACCGTAACAACGAGCCGGCCTCGACTAGTTCTTACGCCGGGCATAAGCAGCGTCATAGAAAAGTGTATCAATGCCTCTCATAGCATTATGGCCAATTTTGGGGCTAGACAGAAATAAGCGATCATGTACGCGCTTCAGCCAACTTTGCCCTCGGGGAACGGGTGTTACAAAACGGATAGAAAATCGCGCTTCAGTGTCGTTTTTGACTTTGTATCCAGACTGAAACTGCGTAAGACAAATGATGACTTCGTGACAGGCGTGTGAGAACAAGTGGGTGGGTGGGTGGATTCAAATGGAAAGAGAGGGAAGATTAAATGCAAACTGTAGGCATAAGAATTAGGATGTTGCCCAAATAAAACGTGTCAACAATTGAAGTACGCGAGCGAAAGTCGTAGAGCACGGTGACACAGCAGCTTTCACGAACACGAAAACTACTGCTTTAAAATCCATGGCGAAACTTCATCTAGCAAGTCAATCTGCTTAAAAAACCGTAACTATACAGCGTAAAAACAAACGTGACATATGCAGCGGTAAGATAGTATCGTCTTGCGCGCATCTACTTTGTAACTTCCATCCGTCTAGACATACACCAGTATATTTCGTAGTAGTAAACGATGTGGAGCCCCGTGACCGCGCGGTCTAAAGCGTGGGTCTGCGACCGCCCGCTTCCTAAGATTGCGGGTTCTAATTCCGCCAAGGTCATGGACGTCCATCTCTTGTGAGTGTTGTGTATTATCACGCAGAGATCTCTGCGACGGGCCGATCTCTCTTCCAGGGAAGTCCTACCGCGCGCGCGCGTCCTTGAGTTTCATCAAGGGCAACAATAATCTCTACACCTACAATAAGCAGGTAGACAAAGGTCAAGTTTACGAAATAAATACATAGAGCACTTCTTCTCCTCCGCCTCCTCCTCCTCCTTCTTCTTCTTCTTCTTAGATGGCACTACAGTCCCATGTGGAACTTCGCCTTCTTGATGGACTTCTCCCAGTTAGCTGTTTCTCGATCTATTTCCAACATAAAGTACTATACGAACTGAATCCATTAATTAATTTTTAACGGTACAAAAGATTTAACATTCGTCATACTGATTCAAATACCCTACTTCTCGTATTCCTGTTTTGACGAATATCACGTAGGTCATACAACAGACAAAATGCACTCACATTTATGTCATGTGCACTTTCTTCGTACACCCTTAGTACTTTAATATTAAATCCAACATTAAAAATACTCGTATACACAATGTGCACGAAACGCTGCTCATCTCCTACGCACAACGGCCTTCAGGCTTACTGACGTCATGAATGTACGTACGTTTATATTTGCTACAAACTCTCGACACTTCTGGTGAACGATTTACTCAAGTGTTAATTACGCTGGACAGTCGAAGTTCGGTCTGTAAGCCAAACATTCGGACAAACGGACGTCCAACTCGCAACACAAACCTCCGAGCATGGTAATACCGGAAAATCGTTACATTAGTTCCATACGGACATATCTGATTACGACAAAAATAGGGGGGGGGGACAATAACATAGTGGAAAAAAGGCCGGAAGTTTTTTTTGACAGTATGAACACCAGAAGACATAGATGTTTTATCACCGAATAGGCTGGAACCAGGAAATAAGACAGAAATTCTGTGGAGGTCATTTATTTCTTGCAAGTAGTTAACTCCACTGCAATTTTTTAATTAGTTAAGTAAACGTTTTCCCCCAAAGAGTGCGTTACTGTTTTATCCATGAAAAAAGTTCACAGGATCGTCTCTGCTTGTCACGACACAGCGCAATTCGTGAAAAGAAACACGACGTTTACGTTGGCAGCCACACAAATGTGCACACATCACTCGCAGTTGGAATGTTGACTACACATACTGCATGTAAGCAGAACAAGTTGCCTGGCATGTTAGGCGCTGAAAAACGAACTTAAAACAGGAATTACACAAACGAGGGAATCGGAATCGCGTAGTCCGTATGATGACCAGGCGACGCAATGGACGACTGAGGATCGCTGTTCGATTCTCGACAGAAGCAAGAGGTCTCCTCTGTATACTGCTCATCCCGCGCATTATCGGTAACTCATTCACGACACTAAACCAACCAAATGTACAAACCTGTTCCTTAGATAATCTAAGGAACAAGTTTGTGCACATAATCTAAGGAACAAGTTTGTGTATTTTGTTGGTTTAGTGTCGTGAATAAGGTTTTCTCTACACCAGACCCCCCGAGAATAAAGCGGCCACTACGTGCAGCTGATCACTCAATTTTTTAACGAGGTTATAAATATGTGGCACCATACCTCAATTCGCCCCATATGCCTTCATGGCGTTCTCAGGTACTTCATCTATACTTTTACTTAGAATAGTTGCTAGCCGAAAACTAATTTCGTAAACAATACGAAGGGTTCTCCACTTGCAGATTCCACAGCATATTGAACAGGTGAAAAAATCAACTCCGACAGGTGCTGAACGTACAATGGGTTAATACATTCGGCAGACTGACGAAATACGTATAGCTGTCACCAATACCTCAGCCTCGCAAAGAACTAAACTTGCGATACATTCTTGTTTATGGTGAAAAGGCTCATAAACTACCGGAACGATAAACAAGACAGGCAATGTACGTATAAACGAAACAATGAGACACGTTCTTGCAACCATTGTTGCAGTGGAAAAGCAATAAGCATTACATATTTTGTGTGTGTGTGTGTGTGTGTGTAGCCTCAGTTATCCAGCATTCAATGCACATGCGCCATATTGTCATTTTGGCTTGCCACGCTACACTTTTCCACATTATCTCATAAACTGCAAGATTTTCGAAAAAAAAAAAGTTACTGAACATAAAATGTGTTTTGATTTCCTCTACAACTTTTGGCTGAAATATTTCTCATTCTAAGAAGAGATGAGCGAAACATGAACAAAACTGTATAGTGGTCTTGGTGTATGGTAGCCGTTATTCTAATCCGATTTTAATTGAACTTGAATTTTCTCGACAGTGTTTTTAAAAAAATACTCAAATATCCAATTTCATGAAAATCCGTCCAGTGTAAGCCGAGTTGTTCCATGCGGACGCTTTTCGCAATTTTGTGATCGCGCCTAAAATCAGTCTGGTTTTGGAAATGAAAACTTTCTCCAAATTATAATTCTACCAATATCAATTTTGCAAGCTAATACTATATCCACTAGGCCAATAATTCCCATTGCCACACTAAACCTCAATACTTTAACACATGTCGCCATGGTAAACCTTCAGTTTATTTTTAGAACATAAGACGAACACACCCTGTCTCCAATATCTTGGAAACAAATGTTCAACGGACAGAGAGAGAGAGAGAGACAAAAAAAAAGACAAGCTACAATATTTATTTGTACCAACCCCAGACCCCCTTCATTATATATACAAAGTCTGGAAGAGTACCAATGGCTTAGCGATGACCAACGAAACAGGCAATGTAGGTAACACGTAATATTGAGGTGCGTTCGTGCAACCATTGTTGCTGTGAAACAGCAATGAGTATTACATATTCTCAGAGTATGTCTGGAGCCTTACGTACGTATCACGCAATGCTCATGCGTCATATCGTCATCTGTGGCTTGACCGGCTCTGCAATATTTTTCCACATTATCTCATAAACGGAGCGATTTTCGAAAAAAAAAAGTTATTGCATATAAAATGTGTATTTTGATTTTCTCTATAATTATTATCCGAAACATTTCTCATTCTAAGATGAACTGAGCGCCATACGATCGAAAAGTTATACTGGTCACGTACAATGCCCATTATTCTTGCCAGATTTTATTGAAACTTTAATTTCTCGGCAGATTTTCGAAAAAAAATACTCCAATATAAGATATCACGAAAATCCGTCCAGTGAGACAGATAAGACATGACGAAGCTAATAGTCGTTTTTCGCAATTTTGCGAACGCGCCTAAAAATGGACCCTCTTACCGAACATCGTGTAACATCGGTTTTTCTCGCTCCCCTCCCAAACACATGAACCTAGGTCGATAAACCCTTTCAGGATCTTCCTTCACTGTTCCTGACCCCACGGCACATTACACACAGTAGTAATGCAAAACGTGTAAACCCATGTGTCCCAAATACAGCATGACATCTCATACTATTAATGAACGATTTGCCCTGCTCTTGATAGGTATTCTGGGGGGGGGGGGGTTCAAAAGAAGGGACCGGAGTTTTTTTTTCTTTCTGGCGGCCATTTAAAAAGAAAAAAGGTTTTAAAATAATTAT
>Ga0136643_10015839_pt1 | contig 11327 bp, 8 predicted proteins | sample TergutLab28metaG_FD_96883 | JGI IMG/M metagenome (GOLD analysis project Ga0136643, IMG submission 96883) | Labiotermes labralis P1 segment gut microbial communities from Petit-Saut dam, French Guiana - Lab288 P1 (version 3) (version 3) | ecosystem: Host-associated > Arthropoda: Insects >... | reverse complement strand
CTTCCAGTTATTGAGTGAAGATCTTTTTGGGCATCCTATCCTCCTCCATTCTCTCTAGGTGACCTAACCAGCTTATCCTTTGCCCTTTTATCCATTTTACTATATTTTCTCCTTTGCTCATTTCTTCTAATTCTTGATTCGTCTGACTTTTCCATTCCCTGTTTTCATATTTAGGACCATATATTCTCCTAAACAAGCAAGTGTACATTCAGTACAAACTGTCCCTTATTATAGTGTCATAGTTTTGTTTTACTAGGAATTATGGGTACTATAATTAAAATAAGCCTAGTTAATAATGAAATTGAAAGTGATATCAACACTAATTATGTATTAAAGTATTCCTTCAGACTGTAAAAGGAGTTATGTGATTCTCTGCCATTGGGTGATTAGTTCCTGTGGTATTGAAGGCACTGATATTCTTTGAAATGTTGAGAACTTCACACTCTACAGCATAGTATGGTTCCAGGAGTTCATAAAAACTGGGCACAACAGCTGTGAATGTTGTCATGTACATTTGTGAGCACTTTGAGCACTATTTCTGTGTGAGTGCACTAATTAGTGCAGTAAGTAAAGGTCCTTGTGGCACCTCACTGCTTACATATGAAGCATACACAGTGAATGAATGCAGTGTCACCTCCCGGTAGGATCTTTCAAAGTAGCACAGCGGTGTGGCGCTTCCTATAGCACCTTAGATCATGGTAAGTAAGGAACAAATATAGATTTGAAATCAAATGATTCAGAGTGTAAAACCATGATTTAGACTAAGGTTTTGGTGTCAGGATTATTGCCCAGCAAAAAGGTAGTGTTATATTTGTGTGATTTGTTAGTGGAATATAGCAGGAGAGAAAGTGAAGAACTGTATACAAACCTCATTCATTGTCAAGTTGACCACAACAAATGGTTAGACTGAACCTGAGCCTGCATTCTTCTGAGCTGTGACACAGCTTGTATTCCATATATTGGTTGTAATTAGTGCATAAGGTACACCTCTTCAGGGATGTTCTGCCTTGTTGACCGTTAAAGAGCTGCCGATGTTTTGAAGGGTTGTATTAGTATTACCTGGAGAGTCAAGATGTCTGATAAAGAACATCAGGAACCATTGACCAGTAGTGTGACATACCATTCCCAGAAAACTTGAATCTTCAGCAGCTACACTCTTAAAACCTTGTGTAATTAAGCACCAGTGACAAAGATTGCTCAGCTGCCAGGCACTGTCTTTGTATGACAATGGGGGCTTATTCAGATAAATGATTTTTGTGTCAGCTTCAGTGCAGACAGTTTTGAAGTGCTGAGTTTTGGATTCACCTGTTGAGGTTTGAATTAAATATTGTGCTTTGTAAGGCTATGTTATTTTAACAGTGGAAACTATGAATTAAACTACTGTGTAATGCAAATAATTATACCAAGCTTGAATAAATGTATTTTTAAAATTAGATCTTCCAGAAATGAAATCAGCCTGCAAGTAGTACAAAGGCATAGGTAGCATTTTTTTGTTTGATTTTTCATGCAGTAATTGCAGCAGTTTGCTTCATAAAATTTTACTTTTTGTTGTTTGCAATGTCAGTTTCCTTCACTACCCTACAGATGGCAGAAATGCATAGCAGCAAGAGTAGTTGCTGCATAGTAAAGGCAGGCAACACTTTGGCATTAGTGCAACACGTAAATGAAAATGGACGTAACATGCTATTTAAAGTGTAAATTTTTTTTTCACCCTTGCGGAGTAGGCTAACTGTTCTCCACATCTTTCTTATGGATAGTACACCAAAACTCTGTATCTTTCATTTAGTATTGTGTATATACTGTACACAATGATTTGTACTGCTCACCCAATATTGTGCAGGTGACAAAATCGAGAAGAATGAGATGGGCTGGGCATGTGGTGCGTATGGGTGAGGAGAGGGGGGTGTATAGGGTCTTGCTGGGGAGACCTAGGCGTAGATGGGTGGATAATATTAGGACGGATCTCCAGGAGGTGGGATGTGGGTATATGGACTGGATTGGGCTGGCCCAGGATAGAGACGGGTGGCAGATGCTTGTGAGTGCGGTAATGAACCTTCAGGTTCCGTGAAATGCAGGGAATTTCTTGACTAGCTGCAAACCAGTTAGCTTCTCAATAAGGACTCTGCACCATGGAGTAAGTAAGTAAGTATATACTGTACACACTGATGATCATGTAAGTATGTTAAAAAGTAGCATGGTCAATATATTTTGGTTTTTCAGTCACTGAGAGCTTTGCTCAGGGGGGAGTGTAAACCTGTTATGCCCTTGGGGTCCACACACTAAACAGGCAATGGCCCCTCAGTTTGGATTGTCATAGGTGTATGGTGGCCTTCTCACATTAGTTACGTACTTACTTACTTACTTACTTACTCACTCCATGGAACACAGTCCATAAGAAGCTAACCGGTTTTCAGCTAGTCAAATTCAACGCATTTGGAACCCGAAGGCTCATTACCGCATGCACAAGTGCCCGCCACCTGTCCCTATCCTGAGCTAGCTTGATCCAGTCCGTAACCCCGCATCCCACTTCCTGAAAATCCATCTTAATATTATCCTCCCATCTGCGCCTGGGTCTCCCCAGTGGTCTCTTTCCCTCAGGTTTCCCCACCGAAACCCTGTACATGCCTCTCCCCTCCACCATACGCACCACATGTCCCACCCATCTCATTCTTCTTGAGTTTATCACCCACACAATATTGGGTGAGCAGTACAGATCATTAAGTTCCTCATTATGTAGTTTCCTCCAGGCCTTCTCACATGTAACATTTGTTTATACATTTCGGAATTACCGTGTACAGTACACTTCTTCTTTCAAAATACGGATAAACACATATAATTTGAGAAATGTGCATTACCAAGAATGCAATATTGAGGTATGTCTTAACATAAAATGTCTGTCTGATACCATGTTACACTATATCATTGTTCACTTGTCTTCGTTCTGTGCACATTGCCAAAGTGTTGCAACTTTTAATGCTTCCAGGCTGAGTATTTTAAGATGCCAAACATAAGCTGGCTGTTAATTTCCAGATTAATTAATCATTTTATTTTATTTATTAGTATGATTATTATCATTATTATTATTATTATTATTATTATTATTATTATTATTATTATTATTATTTTTCTTAGTGGCATGAGAAACCTATCGAGGTTGTGGTGTGTAATTTTAAGAAAGGAAGAACCTCACCACAGACAAAGGCCATAGAAATACTAAAGAGAGGCTGTGACAACTTAGTGCTCACTGACATCATGCAAGATCACATTGCATTTTATTGCATTTCTGAAAATTAGCGTGTCATTCGAAACACTATATATATAGCTTAAGTTCATTGAAATATGTAGTATTTATTTAATACAGTCTACTTTTGATGTGTAATTTAAAAAATTGAAGAAACAATTTGTTTTGAGGCTTATGTAAAAAGGATTTCATAATGGGAACATTGTGAAATGACATGTTTATGAAAACGTCTGTACCACATTTTATCCATATCATTCAGTTTTCTTTAAGTCAAAACTGAAGGTAGGCATAACTTTCCACAGCACCTAGAGACAGTCCTCATTTGACATCGTCCCAGAAAACTTGATGTTCAGGTGACAGTGCATCATGGTAAATTCTTATAATAAAACCAACTAGATGCAATAATTTCTTAAATTTATTTTTGGACTAAAACTCTGCATGTTTCAGACAGTTCTTCTGTCCATCATCAGGAGTTTTTCACTATACACGCAGTAATGGTATATGTCATACAGGTTTGCTGACAGCTATCGAGTGGTATCAGGATGGAACTGCAGTTCTGTCCTGATCCCGCTCACAAGCTGTCAGCACACCTGTATGACATGTACCACTGTTGTGTGTACAGTGAAAAACTCCTGATGATGGACAGAGAAACTGTCCAAAACATGCAGAGTTTTATTCCAAAAACAAATTTGAGAAATTAGTGCATCTAGTTGGCTTTATTATAAGAATCCCATAGAACGTCACTTTGCTCTAACGTTGAGCATTATTAGAGAACAACGGTTCAGTGAACATTTCCAGGATTTTGATTAACATTGTTTTCCCTGAAAGGATGTTTGAAGGTGAGATTTGGTAGCCCAGCTTGTTTATGCTCAATTCTGCACTTTTTTGCTCTGTGTTGTAGTTTTTGGGAATCAGGCCCCAATGTTCAACAAGGACTTCCTGTGTTTTGTTTTATGCATTTTATGTAGAACTCGTGTAGAATGGTACCAGATGTTTCGTTTGGTTTTGACGATTGGCTAGAAACTCTCTTTGTTTCTATTGGCCTTTGTTCTAAACCTTTCTTACTTACATTCATATAATTTGATGATGCAAGAGCATCCAGTACTTTGTTACTTAATCTCAAAAATGGTATAAAAGCCCTTATGAAGAAAATACAAGTCATTGTGGTTACCAGCCATCAATCAAATTTTGTTACAATCCCTGACATTTTCACCAAATGTCCTTGTTCCTTCCTCAACCATCAGCATCAACACGAGCTTCTGCAGTGACACTACTGGTGAAAGCAGCATCTTTGGACCTTCAAGGTGTGTAGGTGTGTTGAAAATTTGTGTTTATGTCTCGTCCATACCGTTTGTTCGTACTCTGTATTCTTGTTGGCTTCATAGGCATTAGTTACAGGGAATTTTGTTCTTAAGATGTAACATAGGATTTGAGGTAAGGCCGTTCTCCTGCAGTGGTTAGTCCAGTATACCTTTTGTGAATGTTTGATCCGTTGTGCTTCTGTGATGTTTTCAGTGTCTGACGACCAACATGTTGAGAAAGCAAGATCATTAAATTTTGACAGTTTTTCAGTGGAAACTAGTACATTCAAGTTAATCAGCTGCATTGTCTGCTGTGTGCACCAGACATGATTTCACTCTTGAGCACATAAACCCATATCAATCAGAGGGTTTTGAGGCATCATGGAATTTATAGGAGCTGGGAAGTTAGAGCAGTGATCTCAATGTCTCATCGCTCACTTGTCTAGAAATTTTACAGAAAGCCAATAGTTTATGAGGCTTTCTATCGGCTGATATCAGTGGGAAACGGCAATGGAAATTTGTTACCCACTGGACTGTTTTACTATGTAAAAGACAGGCATAGATTGACACTGGAATCAATTGTGTTGCACAATTTGTGGGTTTACTCTGTTTAATTAAATGATTTAACATTAATCTGGTGGTGTCTGGTGAGATGTCTTCTTAGTCTTCACAGGTGTCTTAAGTAAAATATCGTATGCCTGAGTTTATGTATAATGTATTCTGAGAATATGTGGTTATGTGTCTACTAAGTTAGCTTCAATACAGCATTTCCTTAATACGTGGTGTTGTACCTCACAGGTCTCTTTATGTATGTATGTGATTCAGGGAGCTGGTACCAGGACCACTGTGATGTTGAGCAGCTCCTCACATGGTACTCTCAGCATATTAATTGCATGGTGTCAGTCTTATGTCACTTTCATTCCATCTTCTAATGGCCAAATTGAAGTGTTAGTGCACAGCAATTTTCTGTGACCCATGAACATTACGTCTTTGAAAAATATGGTGATTGAACTTTTGGTAAATCAAGTGTTAGGGGAATCGCAGCTTCGTTATTCTGAGTTGCCTGTATCATCAGTAGGCAGAAATATATAATAATGCATACAGAAGTAATACGTGTTTAGGTATGCTACTGAATGAAACAGTGAAATCGTTAGGGTTCTGTTCTTCTGGGATATGATGCCGCATTAATGAGTAATTTCATGTGATTTGATTGCCCACTGATGCAGCATCACATCACAATGGAGTTCTCAGCTACACCACTGTGAAGACCTCAAAACTTGCATAGCACACCATTATGGTCGAAGCCACTGTACATTGCGTCAGGAGATTTTGAAAAGCTCCAAATCGAGGCAGCCAAGTCTAAGCTTCCCTTCCTTTTTCCCGTGAGGTGGTGACAACATAAATGGATCCAAATTTTGATGTTTTCTGACCGTGCATCTCAGTATAATCCTAGTAATTAGCCAACTTAATGCACAAATTTTTGTATTATAATAAGTTTATTATATGCCACTACATTTCGAGTGCTACATGCTTATCATCAGGAGGCCAAAATTGTATTGTAGAGCATCTGGTATCGTCATATCTATAGGTGTGATGATACCAGATGCTGTACAATACAATTTTGACCTGAAGATGAGCACATAGTGCTCGAAACATGTCGAGGCATGTAATAAACTTATTATAAAACAAGAATTTGTGCATTAAGTTGGTTAATTACTAGGATTATTTAGGGATCCAGTTACCAACCAATGTAGCATCATATCCATAAAAGATGGACACTTCAGCTGCAGTTCTGTGGGAACCTAAAAATTCACATTGAAATCATTAGTTGCATGTGTTTGCTCTTAAATACAATTACATAATTATCCAAATGTTGCAATCTATCTTGATTGTCATGGGAAATGTTTATGGTCCTTGTTTATTAATTAGGTTTCCCTTTTGTATGCAGATCAAAATGCATGAATACATGCAACCAGATACCTGCAACTGTATACAGGTAGATAACTGTGCTACTTCAAATCTTTGAGTGAGAAAACCACATTTAACTAGAGATTGCTATATACATGATGCCTCTAACTTTCCACTACTAGGTTTAGTGGTTAAACCGTTTGTAGAGGCATGCAGTGTATGAAGTGAAATTAATTCCTATGTTTTGACGTATTGCTGACCATGCAACTCAGTATATTTATCTCAGTAATTAACCAACTTGATGCACAAAATTTTTGTTTTACAATAAGTTTATTTCATGCCTGTACATATTTCAAGCACATGTGCTCAAAACATGTACAGACATGAAATAAACTTTTGTAAAACAAAAATTTTGTGCATCAAGTTGGTTAATTACTGAGATAATTCCTATGTGCCTGCAGGTGGCTGAAATATGCTGAAGTAAGAGTAATTTGGTAGTTTTCAGCTAATTGTGTTGTAACAACTACTGTATGCATGTAATATTTTCTTGAACTGGTTGCATATAAAAGGTATTAACCAGTTTTGGACTCATAGAATATAAATAAATTAAAATTCGGATGAAGATGATGATGAATTGCAGGTGACTGTGTCCTTCATATCATTGTTTCACTGTGACAGGCTACAAAAATCTTAAAAGCCTGCGGATTTGAAGGGTCTGAGTATGTATCATGTACATGAAAAATACAATTTTGAAGGTACAAGGTCTTTTGGGATGTGACTGTATCATAGGGTGAGTGGTTCCCAAAATCTTGAAGGCACTGTGATATATGGAAAACAGGGAACTACTTGCTTCATGATAAGGCGTTACATCCCGGAAAACCTGAACGTTCAGCGACGCTGCTATGAGAACCTCAAGTCCTGCACAAAACACTTAACATACTAAATTTTTGGAAGTGAATATATAATACTTAATAGTAACTTGTTGCACAGTGATTCTTATTTATTAATTATTGCTCCAACATGTTTCGGCCTCAGTTATTGGCCTTCTTCAGGGAGGTTGAATCATGTCGGAGCAGTAGTTAAGAAGTGAAAATTATTGTGCATCAATTTGGTATTAAGTATTATGTATGTAGTACAGTTGCACGGAAAATGTACAGTATTAAATTTGTTGGTGAAACGTGCAAGGGTCTACTTGGGACACTGAACTGCTTGCAGTAGGATAGTACTAAGGAGACTGCCTGGGACACTCAATTATTGACATGAGCCTAATGTTAAAGCAACTGCTTGGGACACTAAACTGTTGACAGGGGGATAAAATAATGGGAGTGCAGGTTCATATTCAGTTTCAAGGTTTTCACAGCAGGCAGAATTTATTGTGTGTTACAACAGTTTTATAGGCAGTTACCAAGATTTCAGTGGACTTACTGTCAGTATCATCAGGCTAGAAGTTAACCCTGAAGATGGAAATAGTAGTGCCTTCAGAATAAGATTACACAATGTTATAGCAAGTGTAAACTAAACCGAAAGTCTTAGCAATATGTCACTAGTTGAGTGACCTCGTTGCAGTAATGAGTAGCTGTTAATTGCATGTTGGAAGTCATTCTGTTGGCAGCCATGCTTAGAAACACTGGAATGAACCCAGATAAGTCTGCCTAATCCCTTTTTCAGTAACTGATTCAGAATTGTATATTACAGATGACTCGTATTTGCGGACAGACACCAAACCTCCGAAGTTGGGCAAAGGTTAGATATGTGTTGTGGTGTGTATGTGTGCTTCTTTCTTGCACCTGCTTTCCTTTGTTTACATAGTGTTATGTGAATTGACTTCCAGGTTTACAACAAATGATGTTCATGTGTGATCATTGTTGTATGGGTTATAAGCTCATTTAAAAAGGACAGATCATGGCAGCACTGTACAGTAATTTCAAGGACAGTCTTTAAGCATTGTAGCAGTTCATTGCAACTCCTTATGAAACCAGGTGATTTTGAGAACATCTGGGAGAGCAGGATACAGCACTTTGTTCAAAGTGCATGCCTGATAAATGTATGAGCGTAAGGGGTGCGCAAAATATCAGTTGTGGTCACTGCAGTGCCCACTTCTTTTTTATTTAATTCTGTTCTAACAAAAACACAGTACACCCCCTCTATCCGTTTTATCATACAGTGCCATTGGTATGTAAAGAAACATATTTGGGTGTAAGAAACGCAGTAAAATATTTAAATCTTTTTATTATCATATTCTTTGCTTTAAAAAATATACGGATATGCAACAAATCTTATTACGTAGGGTGAAGAGAGAGAAACCAACAATATGCAACTAATCCGATGTTGATTATCAAACTTCTATCTCAACATGTTTCGGGCATCATTATGCCCGTCATCAGGAGAACAAGACCGTGTATTACTGCATATGGTGTTCTGCACTGGTTGTGCTGGCTGTGGTTGTGTGGAGCTGGATCGTAAGCTGTGTGCACTGTGTGAAGGTTACTGTTTGACTGAGCTGGGTCATAACCTGTGTGCACTGTGTGAAGGTTACTGTTTGACTGAGCTGGGTCATAACCTGTGTGCACTGTGTGAAGGTTACTGTTTGACTGAGCTGGGTCATAAGCTGTGTGCACTGTGTGAAGGTTACTGTTTGACTGAGCTGGGTCATAAGCTGTGTGCACTGTGTGAAGGTTACTGTTCGACTGAGCTGGGTCGTAAGCTGTGTGCACTGTGTGAAGGTTACTTTAACCTTCACACAGTGCACACAACTTAAACCCAGCTCCATACAACCACAGCCAGCACAACCAGTGCAGAACAACATATGCAGTAATACACGGTCTTGTTCTGCTGATGATGGGCATAATGATGCCTGAAACATGTTGAGATAGAAGTTTGACACTAAACATCAGATTAGTTGCATCTTGTTGGTTTATCTCTTTTCACCCTATGTTCCATGATGCACGGTCACAAGAACCTAAAATCTTATGCGTATTGGACCGTGCATCATCTTGATATTTGAATAAAGGTTGACCAACTAGATGACACTTGCTTTATTAGCTACTGCTCAACATGTTTCAGACGTTAATACGTCCATCTTCAGGAGCTAGCGAGTACTTGTTGTGTTGTGTAGGCTGACTTGAGGCGTGCTGGTGTTACGTAGCAGGATTGTCTGTTGGTGATGTGGTATCCAAGTGCAGCCTGCACTCGGATACCACATCACCAACAGACAATCCTGCCACATAACACCAGCACACCTCAAGTCACCCTACACAACACTACAAGTAGTCGCAAGCTCCAGAAGATGGACGTATTAACGTCTGAAACATGTTGAGCAGTAGATAATAAAGCAAGTGTCATCTAGTTGGTCAACCTTTATTCAAAGAACCTAAAACTTAAAAAAGTCTTATTACTGTGTATTTTGAACAGTGTGGAGTGATCGCCTGGATTGAAAGGGCATTGATTTTAAGTGTAACAAAAAAGTGTTGATCACCAACAACATATGGTGAGTGCTCCATATACTATCCCACATTATACCATGGACACATATATACCATGTGTATGATCATGTCCCTGAAAGTGTTTGTTAATTACACTTAACACTGGGTGTATGTTGAACCTGTACCCTGACACCATTAGTATAATGAGGATCTGTTTTATTTGAGACTTGAAAATAATATGTAGCGAAGAACTTTGTAATATGGTTTCAGGAAATAACAAGATCATACAGAATTTTGGTAAGGAAATCATTCTGAGGACATGGTCTGATTTTAAATGGGTAGTGGGTATATATCGGCAGTATTATTTTGATCAAGTATGGGAGCGTGTCTGTGGGATTTTGTGTTTGTGATGTTCAGGTTCTTTCAACAGATTTAGTTGAGATGGTGGAAATGTGTAGGCATTTACAAACAAGTAAACCTGTAAATTTGAAACGAAGTGACTTTATCACAGATCTCTTTAATTTCCCTCTCTGAACAAAATAACATCTTATTGTGATTTATATTTGGAATAGTGCTTCAAGGTGGTTATGTAATGTGCTGAGTTAAAAGGCCGCTAAATATTTTACAGTTATTTTTATTGTTACACCATGCATGTTGTCGAGCTACTCAATTATTACACCAACCACTGCACATATATAAAATTTATAAAATTTACACATTGAAACATTAAAAACGCTCCGACATGTTTCGGTCCTAAGACCATCATCAGGGAGCTGTATATTCCTTGCTAAAGTCACACTAGAAGTAGTCGCAGATTAATTTTGTTGTACAAGTTGGGTGTTGTGGCAGCATGCCATGTTGTGTAATGTTATGTTGCAAAGAGTGCCCTGCTGCGGATGTGCATTCTGTGCTTCGTTGCATGATATTGGCAGACTGCAGTGGTTGGTGTAATAATTGAGTAATTTTACAGTTAATTTTGTATTCATGGGTTCATGCATCATGAATCGGATTGAATGATTGTCCAATGAGATGTGACTGTATTCAGTTTATTACACTTCTGTAGGCAGCTCTGCATGTTTCGGGTGTTGACACCCATCATACAACTGTAATTACAGCTTCTGGCACCGGTCAGCCGGTTCTGCTACCATCCGCTCTCTTTGTTGATTTCCAACTCAACAATGAGAGCGGACGGTAATAGACCCGGTTGACCAGTGCCACAAGCTGTATTTACAGTTGTACGAGCTCCTGATGATGGGTGTCAACACCTGATGCAACGAAGCACAGAATGAACATCCGTAGCAGGGCACTCTTTGCAACATGACACAACACAACACAGCATGCTGCCACATTACCCAACTGGTACAGCGAAATTAATGTGACTTTTTATAGTGTGACTTTAATAAGGACGATATGGCTCCCTGATGATGGTCCTAGGACCGAAACATGTCGGAGCGT
>Ga0136643_10015838_pt1 | contig 11329 bp, 7 predicted proteins | sample TergutLab28metaG_FD_96883 | JGI IMG/M metagenome (GOLD analysis project Ga0136643, IMG submission 96883) | Labiotermes labralis P1 segment gut microbial communities from Petit-Saut dam, French Guiana - Lab288 P1 (version 3) (version 3) | ecosystem: Host-associated > Arthropoda: Insects >... | reverse complement strand
CACCCATCCATCCATCTAACCACCCACCCATCCATCCACCCACCCATCCATCCACCACCCTTCCATCCATCCATCCATCCATCCAACCACCCATCCATCCATCTAACCACCCATCCTTCCATCCATCTAACCACCCGCCCACCGTTCTTCATTCCAAAGGCCTGTTGCTTCTTTCAATCCCATTGGTCGTGTTTCCATACGTCTTCCCAGTTCCACATTTTGTTCATCTAGCTTGGGTCAGACACTTGTTACTAATGTCTGTATTGTATTGACCATTTTATTTCAGTTGCATCATCTGTATTTCCCTTCACTCCCATAATCTGTTTAATGTCTGTAATCCTAAAATGTTGAAGTACTGATGTCTTGGGGTTTTGTACAAAATTATATTTGAAAGACTTCCTGTCTGCCTTCATCTTTGACACATCTGATCCACCACATGAATTTATCACATTTTTTTTTTAATTCTCTCTGTCATGAAACTAAATACACCTGTTTTGTTAAAAATTGTATTTACCCTGTCATCAGCATTTTAATTCTAATTCCATTAATTTCCATCTGTTTGTTATGTTCTTACTTCTCACACAGTATGAGAATGGCAGTTAAATGAAACAGAATTATTTGATTTGAACTTACTAGCTGACCAGAAAATACTTTTTTTTTTGGTAGGTTTTAGTATTTCATCTACGTTCTTGCAATGTTTCAAATATGCATACATACTGAAACAGTTAATTGAAATTTGCTGTAAGGCAATTACCTCAGGCACCCTATCAACAAAGGAGCTGTGACTGGGGTTGCATGTCATTCAGTCTGCATATCTCCCCTAGCTCACTTCATCCACATTACCTCTTCCTCTTCAGCTAACTGAAGTTCTGTTTGAAAGAACGTAATTTTAGATGTCTGAAAGGTGTTAAACAAAATATGGTACAACACTGCATTTGATTAAAGAGAACATGTCATGCAGTGTTGTCTGTCAGCAGCACAAATTGCAGATGTGTGTACTTGTAGAAGAAACTTGTGTTAAAAATTACATATTTACTTTCTTTCTCATAAGTATTTGAGTTTTCTTTTTGTAAATCCAAGAACTTTTGGGTCAGAGTTCATATTATTTTGTCTAGTGGTGTATATGTTGTAAATTTTGTCTTATGAATGCAGGAGATACATCATTCGGCAACGTCGTGTGGGGACAGTTCGATGGCATCAGTGTTCATACTGTTCTAAGGAATTCAAGAAACCATCAGATCTAGTTAGGCATATCAGAATACACACACATGAACGTCCATACAAGGTAACTGGACATTTGGTTCAAAGACCTGAATTTAAGTTCCATAAAATATGTGTTAATATTTGTGTTAACCTTACCATACAGCATATATATCTCATTTATGATGAACCATTATTCTACAGTAAGAATTAAAATCGTGTGTTGACACCTGAAATGGTACTCATTGAAGTGTTTAAATTACATGAGATTCAGGCCTAATGCCATAAATTTGTACAGCATGATCATTCATATTAGAATATGCATTAAGGCACTAAGCTACAATTGTCTGTATGTCTATTCACACTAAAACTTTTAACTGAAATGACATACTTCATGAAAGTCAAACACAGGTGATGACCAATTTTGCTCTATGTTGATTGTGTAAACACTATATCTAGTATAGAGAATATACCAACACCTAATTCCATAAGGGGAGCTGTGGTAGTGTTGTCACTATAACAACTATGCTATGGGCTGGTTGATCCAGGGTTCAAATTGCAATAGGGGCAAGAGATTTTCCTCTTACTCAAAATGTCTCTACTGGCTCTGGCATCCACCCACCCCTCTGTTAAATCGATGCCAGGGTTTTTTGTGGGGGTAAAGTGGCTAGGGTGTGAAGCTAACTGCTCACCTCTATCTAGTACAGAGGTTAGAAGTGGATAGAGCTATGTCTCGATTTCTGCTATATGCCCTCATCGCATGGACAGGGACATCTGTACCTTTTATGTTATTTAATAAGAACAAGTCATGTTGTTGACATGGAGGAAAGTCCACTGTCTATTTCCAAAAGATACATCACAGCAGTATTGTATAATTATTATGTGTGGAGTGGAAGATATCTGTCACATCTTGTTGCTGGAAATGAAGGTTTGGAACTGCTGTCTCATATGTTGTACTGATATGAATTTGGCAGAATTACATTCAGGTCTTTCTGTTACAGTGCACTCATTGCTTCCGGTCCTTTGCTGTTAAGTCCACCCTGACTGCCCACATCCGTACACACACTGGTGTCCGGGATCATGTGTGTTATATATGCTTGAAGAAATTTTCTTCTGCAAGCAGTCTTAAAGTTCACATACGGTAATCTTGTAACACAATTATCATCCCCAGCTGGTTTCCTGTTATTTGATACAATATTTACTACTAGCAAGTTGATATCTCATTGTCAGTATCAGATACGTAGTGTGAGTTGCTAAGTTTATGTTAAATCCAGAATTCAAACAGCTATTATTTCTGCTGTATCTGTGTTGTGAATCACATTGCAATACCTGAAGAAGTCATTTTAACACAATACCCACTAGCAAACTAAACATCAATTAGAATATTTATTTCCATCACTGTTGTCTACCAGCATAACAGTAGTACTATGACAAAGTAAAATACTGTGGAAGGGGAAATTTTTATCACAGTGGAGTAGATCAGAAATTTGTAGATATGTCTGCATGTTAATTGGAGCCATCCAACAATGGCAGTGAGTGTTTCCTTTTTGTGTAAAAATAAAACAATGACTATTCATAAAGATGGTAATACGTTCATATTGAGCAGTCTGTTGCCTGTGTATCTACAATGGCCAGCTAATTTGTAGCAGGGCATACTGCAATGCAATTTTTTCAGCTAGCATAACATACTTTGTTGTTGGCAGATTTTGTAGAAATTTTGTTGCCTATCTTGCAAGAAAGTAGTAACATTGGAGAATACTTTTGCAACATGCCCTTTTGTTGGAAGATACTCTCTCTACTGGCAACTGTAATGCTCAGAAATGTGAAGCACCTTTTATCTCTTTTGTTCCTCTTTAACATGTTGAGGTAATTTTTGTTTGTCCTGGTTCCATACGTGACAGACTTGTGTAGAACAATCATCTACTGATATATGTGGAGAAATAACCTAACTACAAACTCTTAAACCCAGCAGAACACAAAAGTCAGTTGTTGAACTCCAGCTGGCTATGAAAAGTGCCACAGAAACAGAAAACTGCCTTCCTTCTGTGAATGTTTTTAGAGGCACCAACTTGACTTTATATGAGTGAAACATTTGAGCAGGAAGGTTTGAAGATGCATTTCTTCAAATTGAATTTGTGTAAATGTTTCATTGTGACTTTGTTTTCCACCAGGATGCATACAGGTACAAAACCATTTGCATGTCAGCTCTGTGACAAGACATTCCGAACCACAGGTCATCAAAAGGCTCACATGTTATCTCATACCAAAGAAAATGGTGGAACTACAGAAGAAAGGGTTTCAAGGCGGAAAGTGGTGAGACAGAAACCCACTCTTCCTGTGTTACCAGAAGTTGCTCTGCAGGAACCAATTATTATCACAAATAATGGTAAGTTTTTACACGACCAGTGCTTAAACACCCACAGTTCAGAATATTTGATATAACTTTTATGTCATTAAATGAGCAGTGCCTAGGTGTGTTATATTGTGACAACATTTTCTTTGTTCTTTGATCTCACATGAGCTCTGTGCTTCTGTCTATTTCTGTTTACAGTCTTTGAACTATTCTGCCCTTTGAATATTTGTTCATTTCTCATCCCTCATTCATTTCTTTAACAACTTGATAATTCTCAGAGGAATCACGTTTTCCTCCATTCATAATTCTATCCTTATTCATGTTTGTCATTCGCACTGATGAACACAATGTCTGCACATGGTACAGCAGCCCATAATAACCCTAAGTAAGCTTTATGTAAGATGAATGTGCTATCTTTTCATATGTACAAGCCGTATAAATGAAACAGCAGACTGAGGTTAACTGTTACAGGATTTGTGCAAGCCGTGTCCCGAAACAGTACTGTTTTCCTTCCTGGTAACACTGTGAGTCTGGATCGTCCATACACATGTAATGTGTGCAATGCAGCATTCCGTAAATTAAGTCATCTCAAACAGCACATCCGTATGCACACTGGTGAACGCCCATACAAGTGCAACCTATGTGACAGGTAACATTAATCTTACATACTCTTTACCTCATGTGTGTGTGTGTGTGCGCCATCATACTTTTACATATCTTCTACATCAGTTCATACTTTTAAGTATATTACATAAAATTTCAATCCTGTCAGTCACTTGAAAAAGCCTTCTCGAACAGTGGCTCCTCTTTTGTAGCACTGACCCCAACAGATACAACGTCCAACTGTTTTTTGTATTATATTCTGTTTCAGTCTGCACCTTTCCTCTAACTATGGATAAGTCAAAGGATGACAAACCACCACTTACCACTGTTGCCTCATATTTGTGTATTTATGACCTGTTCCACATCCTGTTGTCTTTTCAACACACTTATGGATCCATGGAATTTATGTATGTACCTATGTATATATTTTCCTTCTCAATCCATATACTTCCTGTACTTTAGTACACTGGTTGCCTGTCTCATCCTTGGAGATTTTAGCCTGCCATTTGTAATCTCAGATTGCATTTTAGTTGTCATAATCATCATCATTTTTAAAATAAAAGTTATTTTTCTGTGTACACATTAAAGTGATGTTGTTTTAACAGGCACTTCATATCAAATGGGGTACTGAAAGCTCACCAGCGTACACACGAAGGTGTAAAATCTTACAAGTGCCCTGAATGTAGTAACATGTTCTCTACAAATGGAAGCTTAAAACGTCATATGGGTACACACAGTGACTTGAGACCTTTCATGTGTCCATACTGTCATAAGACATTCAAAACATCTGTCAACTGCCGCAAACACATCAAAATACATAAGCATGAACTGGCTGTACAGGTGGGTACAACAGTTTTCTTTCAAACTAATAACATGGTACAGGGTTTTCTTCAACGCCTTTACAATGCCTTGTTAAATTAATAGCTACACCACCTTAATTCATTGTATTCTAATGTTATCATACCAGTTGATAAATGAGTAAATTATCCGTGCTTATACACCATAGTATTTTTCAACATGCCGTAAGACATATATTTTACTATGTCATACTGTGTTGCATGCATCAGAGGGTTATATGGTTGTGTGCTGTTCTTACACTTTGAATGTCAGTACTTTCTCTTTTTTACAAATTCAAGGTTGCACAACAAACAGCTAAAGAAGATGGAAGTAATATACTCAACACTATACCAGTAAATGGACAGGGTCCTGCTGTTGTGACAGAAAGTACAAACTTCCCTCCTGAAGGTTTGGGTCCAGATTTTGCCCAAGCATTTTCAGATCAGCCTTTTCATGTGGCATCAACCACAGAGCAGCAGGAGCAAGAAGAATCAACATTTGCCCAGAACACACTTGTTCATACACTTACGTCTGGTAAGTATGTTGTCTGCATTATAGTGAAAGTGATGTGCACTTCACATAGCAAAGTTGCCCTTGTGCACACCATGAGGACATGTGGAAGACAGGCAATGTAGCTCCACTAATTATTTTACCTTAGCACTGGATGTAGATGAGTGGTCTACTTCATGCCCTGTTTGCTTTACCCCAAAAAAAATGCCCCAATTATCCATTAAATAGGAGGCTGAGGGTGCCTCAGAGCAGATCTGAACACTTTCAAAAAGTGACATCTCTTGTCCGTGCAGGGAATCAAACTGCAATTCCTCAGATGTCCAGCTCATAGCCCACTCACTATACTGATGGTAGAATCCTAGCTCCACTATTGTAATTTAGAAAATAATGGTATATACCTTCAAATTGTACCTCAAAAATGTTTTTTGAAAAATTGTACTGGGATTTATTTTTAACGTATCTTTCAGATTGTAGCATAATAACGTGCTGTATTGCATGTTTTTTGAGCATTTTTTTCTCCCATCCAGGTCCTCTGGATGATAGCAGTGATCCTGTAACAGCTCCAACAATGGTAACACACACTTTGCATGCTGATGCTACAGGGACTATTACATTGCCGAGTCTTGCCGGCCAGCATACCTTGACACAGGTAGTTGGTGAATGTGTTTGTGTGCATGCAGGTTTCTGGGACTAGTTACACTTTTCCTTAATAAAACTAACCAAGAATTAAAAAAATTGATTTCTTTTAAGGTTCTATTTTTGTCAAGAAGTGAAAAGTAGCACCTTTGTCACATATAATTACTGCTGCCTTTCATTAGACTGTGAAATAATGTGTAATATATGAAATATTATATACATTTTAATTGTACTTTTATCCTAATGTAAGAAAATGTATATTTCAGGAAAATATTCGTGAAATTGAACGTACATTGAACGAGCAAATTTTTGGTACTTCTGCAAATGTAACATCGGATCTTGTAAGTGTTGGGCAAGCATCCAGTGACCTGGCCGTAAGAGTCGAAGTTGGAGGCAGTGACAGTGAAGTTGAGTCTACCACAACAGAAGATTTAGCACGTACTCTTGGGGCCACTTCTTCTCCATCAGCTCAGCCTGATGCCTCAGCATTAGGCACTTTGTCAGAAGGACCTAAGAACAATGGCAGAAATAAGAACACAGCAGAACCTTCCAGTAACAGTAATGTGTTTGGAACCACATTTGATTCAGCAGGTTTTGATTCATGTGTTTTCTCAGCAATTACTCTTCCGGTAAGAAAATGATCATATTTTGTGCTTGAGAGTATTCTTCTATCAATTAAAATGTGCATTGTAGTAGACCCTGTCCACCTTCCTTGAATGATCCTTAATTTAAGGTTTTCTGTCAATTAAGGCTCATTTTCATGATTTTGAGTCAAATAGTCAAATGCCAGAGTTACATTTCCTGCAATTAAGATTTTCCTCAGTTCAGTGTTCACCACAGAAAAATGAAATCGTGATGTCATTGTATGATCAGTCTGATTTGTGTCTTTTCTTTAGTAACCACATACACAAGAGGGGTAGGGGTTCATTCCTTCATTTGCAGCCTTACTACTACCACTTCACAGAGTGAAGCACTGGCCAGTAGGCGATTTCTTTCAGATAAGACACTAATGAATATGCTGTTATGTAATCTAATTAGAGGCTCCATCTGTGCTCCTTCAGCTTCTTCTAGAATAAATTGTGGATTTTGGTCTGTGTAGCTTCTAAAGTCTTGTAACCCTTCGGCTCATAATATCATGTATCCACACTATGCAGTGTGATGCCTGAAATGCCGAATGACTGGTGTAGCCTTTATTAGGCAGCCACCATTTAAATTCCGTTGTGCTGCACATCACACAGAGCATTTAATTCCAGTGCGAAAGAGTTAAAGCCTCTAGCATCCAGGCTGGCTGTTGATGTCACACAGCCTCCTATTCAGTGGCTACTGGCAGCTCTTCCTACTGGGATTTTAGTGGTAGTGGTACACTAGGGCAGACACTGCAGTGACCCTTGCAGCTAGACAGTTACCGATATTTTGCCCAGCCCTTTATTTAGGCATTCAGCAACTCCATACTTTGAACAATTGCTCATATTATTATGTTCTTCAGATCTGAGTATGTGTTATTTGTCCCAGCAGAAACTTGAAAATAAAAAAAATTGTGTAAAGAATACATGCACTTGAGTATATACAGATTAAAGTATGGAATATTTTTCTATAAGTGATGAAAAGTAAACTTGGTGACATGTCGCAGAATTTGTTACATCTGTGTCTAAGTGCTTGGATCATTGAGGATACTATTTTCAGCAGCTTTTGCTATATCAAGTGAGGAGGTTTACTGAAAAAGTTTTCCAAGCCTGGACAGAACCTCCAGTTAGACAGTACTTACCAATGTCATGTCTGTTTGAGAAGACACCCATTGGGTGTACCTAATGCTACAAACATACCATAGTTAATATCCAAACAGAGGCAGGTATCTCTATATGTGTACCTAGCTGACATTGTCTGGTAATAGAATTTATACAGTCAACATCATTAACACAAAACCATGCACTGGGCTGGTCCTGAGTCAGTTTAATCCAGTTCCCATTGGTTACTTCTGTTACCATAATGCTTTAGTGTATTCCCTCACATGAATTATGGGTAGTTGTACTTCCCTGATTTTAGTCTTAGTTATAATTCCTAAAATATACAAAATCTCTTTGTTCTGTCTATACATTTTTCTGAGCACCTTGTTCCAGAACTTCCAGTAAGATAAGAGACCTGTTTCACATCAGTACAAAAAATAACAGTAAAATGGTTTATTCTGATTTTATTTGAATGTAACATTTTATTGTGACTATGGATATACTTCTTCATCAAGGATTTTTCATGTTCCGTCACTGGAGAAACCAGCATACTACTTCATTCAGTCACCTGTCACAAATATCTGTTGACTTAATTTGTTTGCTTTTTCCTGTTCCCCAGAGTGATGCCCTAGAGTTAGAAGGTCTGGGATCAGGTTCTGCTATGACCACCAACATGGCCAGCATTCTGCATCCACCTGAGGCTGCAGTGCCTGAACCTGATGCTACAATAGCATCTGCCCCTACTTCAAAGTCTGGACTCTTAGTAATTTCTCCAATGGACGGTCCAGTTGCTGCTGCTGCTGCTGCTGCAGCAGCAGTTGCAGCAGATGAAACAGATAAGGATAAGAACTATGTTCCAGGAAGACCTTTTAGTGCAGATGCTCCACCTGGTGAACGGCCCTTCAAGTATGTAGATATCCTGAATCTTAAAATATAAGTTGTTGCAGCCACTCATTGAATATGATCCCACGTGCAACCAGTTGAAGAAAATTTCATTTCCCGCCACTACAGAAATGTCATTAAAATTATATTTCAAACCAAATTTGTAATTGTGTGCACAAAGTGTTGATTATCATAATTGTCTGTTCTGGGGACAACATTTGTTCTTATTATTTTGAAACAGAAACACCAATTATTTGGATACCCCCCAACCTGCTGGAGGGTGTATATTCCACCACATTTTTTCTTTCTCTCTCTCTTATGGGCGGACATTCAGAACATATTCTGTTCGTAAGCAGGGGAGTAGTCATATATATATAAATCACCATTAGTAAAACATTTTTAACCTTTTCATTCAGAAAGTGTTTTATATTCGGGAATTTGATTTATGGTACATTGACCAATAATTCCAGCTGGATTTTTGCAGTCGTTTCAGGAAAATATAGGGGTACTGCTTAAAGTAGGGCATGACCATTTCCTTTCTCTTCCCTCCAAACCCATCAAAGTCATCCCCCAATTCATTCCTATACAACCTGTGTAGTTGACGATGTGTCATTATGCAAACTCGGAATCAGTCAGTCACTTAACTTGCAGTGTCTTGTCTTCTGCTGAACTTTCTGCTTCCCCGCATTTCAATGTGTGCAGTAAGTAATCAGACTTCATTCAGTTCAAAATAGCTTGGTCACTCCACACTGTGGCATTTGTTTATGTGAATGCTGTCCATGTAAATGTAAATACATCATCACTGTTACTGAATCATAACTTAAGTCTTATTGGCACAGTATTTTTTATGAAATTTTATTTGAAATAACTGTGTCATTTAAAGGAGAATAAACTTTTTCTCACTAGTAAAACAACATACGTTCAAATTATGGGTCACAAAAATTGAACACTTAAGAAAAACATATACATGTGAAGAAAACTGTTGTGGCCCAAAATTCTGTACACGAATCTGTGACATGATAAATAATGTTTTTGTGCTCATTTAGAATCAGCATGTCATACTTCATTTAGGAAGTAGGTTTCTTTTATGCTAGCATATCTCTGTTGACCTGTGTAATTTGTGTCTCTTACTCTATGAAATGTGTAAATATCCATTCATGTTACAAGTTTTCAGTCTTTTCTCTCTCTCTTCCAGATGCAAACAATGCAGCCGTGCATTTAAGAAGTCATATCATCTGAAAGAACATGCAAGAAGTCATGTGGGAAAGAATTTAAGCTGTACATTATGTGAAAGAAAGTGTACTACCTTCGGAGCGCTCAGGGTGAGAAAATGAGATTGTGGGATATAAATATAATAATACTGTATAGAGTTCTCACTCATGATGCAGTTTTACAGCAAATATCTTGAAACTAAGCTTATGTGTTATTTGATATGTGTAACTTACAAAGTTAGTTGTATGACTTCATGTTTATTTCATCACTCCCCAGAAATTACAGATATAAAGCAGTACCTAGAAGCAGTAATTGTTTGAACTCGTATGCATCTGTTTTGAGAATACAAAATTTATACATTAAAACCTCATTAATTTTAAGTGCTGTATTGTGATAAGTTTAAGGGTATTTATGAAGAGTTGTAACAGAAATTATTTTCTTTTTGATTTCTGACCTTTTTAAATGTCATTCACCTGTTTTCCATTTTATTTTACAATATTTATTCAGATATTATTCCCACAAGTTTTGTGTGGTGTTTACAAGTAAGATTCTGCTTATTTTTATCCACATTTATTTGTATTATATTGTATAAATATGTAAATATAAATGTATATTTTATGTATAAAACCATCTTCTTTTAGGCACATATGAAAACACATGATGGCAGTAGAGATTTTGGGTGTGACTTATGTGGTTGCCGATTCACAACAAGTGGGTCTCTGAAACGCCATATGATTGTCCATAATGATGAAAGGTACAGTAAGTTTCAATAGAAATGTTATAGATTGGTGAAAGGATGTTTGAATGTTCCTTATGAGCCATAAAATGAGTCATAGAACTAAGAAAACAGTCCACAATTTTCCTCACACACATGCATGCTTGTGTGTATATATCTGTTCACATAAATCGACAACTTGCTTCACATCAACATTTGTTGCATTTCACTTGCCAGACAGGTAATTCTTAAGGGGTCCAAACAGATGGAAATCACTTCACCCCATACTGCCAATCATACTTGCAACTGGTTACAGTTTTATGTCTGGGAGGTTACGGACTACCCACACTGCAGTTCTGATCTTGCACCCTGCCATTTCCATATCTTTGGTCCCCTTAAACAGCCTCTGGCTGTCAAGTGATTTGCAACAGATGCCAATATGAAGGAAGCTGTCACTTCCTGGCTACAAACACTTGACACCAATTTATTTTGTGCTGGGATGCAAGCCTTCATGCCATGGTAAAATAAATGCTTTTTTAATGTAAATGATAACTATGTGGAGGTCTGATGTGTACCATCTGTTCTTCATGTGCTGTGGTATATTGAAGAGAGAATAAAGTTCTCAGCATCAGAGTCTTTTTCACTTCCTTGTAAAGT
>Ga0136643_10015833_pt1 | contig 11330 bp, 9 predicted proteins | sample TergutLab28metaG_FD_96883 | JGI IMG/M metagenome (GOLD analysis project Ga0136643, IMG submission 96883) | Labiotermes labralis P1 segment gut microbial communities from Petit-Saut dam, French Guiana - Lab288 P1 (version 3) (version 3) | ecosystem: Host-associated > Arthropoda: Insects >... | reverse complement strand
TTTAAGCATGCAGTGACAACTTCATTTGTAGTTCCGTTCAAACAATAATTAAAGTTCAGATTTTACCGAACGACACCTACGAAGCTGTGCTGTTCATCTGGCGGGCTGTGCTACTTTCAAAAGCCCAGTCTAGTCTGGTATCTGCAACTTACGATGTAACCCCACGTGGATTCGCATATTGTTGGGAATGTTCTGGTTCTGAACGTCACAAGTTACACATATCCTAAAGACAGTACGAACTGCGGATTTCCTCAAGTCTCCTGTGAATTAACTAAATCTTCCTGTTTGTATAAAACAGAAAGGATTCGTCAGTAATTATTTATTGTTCTCTTTGCTTCACTACATTTTTGGAGTGCTGCATTTGCTGCCAGCGGAAGTCAAACACAAAACCCTAACCCAGTGCACTTGTAATTCCGGTTTTGGTACGTCTGATGCACCAAGATATCTTCAGTTTAAAGCCTGTCATGATTTCAGGTAAACCTGAGTAACTAAAAGCTGTCTTGATATAACCACAGTAGCTTGTTCAGACTGACGACATTTTCAGTTGAATATTTCTGATGCATTTTGGCGATACGGCGTTACTTATTCTGTGTGGGGCTTATGCACAGAGTGGCACTGGTGCATGGTTTACCCCGAGCACTTCGTTTTACCCCTGTTAATAAACCTATCTGTTACTGTGTGTGCCAACAGGACTTCACACTGAACATTCCTGTGTTTTGTGTGTTTTGTTTGTATCTCAGAACAAAAGGCGATTATTTCCCTATGCAGCATTACCTGATTGATTTTATAACCGTGACGGACAGTGTTTACTGCGCGGTACGGACTGAATTAGTATCAGTTTATCATACACACCATCATCATAACACTACTCTAATAAGAAGGACAAGCGGGCTAAGCCTGTGGACCTCAAAACAATGCAATTCTCCTGCCGGTAGGGAGGACACACCGGACACAAAAGTACCTTAATTTTGTTACTTCAGGTTTGTTAATGGACGAGCACGACTCAGACTGGCAGCATTCTGTGACAGGAAACTGTGTCGAAAATACAAAAAATGACAGCAAATTCATATACATATTTACAAGAACTGTAACGTGTTGTGCTGACGAGTGCAGGTCCAACATGATGACGCATTTCCATTGGTTAATGCAGCCTTCCAATTACACAGATGAACAACAAGGGACACCTCATTTCTCCGAAATGTCAGAAACACTTGGCTGTGTTTCAAGTTCAGTTGGCTGTTCCTGTTTCAATACTTCGTGTCGCAACTAAATTGCCTCCGCCTTACTAAGCTTCTGTCTGCACCTGTTTGATATCCCCCCCGTATAATAGTTCCTCTTGCGCTGAATTACACCTGCAGCAATCCATCATGTCTGATGTTAGCACGGCTGACAACGTGTATCTCTGAACTGCCACAGATCAGATTTCTCAACACAGACACCTCGTTTCAGCTCCAGATCGGTCGCTCTGAGATATGTGGTGGACAAATTGACACGGAGTTCCTGTGTCAGTATTGTTCCAACAGTTCTCGTTATGGCTTCATTTAGTATCCGAAAAAAAGAGTGGGTCCATTATTGAGATATAGTGTCACCCTAGCTGAAGATATAATATAGGACTCTCTTCCTGTACCTCAAGTCTGTAGTTAACCCAACGAGGGTCGAATTTTCTTCATTTTCTCCTTCGCGAGGTGACAAGCAAAGTGGGACTTCATGTGACGTGTGTAGAGCCGTTGCTGTTAATCATCTCCAAAACCGTAAAGTGACGGAGCAATTCTACGCGACACAAAGTGTGTTTCGTTGCTCTTCGCAACTTCTATTCCAAGCATAAGCCTTCAGCCAGTAACAACCGCAATGCATCCAGCCACACACCTGCACCGTCTTCAAGAGCACTGTCCGCCACTGTCTAACGTTACAATTGGCGGCGTCATTACAGTCTTGAGATTCTCCCGACGGTGACCACAAACCTCCCTGTTTTTTTGGTAACCGACACAGCGTATTCCCAGTTCCAGCGACCACCGCTTCGCAAGACGCTGCTGCCACCGTTTGCACGGTATACAGCGCTACACAACTGATTATTCTAATCTTTTCCATATCAGATTCTTCTGACACTTTCTGCAGCGCTTGCGTGTTCGTTCCTTTACGCGGTTGAAGTGGGCCACGATAACTGCCTCTCAGTCCTTCCCAGTTTGAAGCTTCTGACCATAATTCAATCCACTAAACTGCAACAGCCCTTTTGAAGAGCAACCTCTCTGAATGTGAAGACGTTCCTGTCCCTTTGCGGTTCCTCTCAGAGAGGTAGTTGGAGGGCAGGGGTGGGGGTGGCGGCAATCATTCTCTTTACAACAGCTTTGTTTCTCCTCCAGCAGCTCTGCCCTTTCAGCTAAGGAACACTCAACACTGAATAACTTCATAATTTATACACTCAGCCAGCTAATAAAGTTCACCCCAGAACAGGCTACGAAGGATCAGAGGGGGAGTATAGGTATAGTTCTACTCTTTCCTTAACCTCGACGCCAGATTGGGGTGGGTGGTCAACGCCACGCCTCAGCCACTTTAACCCCCGGAACCACTCGGTACCATCTGTATCAGAGGCTCTGTAGGTCCCAGGGCCGCTCGGGACAGGTGCGGAAAATCTCGCCCCTACACAGATTTGATTTCCGGACCGTCCAACCCGTAACGAGTATCTATACCGACTGAGCTATCGCGGCCCACCAGCCAACTAATAGCAATATTAATATCCAGACTGCGTTGTCTTGAGAGTGAACGTGCAGCACTGAGGTAGAAAGGTACCGACGGTTTGCAGGCACTGGTTTATGTCCCTTTACCTGCTTTCCATCTGAAGTTGGAGGCAGTGTCTTGTCTTCTTTCTGTGCCAAACTGTGGCACCAGAAAGCAAGTTTACTGAACCGAGAGGACGTGCTGAAGACACAGCTAATACAATATATGTACATTTTGTTCAGAGAAGCCACAGTACAGCCGTCTTGCAGTACTGTGCTGTTGGTGTGTATTGACTGTCGTGTCCCTGCAGAGGGATCTCACTGCAATCGGAGGACAAACTGCTTCTCCTGTGTCCTAGCAGTGGTGCTACAATTGAACGCTGCGTGTTCCACCAAATGTTTCCCCGTATCCTACAAATTCCTCAAGCTATACATTTCTTGAGTGCTGGATTCTTCCGCTATCCTACCAACAGTGCTAGTTTGTGTTGTTGCAATCGGTCGGTTGTCCATGTGTATAATGTATCTGATATCATTAGCATGAAGGATTTATTCAAACTCTCCTTTCTAACACTAAATTTGTTTGCCCTTCCACTGTCACTATGACGTTCCAAGTCTGAGTGACTACTGGACGGACACTTTGCGTTATTGCCAAATTTACCAACGGTGTTGGAAGTTTACCACGTTAAGTCGGTCCCTGTCACCACGACATGGCTCTTCCTCAGGTTGCGGATGGAGGAGTCGACTCGCAGATGTGAAGGGTGCAGAGAAAATATTGAACAAGCAGCTGCGAATAGCCGACAAGGGGTTATCCTCCAGGTTAGGTGCTTGACGAAAGGCTAACAACTCATTACCGTAAAAACTTAACGTGTTATGGAACTGAGAAGAGATGCCTTCAAAAGATACGGTGTAAAGCGGGGGCTTGGAGTGGAACGATCTGGCGCAGGATGGAAACAAGTGTCGGACTGTTGTAAGCGCGATGGTGAACCGCGGGTTACCAGCCAATATCACTTGACACCGGCGACGTTTATCACTATCAGCATTCGTGCGAACATAAAAGGCCTATAAATGGAAGGAGGGACTGACGAGAGATGTGGAAGGGTTCATCCATCAGACTTCTCTCTTCGCCGTCGGCATATCGATCACCTTGGCTGGCTCGCAGCAGTGAAATATTTCTATTCGTGTCACAAACCAAATGTTGACTGTGATTTGAGGTTTTCATCCAACTTAATTAAATGGACTTTAACTAACAAACGAGGGCTGTGGTGGCACTAACAGCGCCGCATCTGCTGCAGGCCTCCGGGTTGCCCTCCGTCGGCGCTGCACGGTACTGTTCGTTGTTCCGCGGTCGGCACACGTCCTGCTGTCGCCTCTACTGCATCTTGAGGTTACGTTGCTACTTTGAAGTCCTCCAGAACCACCGCAATTAGGCATCCGCCTTCGTATTCCGGAAATTCTGGGATAGAACTGTCCCAGTGGAGGTTCCCTGTGGTTTTCTTCGGCCCCCAAGAAATATCTGTATAAACGACAGCCGCTTCTCTCCACATCTCATCTCCTTCATTATTCGCTTACTGTTTACGCCACACACCATTCGGCGCCATGCCCTGAGGTACAGACAGTGTCGTTGAATGTACCATAATCTTTCTTACCTTTCTGTAATTAATAGCCTACATATGTCAGTAACAGCCTGGTTGTCATGGTTACTATTGTTACTGTATGCTGTGTAAGGTACGTCCTATGGCAGAAGAAAGAACTGACTATCACGAATAGGCTCAGTATAGCAGAAACACATTGCAGCGGTCCGACAGGGCAGACTAACATCTGATTTGCTCTAAGAATAAAGAAACGCTCGAGCTATGAATGTGGCCGTGGAGTAGCGCGTGAATAGTATTGCAGCCCGTTACATAACACGTAAATTTCTGTCTGATGATTAAACTAATAAAAATGAATAAATTACAGGAAATAAGAATGTTCTAAAAACAGCGGACACGCGGGTTAATAGACATAAGGTCCGAATCATTCGCCTGGCTTTCGGTGCGTGTTTTTATGTCGTGCGGGTAGCGGCCTCGCGAGGGATGACCGGACAGTTCGAAAAAGCTGAAGAAGATAAACACAACAGAGAATTGTTAGCCACTTCTAAATTGGACACAGTAGGCAAGCTATAAACACGGTTCATTTACATTTCCGCCTCGTTTTGCTGGGCCTCTCTTGTCTACCTTTAGCAGACGCAATTAGATCGCAGAATTCTCGGGAGGTACGTTGTATTGTGTCTGCATTACAAAAACAAACCAGATAATGCAGTATAGTGAATTAATCGCTTTTACTGCGAAACTCATACCAAATACGTACGTACACTGTGTGGACAAACGCAGACTTTTCGATGGTAAACTTGGAGGTCAGTATAGTGGCCACTGGGCTTTAGAGGGTTAATGTCCCCTTTATGAGGTGTGACGAACTGTACCGCTCTGTACCACTTTAGAATTTGGCTATTGACAGTGATCGGTTGAGGAGACGAAGTGCGAGCGCAAAGCAGATTGCGCCACACGATAACACTAGGTGTTCTGATAGGGCGTGCTGATTGCTATCAAAGGCAGTCGGATGGCTGCAGTAACGTCCGCACTGCCAAACCCAGCGCCCGCGGCTCGTCTCGCAGCTGCATAACACCAAGCCGTGGGCAGTCTTCAGTGCCGTCGGTGTGTGAGCCTTTCTGCCGTCGCAAGAAGACAGTACGAGATAGCTAGCCCACAGAGACACTGCGGTTACGCTAAGTGCCATGCAGTTCAACGCACACAGTCCACACCTTCCGCCCACCCAGAACATTTAGGTACTCCGTATGATCTTGGCTACCAGCAGCGATTATTGCCAGTGCAGCAGTAACCGTTTTGTCTTTGTAGCGGTTACACGGTGTTTTCTGTAAGGTAGGAACTGACGTCTATAGCTCCTTGAATTAATTTCTATTTCCTCCAACTTCAAATTATACGTCCAATCGCAGCCCTTCCAACGTGATCAAAATGTCGACATACTGCAGACCTCTAAACGCAGAAATAATCCCAAATGCTCACCTCTGCCCTCTCTGTCGCATACTCCAGCAGTCCACTTCCCATCACCTCCTTCCTTTCGCACCGCTCTAACTTATCTCCAGCCAGCCTTTTCCACAAGGACGAGAGGGCACTGTTTGGAAAATTCAGAGACGAGACTTTTGTTACAGCCTGTAATAAATGTATTTCTCACGACGCTATTACTCATTTCCTTCGTCGTCTTGTTTAGGCGTCAATCTGTTTGATCCTCACACGGTGTATCGCGCCTGTGTGTGTGTGTGTGTGTGTGTGTGTGTGTGTATGCGCATGTGCACACACACACACACACACACACACACACAGACAAGTTCTGTTATAATCTTGAGGTATTATTTTGAACGTTTAATTAATGACCTTTTGACTGCAAATGACACAGCCTGCAGTTACTGTGGTGAGGTCTGAACCCCACTCAGAACTCAAACCAATGACAGCCTGCTATAAGCACCGTAATTAACCCAAATATCTCTCTGAAGCAGAGTGTGTCTTCATGAAATCATTAATAGTCACATAATCAAAATTTTTATAGACCACAGAGTTTCATTTACTTGTTCACAAGCCCGCTGCATGTCCCATTTCTGGAATAAATCTTTCCACTTCATACACTTTTATCCTCTGTCCCTTCTAGTTCAGGTTTTCTAAGTGGGTTTCTTTCCTGCAGATTCTTCAGGACAATAATATTTTTGCGTTTCTCATTTCCAATGCGTGCTACATGTCTTGCCGTTGTGTTTCTTTGTACTAACCCAATAAATCTTTGCATCCATGAACAGCGGGAAATGTCAAAAGCGCTGAACAAATATCAGCTTGCCACTAAGGACGATGCAGAATTCAAGACATGCACAGTTAGTTCGGGTCCTTGTACAATAGCCAGACAACAGAGAATGGTTTACCGTTCGGACGGTGGTGGCAGCACCGGTCACAAAACTCTCACAATTGATTCTCAACAACGCAAACCGTTCAGAGAGTCAAGTTACCGTCACTTTGCTGTCTCTAAGTCTCAGGTCCTCGTTCTGCCTACATGTGAGGCAATATAAATATCGCGCTGTCTGCTGGAAATTTTCCTGTCGCAGTTAGTTCCCATAAGGAAAGTTGGAGACTTGTTCATATTTGCTATTAGTTCCAGAAGCGCCAACAGCTGGAAACTAAAAGCCGAGGGCTTGTTTCATTTGAAGGGTTTAGAGCCGTGCCTAGCCATCGTACAGAACCCTTCAAAAGCGGCTGTAGAACACAATGTGCAGGATATCGTGGTGAATGTCGCCAGAAGTACAATGGAATTGGTGAAGTTCAGGCATATACAGTATAACAGTCGGGTGGACATGCGGGACGCGGATTGTGGGGTGACAGCAGGGGTATTGCAAGGGGATTACGAGGTTACTGCATGGACACCGACAAACCGTGTAAGTTCTCAGCACGTCTTACTGTTCCTGTTAGTGTTCTGTTCATTCTTTTATCCTATTATTATTATTATTTTTACTATTATTGTGTTGGAGGAAATCTGAATTTATCTGCAGCGGTTCCAGGTCATAACAGTGTCTGTTCTGATGTACTTTCTCAAATAACGGGCCCCAAAACGTAGAACTAGCATTATGAGGGAGTCCGTGAAACGTTTTGAGGTTAGGAAGGGGTACTGATGCTACAAATTTCGCGAATCGTTGACTGTGACAGCCTGTAGCACTTGTGACGTAAGGCATCATTAGTGACGAAATGCAGTGCCTTGTGACGTTCCGGTGCAGCGTGTGTTCTGTCCTACAGTTGCAAACGAAATGATAATTTGCTTAACAAACTGTAGGACAGGTCATTAATAATTATGGCAGAGTACAGATGTGGGTCCTGCTGTCCACAGCGGACTGCAGTGCCGCACAGAACGCACCAGCAGCTGCTGTTATGCCGCTAGGTGCGCCCGCCCTCTTATTCCTGAGAACGAAGACAGGGGCTTCCGAACACGCCACCCTGTTTGTCTGTGTGCCTCCTGTCACATTTTGAAATATTTCACCTTTCTTACGCAATCTGACACAGAATTTCTGCAAATGGTGTGCAGCCCAGTGCCCACTTTCAGTTTCGTACAGTCACCAATAGGAGCAATGGTGACGTGAGAAGCTATAGAACACAAGTGACACTAGCGACACTTGTTGTAGGGTTCTGACGTTACGTGTAACAGTAACCCTAAACATCATGTGCTGTACCTTCGCCGATATTGTTGTGGAGAGCAAACCAAGGAGGATGATATAGGCAGGGCGTTTTTTACGCATGAGGTAGAATAATGTGTACACAGGATTTTGTTAAGGAAAACCTGAAGAGAAGAACAAAGCATAGAGGGAGGATAATATTAAGATGGATTTTAAAAGAGTTGGATGGGACGGGCGTAGACTGGATTCATCTGCCTCAGGTTGGGGATAAGTGGCTGGCTTTACTGAAAACTGTATGGAACTTTCAGTTTCCAAAAGACTTGGGGAATTTTTTGAGTATCTAATGGACAGTCTGCTTCCGAAGATCGACTCTGCTGCTTGGAGTTGGGTTGGTTTGTTAAACACAATAAATATATTCTGTAGCATGTGTCAATGTATATGGATATAGATATATTTCTTGTGTAATGTGTTAGTATCGCAGGTAATATGGTTATAAAATCATTTAATTAAATTCTATAAACCCGCACAACACAGTTTACCACCGGTCTAGCCGTACTGTGCAACTGAAGTCAACAATACTTATATGTGTGAAGATGGTGGTACGCTAACAGTTGCTGAGCTAGTTAAGACATCAAGCTACAGTTTACGAATCCCTAAAGTTCATTGCCGTATTCGCAAAAGCCAACCACTAGTTCCTATATCGAGGCAAATTAATCCTCCACAAAACCTGCCACCTTGTTTCAACAATATCCACTTTAATATCATCCTGCCATCTGTGCTTGTATCTACCTTGTACCAGGTTCCCAAGCACACAGTGCCACTCTCCCCACAATCTCTGCCGCCCCCAGTAATGTCCGCCCATTTCGTCACTGTGTGCTGCATTCCTGCCTCCCGTCAGTCGGCCCCTTTGAGGGCCACATACTCCTCCAGCGACCTGGTGCTGTTTATGCAACTCGTGACCCAGCGTGACTCCGCCGTGCTCACGCGGTCTGTCCGTCGCCATGCACCTGCTCAGGTTTTCTGCCTGTAATGCAAAACTCTGGTAACTGAATCCAGTATCTGAGGCTTGGACAAATGGTTGCTGTTACAGCAGTTCGGAAATACGGCCATTGCTGGGACGACGCAAGCTACACGTAGTCAACTGAGCTATAAATGCCAACTATCTTGGCCGACACTCTATTGTTCAGTTATTTAGGTCTGTTACACACCTCACCCAGAAAGCAGCTAACATTTAAAGCATCTTAATTATGAAAGCAATTCCCTCATGCAATGCGCATGAGCTGAAGAAAACTATATAATGAGTTGCTTCCTAGCAAACAAAGTGGAATTTTTTAAATGGGCGGTGCACGTAGCACGTATTGGAGGGATAAAGAAGTATAAAATAACTATGTAGGAAACCCAGGAAGACAGAGCACTTGAAAGAACAAGGCGTTGATGTGAGGGGTTGTTTTAAATGTTTCTAATCAGGTCGGAGAAACCGAAAGGAAGAGGAATTGTAGGTGACGTAAAAGTAGGTGGGAGGGTAATATTAAAATGGATCTTAAATAAGCGGCCTGGGGGTTGAGGACTGAATCAGACTGCCTGTGTGTGTGTACTGCAGTGACCACGCCCCACGTGGGCTTGGAAATGGACGTTAAGTTTTTATGAAAGTTGGCGAATTCCTTGAATATCTGGGCGAGGAACAGTTGGAAAAATAATCTGCTATGTGGAGATAATTGAGTTACTCTAAGAGCTAAAACAATTTCAAGGCAATTGGCACAAGAATGTAGTAAGACCGTCAGCCTTATGTACCGGCCGCCTTTATCCCCAAACCCCCACACCGGGAAATACCTCTGGTACTCATTTCTGTTAGAGGATGAGTCGACCCCAGGGCCATAGTGCAGCCGGAAGTGTTATGTCAGTGACAATAACCAAATTCCCTCCCGCCTTGTAGCACAGTGACTCAAACAACTGCACCAACCCGAGCCCCCCCCCCAATTCTTGCATTGCCACAACCAACTGCACACAACCGCCTGCCCTCAAATTCCTGTAGTTTCATACAAACGTTAGCACAGTTGGTTCTTTCCAAAAGACGGTACAGCGGCCGTGGCACGGCGCGGGTTATACCTACAGCACTGCCATGTGGTGGGCTTAGATGGTTGGAAGGAAACATGCAGTAGGCCTGGGATAAGGAGTTTCAACCCGGTGCATCCGGAGCACGAAGCGGACCATCACTCACAGGACCGCCATGTTCGCTGTGCCGCATATCGACCGATCGGTGCTGCTCCGTGTGAGAAAATGAAAATCGTAATGCTAAATTGCAGAGCCTGTCCGTAGCAGAATGTGACGTTGCTATGTCGGAAGTTCTGGTGGAGAAATGAGGAAATTGCTTGAACGGCAGAGAGCTGCACAGAGAGAGGAGCGTTCGTTACTTCGTACTGCAGTAACATTACTTGATATCTTCATAAGTTGGTGCCACTGATCGACGTATTTTGTAAACACTTATTGTTCTATGATTTTCCCATGGCTCTTGTAACTATACTGACTTAACAAAAACAGGAACAAAAAAAAAACATATTTTTGCCTTTTCTGTCCGAAAGAGGCAGCAGGGTTCCCTTCCATTTGTCCGGACACACCAGTGTGTGCCACACAGATGTGAGCCAGTAATGTAATTCGAGTGAAACGCTAACGTTACTTAATTACATTTTAAATTAATCATTCGAAGCATAAAGTTTACGTAAATAATATATAAAAATTCAACCTCTGCACCATAGAAAACACGTGACGTGTCAATTACAAAGAGCGACCGTTTTGGTACTATACAGGAAAATAATTGCTGTTTACTGTGGGCCTCGTGCTGAACACGGTAATTCACTGTGGGCGTAAAATGCGGAGGATATTAATGGTAAAGCTTTTGTTATGTGTAGTTATTATTTTTATGTAGCTGTAAAATGCAGTGTACTGGGGCGTGTCGTGACTCAGACTGCAGTTCACGGTCTTCCACGGCGAACGGCTGTGTTCGATGCCAGGCGAGTGAATGTGAACGTTTGCTGGAAGAAGTGAAGCTGTAAGAGGTGTCTCCTTTCTCACGTCGTAGGAATATTTCGTCACTGTTTCACACTCATACATACATCACTGACGCTACATATAATCTTAGTAACCGACAGTGCTGTTAAGGAAAACACCCCAATGGAAACTTCTTTTGTTCAACGCTAAAAGCTGTACATCTAGTTAACGTTTAATTGTTGGACATATAAACAGATGTACTTTAACTTACTGTCTTTATAGATGATGTTATTTTATGCTACAACTGACTCACAGTCGTGTGGGTTGCTGTTCTGTCTTCTGTTGCTGTTCTGTCTTCTGTTGCTGTTCTGTCTTCTGTTGCTGTTCTGTCTTCTGTTGCTGTTCTGTCTTCTGTTGCTGTTCTGTCTTCTGTT
>Ga0136643_10015828_pt1 | contig 11332 bp, 8 predicted proteins | sample TergutLab28metaG_FD_96883 | JGI IMG/M metagenome (GOLD analysis project Ga0136643, IMG submission 96883) | Labiotermes labralis P1 segment gut microbial communities from Petit-Saut dam, French Guiana - Lab288 P1 (version 3) (version 3) | ecosystem: Host-associated > Arthropoda: Insects >... | reverse complement strand
GCGTAAATGGCAAGAAGATTCTCGCCCGGTGCGATTTTAATGTGCCGCAGGACAGCACGGGCAAAATCACCAACGACAACCGTATTGTGCAGGCGCTGCCGACCATTAAGGCATTGCTGGACAAAGGCGCGGCAGTGATACTTTGCTCGCACTTAGGTCGTCCCAAAGGACAATTTAATGACAAATTTTCGCTGACGCCCGTGGCAAAACGGTTGAGTGAGCTGCTTGGGAAAGACGTCGTAATGGCAACAGATGTTGTCGGTGCTGACGCCAAGGCAAAAGCTGCGGCATTGCAGCCCGGACAAGTTATGCTGCTTGAAAACGTGCGTTTCCATGCAGAAGAGGAGAAAAATGATCCGGCATTTGCCAAAGAGTTGGCATCTATGGCGGACATTTATGTTAATGACGCATTTGGCACCGCCCACCGCGCGCACGCTTCAACAGCGGGTGTGGCCGACTATTTGCCCGCCGTTAGCGGCTACTTAATTGGCAAGGAACTCGGCATCATCGGCGGCGCGTTGGAAGCTCCAAAGCGTCCATTGGTGGCCATTCTTGGCGGCGCAAAAGTGTCGGACAAAATTGGCGTCATCAATAACCTGCTCGACAAATGCGATACCATTATCCTTGGCGGCGGCATGGCGTATACCTTTATCAAAGCCAGAGGCGGCAATATCGGAAACAGCCTGTGCGAAGATGATAAAATCGACTATGCACGTGAAATGATGGCAAAGGCCGAGGCAAAAGGCGTAAAATTGCTTCTGCCGCTGGACAATGTGACGACAACGGAATTTTCGGCGACAGCCGAGGCTGAAACCTTCGATTGCGGTTGCATTCCCGATGGCCGTGAGGGCATGGATATCGGACCAAAGACCATTGCGGCATTCTCAGTCGCCGTCAAAGATGCGGGTACAGTCATTTGGAACGGCCCGATGGGTGTATTTGAGTTCGACAAATTTGCCGCCGGCACGCGCGCCATTGCCAAAGCGTTAGCCGAAAGCGATTGCGTTTCCATCATCGGCGGCGGCGACAGCGCGGCAGCCGTTGAGCAGCTCGGTTATGCTGAACAAATGACGCACATTTCCACCGGTGGCGGTGCGTCGCTAGAATTCATGGAAGGCCTGGTGCTGCCCGGCATTGCTTGTCTGCTAGATAAATAGAACTGCCGAGCAGGCGGCCGGTTGTCTAAGGCGCACTTCATTTTCAGCGTGGTGTGACTTGGCTGACCGAAGAGTCGCTGTATAAGAGGCGTGATGGCTTAGCGCTTTTGAGCAGACGCACTATATCATTTCATAAATGCAACATAGGAGGAAATATCCAAATGAACAGAAGATATCGAAAAACTATTATCGCCGGCAACTGGAAAATGAACAAAACCGCCACCGAGGCAAAAGCCATGATTGAGGAACTAAAACCATTGGTAGGTAAGGCAAAATGGTGTGACATCACATTATGCGTACCATCAGTGATATTGGTGCCGGTGCAACGTTATTTGCGCGACAGCCGTATGGCTGTGGGCGCGCAGAATATGCATGAGCAGGAGTCGGGCGCGTATACCGGCGAAGTTAGTGCCGCCATGCTCAAAGACGCAGGTGCTAAGTATGTGATTATCGGACACAGTGAGCGCCGGCAGTATTTTAACGAAACCGACAGTAGTGTCAATCAAAAAGTTAAGCGAGCGCTAGAAGTTGGTTTGCGCCCCATTGTGTGCGTGGGAGAGAGCCTTGAAGAACGCGAGATGGGTTTAACACTTGATGTCATTACTCTGCAGCTGCGTGCGGCATTGGCGGGCGTGCCGGCTGAGAAATTACGCCGCGTCGCCGTGGCATATGAGCCGATTTGGGCGATTGGAACAGGCAAAACGGCTACGGTCGAGCAGGCCGGTGAAGTCAACACACATATCCGTGTTGTTATTCGTAAAGAGTTTGGCGCACGTGTATCGCGTTCGGTGTCAATTCTATACGGTGGCTCAATGAACGCTAAAAACGCTTACGAGTTGCTGGCACAACCTGATATTGACGGTGGGCTTATCGGCGGCGCGTCCCTCAAAGCCGAAGACTTCGCGGCAATTGTTAATGCTGCAAATCAACCGACGTAATTGTATGTATTGCGTAGGGGCGGGCATGGAACCCGCCCCTACGCATTTGTGAGTAATTAACGAAAATTTTAGAAGTGAGGAAACCTATGTTAAAACAACCCCTTACCCTAATCATCATGGACGGCTACGGCATCTTGCCGCCCGCGGCGCAAAATAACGCCGTCGCTGCCGCCTATACACCGCGCTTGGATGACTTATTCGCATCTTATCCGCATACGGAGTTGGCGGCATCGGGCTATGATGTCGGCTTGCCCGCCGGACAGATGGGCAACAGCGAGGTGGGGCATACCAACATTGGCGCGGGACGTGTTGTCTTTCAAGACTTGCCGCGCATTTCCAAAAGCATTGACGATGGTGATTTTTTTGACAATCCCGCTTTTTTGCAGGCCGTCGCTGACGCCAAAACAAAAGGAAAGTCGCTCCATCTGATGGGGCTGTTGTCGGATGGCGGTGTTCACAGCCACAACACGCACTTGTGGGCATTGTTGGAACTTTGCAAGCGACAGGGTTTAGAGCGTGTGTATATCCACGGTTTCCTCGACGGGCGGGATGTGCCGCCGCGTTCGGGTAAGGCGTATGTAGAAGAATGCACGACAAAATGTGCCGAAATCGGCGTTGGTAAAATTGCCACGCTGTCAGGTCGCTATTACGCTATGGACAGAGACAAGCAGTGGGAACGCCTCGAATTGGCCTATGCTGCCATGGTATACGGAAACGGTGTGCTGATGAACAGTCAGCCTGTACAAGCCGTGCAAAATTCGTATGATAAAGATATTACCGATGAATTTTTTGTGCCGACGGTCATTGACCAAGATGGTGTGATAGAAGCCGGCGATTCGGTGATTTTCTTCAATTTCCGCCCTGATCGTGCGCGTGAAATTACCCATGCGCTGTGCAACCCGAAATTTGACGGGTTCAAACGACAGCAGGATGATTTGGGGTTAACATTTGTGTGCATGACGGAATACGAGCAGGATATGCCTAACGTGACGGTTGCGTACGAGCCAAAAGTGCTGAAAGACCTGCTGGGTGAAGTCATCAGCAATCATGGCTTGACGCAGTTGCGCATTGCCGAAACGACAAAGTATGCCCATGTGACCTTCTTTTTTAACGGCGGCGAGGAGAAAACATACCCCGGCGAAGATCGTGTGTTGATTGATACGCCCGACGTTGCCACATTTGACTTAAAGCCTGAAATGAGTGCGTATGAGGTGTGCGACAAGGCTGTTGAGTTGATTTTGCAGGGCAATTATGATGTGGTGGTCCTCAATTTTGCAAACCCGGACATGGTGGGGCATAGTGGTAATTTTGACGCGACGGTCAAGGCCGTTGAGGTGACAGACGAATGCGTCGGTCGCGTGGTGGACGCCGTGCGTTCGATGGGCGGCATTTCATTAGTGACAGCCGACCACGGCAATGCCGATAAAATGTTGGATGATGATGGCGTCACCCCGTTTACGGCGCACACGACCAGCCCGGTGCCGTTGATACTTGTAACGACTGCAGAATGTAGATATGCGAATACAAAATTACGTGCGGGCGGCAAACTCGGTGATATTGCGCCGACGATGTTGGCGTTGTTGGGGATTGAGAAACCGGCAGACATGACGGGTGAAAACTTGATCGTGTAGGGACAATCCATGGCTGTCTGTTTTTCCTGTTGACACAATAACCCAAATTTGATATGATAAACTCATCACAAATGAAGGAGAAAAGTATGAAAAAATATCTTGAAATCGTAGACATCGTCGGGCGCGAAATTATCGACTCCCGCGGAAACCCTACTGTAGAAGTCGAGGTTTACGTCGAGGATGAAAATGGGATGCACGTTGGTCGTGCGGCTGTACCATCGGGTGCATCAACCGGCATTTACGAGGCCTGTGAGCTGCGCGACGGCGATAAGAGTCGTTACGGCGGCAAAGGTGTACTCAAAGCCGTTGGAAGCGTCAACGACGAAATCGCCGACGCTTTGATGGGTTTTAACGTGCTCGACCAAGTCGAAATCGACCGCACGTTGATTGCTTTGGATGGCACAGCGAACAAAGAACGCCTTGGTGCTAACGCTATCTTGGGCGTATCGCTGGCGTGTGCCAAAGCGGCGGCGACAGCAACCGGCGTACCGTTGTATCAATATATCGGCGGTGCGAATGCCAAAACCTTGCCCGTACCCATGATGAACATCATTAACGGTGGCGCGCACGCATCTAATACTGTTGACATTCAAGAGTTTATGGTCATGCCGGTGGGCGCAAGCTCATGGTCGGAAGGTCTGCGTTGGTGCACCGAGGTGTTCCACACACTCAAAAAAATCCTGCACGATAAAGGCTACGCCACCAACGTCGGTGATGAGGGCGGCTTTGCGCCCAACCTAAAAAAAGACGAAGAGGCGTTTAAAGTTATCATTGAGGCCATTGAAGCCGCTGGTTTCAAGCCGGGTGAGGACTTTAAATTGGCCGTTGATGCCGCCGTTAGCGATTGGTATCAAGAGGACGGCACTTACTACCTGCCTAAAGCTAAAAAGACCATGACGCGCCAACAGCTTGTGCGCATGTGGAAAAAATTTGCCGACAACTATCCCATCGTCAGCATGGAAGACTGTATGGGTGAAGAGGACTGGGAAGGTTGGAAACTGTTGACAGATGCATTGGGTGATCGCGTACAACTTGTCGGCGATGACTTGTTTGTCACCAATGTCGAGCGTTTGAGCAAAGGTATTGAACTCGGTGTGGGCAACTCGATTTTGATTAAAGTCAATCAAATCGGCAGCTTGACCGAGACACTGGATGCTATCCAAATGGCAGCACGTGCAGGGTACACGTCGGTTATCAGCCACCGCAGCGGTGAAACTGAAGACGTGACGATTGCCGACATTGCCGTGGCTGTTAACGCAGGACAAATCAAGACGGGCGCACCATCGCGCACTGACCGTGTTGCCAAGTACAATCAGCTCATCCGCATTGAGGAAGAACTGGGCGACAGTGCCCAATATCCGGGCGGCGATGCTTTCTTTAACCTGTAAATCTGCAATATCAAAAGGGACGGCGTAATGGCAGCCACCCATAAAACAGCATTTGTTGTTTTCGCCGCAGATGTAGCATTACGCTGCATCTGCGGATTTTTCTTGTGTGGTGCAAGTTCCGTGGGTGTCCGATAGCGGCGTTGTATGGAGTTCAGACTGCACTGCGTTGCTCAAAATATAAATTTACCTACTTCGTATACAAATGCACCTGCGACAACACAAAATATGAACCGTCAAGTGTAATCTTATAATACTGATAGATTTTTGGTTTGTCAATGCTAAATGCTTTTTCAGTATAAAGCGTAACAGGCTTTGGGAACTCATTCTGTGCGTCAAGTAAAATCCACTCTCCGCCCTTGCTTTCCGCTCCATATAAAGCCCAACCATTCGGCACATCAAGCCGCAAGCCCGTAAACAATCCGTACATTTTTAATTCAACAGGCTTGTCCATTTCAAACAAAATGTCATGACTGCCGCTATTTGATTGATAATCATATGGGCCGGCATAGAAATAATCGCCGCATTTCCCATTGAATAAATTGCTGATATTATCGTTGGCGTTGCCGTGCAAGTCTGATACGCCACTTACACGCAGTTTATTATTAATGCGTGTCAACCCATCGGTTGCAGGGTCGAGGATAGGACGGCTTGCCGTGCCGTGTGTTAATTGCAATCTAAAATCCAATATTTTTTGAATACTCTCTAACGTGTCAGCATCGGGATTTTTGAAACATAAGCCACTGCACACATTGTTAAATGTTTTTCCGAGTATCGTTGCAGATTTTGGCGTACAATTTCCGTGACATTTTATACAATAACCTATATTATTATGTATGGTTTCCAGCAAACCCTCTCGTTCGATGAAGTCTTGATATTGGACAAGCTCTTTCTCATTCATCAGAATATTCCACGAATTGTCGTCACGTTTTCTTGCGCCAATACCAATATATCCAATGCTTTTGCCCTTTATATTCAGATTCCATCGGTTCGTTGAGCTCCATTTGTATGTGATATTCCGCGCATTGCAATAATCCAAGAACGCATACGCGACTTGTTTTGATTTGTCACCCATGCACTCCCTCGATGCGATTACATTTTCTAATTTGGGTTTGGTTCGTCTTTGCTCTTGTGCTAATGTTTCCGGCATAGTATCACCTCATTTGTAACGCTCCTATATATTATACCACATTTACAGCAATCATTGCAAAAATTGCTCATTCTGCCGGATTTGTTATCCATTCGTCCCTTGTTACTGTAAATGTGCCGCCCTCAAATTGCGATGTCGTGCCGTCAGCGTCGGGGCTAAATTTATTTTCCATCCACTTGTCTGTAACTTTCATTCCGAGCTTGTACAGCGGCGCAAGTTTTTCCTCATCATCTAACGCCCAATATGCTATGATACTCAACGCGCCGAGTTCGAGGAAAGCGTAATTATATAGGGCTTTTAAGGCTTCGTATTCATAGCCCTGCTCGCTATAAGTAGAATTCATCACATGACCAATATCCAATTTTTGATTTTCGTCTATGCCATTGAAGTTAATGAAGCACACAACTTTTTTCAAGTCTTTTGCTTCGACAACCCAAAATTGATTTTCTCCGGCGAAATAGTTGCACATTCCTTTGATTCCGTCATCATCAGTCGGCCATGCGTGGTCGCAAGCTGCAAACGGAGAACTTTCCTTTGATATGGCGATTTCTTGTAAGTCTTTCCAATCGTCAGCTTGTATTTTTCTGATAATAATTCGCTCTGTTTCGATTTTCATGATTGATTTAGTTCCCATTTTGAATTTTCCTCCGTATACTTGAATTTGCACAGAAGCGCGATGATATTCTTCATACGTTTTTTCTTTTCGGGTTGTGGACGGCGGCACACCATGAAACGATTGATACGCCCTTGTAAAGGCTTCGGGCGAATCGTATCCAAGCATGAGAGCCAAGTCTAAAATTTTAATGTCGCTATTGACTATCTCATGTGCCGCGATTGTCATGCGCCTATTTCGGACGTATTCCGAAACGGGAATGCCGCAAGTCATCGAAAACATTTGCTGAAACTTTGGCAACGAACAGGCGCAGATTTTACAAACTTCGTTGTAGTCAACCTCGCCCCGCAAGTGTTCTTCAATGTAGTCAATAGCTTTATTTAGTCCTGCTATCATTTCCATTTCTTTTACCTCCAAATGTTGGTGCTCCGTAGCGGAAACCACGCTTTTCGCACAGGAGCATCATGCATCACAATGCACATTGTTTTTACAAAACTATCATAGCACAAATCAAAACAAAAAACCTTGCAAAATAAAAAAGTTTCTGCAAGGTTTTGATGTTGATAATATAAAATTGCTTGTTCGCCGCAACCATCACACCACCGCAAGATTACCCTCAAAATAAGCATATAAATCTAATATATCACTCAATATGTTATCGTCTATATCAAACCTAAATTCCCTATGATACCCGCTGCGTGTTTCAATCGCCTTGTACACATGGCACAACTTTACATCTTTGCCTTTGTATTTCGCCGTAGTGAAACTATATGGATTTTCGCGCTGCATCGCCGCAAGGAAAGGGCAGTCAATCGTCAAAGGTGTCGCAAACGTTCGGATTTCAAAAAGTGGTGGAATCAGGCGATTGGGAATATTTAATGATGGCTATTTAGAGCATAAGGGGCGGATATCTACCCTTTTTTATATGCAGTTTTCAAGTATCCCTCTCTGCTAATAAAAACCCCTTCTGCGTGTTTTACTACACTAACATACATAAGAGCAAGCCCTTGCTCCTTACTTCCGACTTAATGGCCGCACCAAACACCCCTTGCTAAAGCCAATCAAATCTTCGCGTCCGACTTCCCGCAGTGCCGCAATCACCAGTTTTCGCTTTTCCGGCCGCCGCCATTGCAGCAATGCGCGCTGTAAGCTGCGCTCACGTCCATCCGGTACGTGTACTTGCTGCATGGTCAATGGGTTAAGTCCCGTGTAATACATACACGTTGATATTGTGCCCGGTGTGGGGTAAAAATCTTGCACCTGCTCGGGGTGCTTGCCCGCCTAGCGCAGATACAATGCCAACGCCACGGCGTCTCGCAGCGTCGTGCCTGGATGCCCGCTCATTAAATACGGCACAAGGTACTGCTCCTTGCCGTATTTTTGGTTGAGCCGCTTGTATTTTTCGGCGAATTTCTCGTACACCTCATGCCGCGGTTTGCCCATCGCGGCCAGCACGCTGTCGACGCAGTGCTCGGGTGCTACTTTGAGTTGTCCTGAAATGTGATATTTGAGTAGTTCGGCAAAACATTCGCCGCTTTTATCTTGCATTAAGTAGTCAAACCGAATACCGCTGCGGATAAAAACTTTCTTTACGCCGTCAATGCCACGCAGCTTTCGCAGCAGCTGTAAATAATCGCTGTGGTCGGCGTCCAGGTGCTTGCAAGGTTCGGGCACGAGGCACTTCTTAGAACGGCATAAGCCAACATTCAATTGCTGCTGACAAGACGGTCGCCGAAAATTCGCCGTCGGGCCGCCGACGTCATGCACATAGCCTTTCCATTGTGGATGCTGTGTAAACATCTCCACTTCGCGCGTTATCGACTCATGCGTGCGGCTGCCTACCATTTTGCCCTGGTGAAAACTCAGCGCGCAAAAATTACAATCGCCAAAACATCCGCGGTTATGTGTCACCGAGAATTGTACCTCTTCTAATGCCGCTACAGGCATACCAGTCGCCGCGTAGCTTGGATGAACTAGTCGTGTATATGGCAGCTCGTACGTCGCGTCCAAATCTCGTCCTGTCAACGGCAGGGCAAAGGGGTTAACAATTAAGAAGCGGTCGCCATGCGCTTGCGCAACAACACGTCCGCGCACCGGGTCACATTCATCAACTTGCACCTTAACAGCCTGCGCATACGCAAATTTATCGACACAAACATCTTCGTAACTTGCGCATGTGATTGCGCTGTCGGGCACAGACTTCGTAATGTATGCCGTGCCTGCAATGCCATCCATGGCTGTGCCGCTTTTTAGTCTTGCCGCAACTTCGCAGATCGACCGTTCACCCATGCCATACACCAGCAAATCAGCCTTAGCGTCAAACAAAATACTGCGCCGTACGCGATTCTGCCAATAATCGTAATGTGCAAACCGCCGTAAACTGGCCTCCAAGCCGCCCAAAACAATCGGCACATTAGAAAATGCCTCCCGCGCCCACTGCGAGTACACAATGCAAGCTCGGTCAGGGCGCAGTCCCGCTCGTTTGTCCGGCGAATAGTAATCCTCGCTGCGTCGCTTCTTAGCTGCAGTGTAATGCGCTACCATTGAGTCAAGATTGCCCGCCGTGACGAGAACGCCATAGCGTGGTTTGCCAATAGCACGCAAATCTTCTGCCCCTTGTGGCTGTGGCAGAATGGCGATACGATAGCCCTCACGTTCCAACACGCGCCCGATGACAGCCGCGCCAAATGATGGGTGATCAACATATGCGTCACCCGTCACGAGCAGAAAATCATAGTAATGCCAATCACGAGCAAGCATATCATCACGTGAGATGGGGAGGAAGTCTTGGTGCATGAGCATGTCCTTTCGGTTGATGAGACCATTATAATGCAGACGGTGAGATTGTGCAAGTCTATGCATTTCAACTTACAACTGTTTATCAAGAACAGTCAACCGTACACAAAAATTTTCTAAAATTTCATCTTGTTTTATCTTATTCAACCGATTGACAAACATTTCCAACTATGATATCGTATACGTAACGATTTAACAACCATGCGTCAAAAGCTATTTCGACAAAACCCTTAGCTGCTAGTGGGCATCGTTTTTATCAACTTAGACAAGGCAATTTGTTTTTAGCAACTGCAGCATTTACCTCCGGCAACGCTACGCTTAGTATGATATCTGCTCCGAGTGCAGCTCAAGTTGATCGGACATTATGGCGGTTTCAACGAGATGGCAATGCCTATCGTATTATCAGCAGACAAGCAGGCTTAAATGGCTGGACAGCCGCGCTTACCGGGGCATCTACAACCGGTGCTGCTGCAAGTCTCGTTATGCGTGGGCCAAATACACCGCGTCAGAGATGGTATGTTCGAAATGTGGCGAGCTTTCTACATCATCAATCCAATCGCCCATATCCGTGGAGAGCGATCTCACCAACATTTTCTGTATTCTTGCGCCCCAATTTGGGAGGCTGGGAGACGGCTGTTCGGGATGGTATTTTAGCTTGGAACAGAAGAGATGGCGGGCGCGATATGGGTGGCAGTATTGCGACAAGAACAGGAAGTGCTGATGCGTCATTACCTCATCAATTCGAGGCTAGAAATGAATAAAATTATGAAAAAAATATCCATACTATTATGTCTCACACTCATGCTGGCGTTAATGGCTTGTTCATCTCCGCAAGACCCTCCCGAAGTAGAATTCACATATATACACGGAGAAGATTACTATTTCAGCACGGTAGAAGATCTAGTTACACGCGTCGATCATGTTTTCGTTGGCACGGTAACCGATATGTCTTTTAATGTAATAAGCACTGAAACAGGTAGAGCACCTACACCTGAGTGCAATCCCGAGCGTTTGTCGCTGGGCAGAACCTACTATGTCACTGTTCTTACCGCCTACAAAGGTGCGGAGAGAGACGTTATGCGTGTCACTGTTGACGGAGGCATCAAAGGTTATCGAGAAGAGGAGCAATTGGCCCTTATACAAGAAGCAGGCGCACACTATTGGGATGGCGTTTACCGCATTCCCATTGAGGTGGGACTCTAGCCGTTAGAGATGGGTGAAACCTATTTGTTTGCTGTACTCGACCTAAGAATTGAACTAGATGGATATAGCGATTTTGTTGGTATAGTCAATGCAACGCAATCATTACTTGAGTTGAATGACCCATTCGAAATTGTGCACGATAATAGTGGTTTATCTGCTGAAGCGATTATCAGCGAGTTTGGGGAAGAAGCTTTTGAGGAGCATTGGGAAAACTGGCAACATAATACTCCCGACTGGGAACAACGGCTTGAAGAAGGCAATGTGAGTAGCAGAGTGTATAATCATCAAGACTATCAAGGCGATGACAACGAGCAGTAGTGCTAAAAAGGGCGCGGGAAACCGAAGCGTACAGATTGGCATAAAGAACAGTACGTCTTAAAAGTTCCAGCTGATGGCAATTTCGGCGTTGGATATGTGAATGGCTTTTGCCAACATATCTAACGCCGATTTTTTGTTTTC
>Ga0136643_10015822_pt1 | contig 11333 bp, 9 predicted proteins | sample TergutLab28metaG_FD_96883 | JGI IMG/M metagenome (GOLD analysis project Ga0136643, IMG submission 96883) | Labiotermes labralis P1 segment gut microbial communities from Petit-Saut dam, French Guiana - Lab288 P1 (version 3) (version 3) | ecosystem: Host-associated > Arthropoda: Insects >... | reverse complement strand
TAACCCAAAGGAGAAACATATCCGGGACTTCCCCCACCCCCCAAAAAAAAAACTCAAGTTAATACCCGCCATACGGCCCTATTCTGTGGGATTTTATAACTCGTCTTTATTGGTTATTAAGGGTACATTATCAGATGCTTAGAATAAGCAGCACCAAAGACTAACCTGACGGTACACTGCATCCTATCTCGAGGGATTGTACATGCAGGAGAAACGGCAAACCATCGCAGTCCTCCCTCGATATACGCAAAACGTCAGGAACACGATGCAGGAGTGCTCATTGATGCATTCCGAATGTGTTTGCTACTGAATGCTTTCTTTGTAGGATAATAAATTTTAATGTATTTTTTTCACGGATAGTGTTATGGGTGATGAACAAAGAATGTCCAGCTCTCACATCTTAAATGCTGCATCTAACTATTCAAATTACCGAAAGTTTTATTATTTCTTTAGTACGACTAGGAATTTACACATATTAGATGAAACATTATTATTAAATCTAATATTAGTTCTTTTTCGTCTGAATGATTATTACATATTTTCGTCATAATAATAAAATTGCTTATCTTTAATAGGTTAAACGAGATATGGCGGTGATTAGATTAATATGTGTTGAATGGAAAATACATTTTTGTTCTTCTATACTGTTATTGTATATGAAATAATATCTTCTTGTTCGTGTAAATTCATAAGAATAATCAACGGTATATTGTATACATCAAGTAGTTTGACGTATTTGAAATCGTTGTGAGATTAAACCAGCTGGAGGAAACAGGGATATTAATGTGAGCTGTCATGTCTCAAAGCGGTGGAACCAAAGGCCTCTGGAGAACACATCATGATGACTGATGCAATTGGGGTCTCTGAAACCAGACTACACGGCATCACAACCTGACAGACAGAGAGCCCCAGTAACATTCACAGAACCAAAATACAGAGTGGCTGAATTGTACTTCCTGGGTTTTTATTGTAACTGAACTACGTTACGCATTGCGCCTTCCTTTAGTCCACTCAAAAAAAGACAAATCTGTGTTAAGTCAGAACTGCTTGCAGACAAAGCAACGCATCCGTGACATGGCAGACTGAATGCAGGGAACATGATACACCATACGCTGAACACAGAGGACCGGATATTGCTGCCACAGTGCTGCTACAGGCATGCTCATTGCCTCGCATTTCTTGGTATAAAAAATGCCATTACTGTTTCTACCTTCTGTGTTATGTTTTGTTTTAGTTAATGAATATAAGGTCTCGGAGCTATGAAATTCTTTTTCGGACACTCTATGTAGGGTAGTAACAAATATTTGAGACAAATGCACACAAGTGAGGAAGAGACACTCAAAATTTTACCCTATTACATAATGTGTTCTTACAGTACAAGTTATCATCATACACCATCTCAATACTTCTGGCGAATTGAAAGTGTTAAAGGATATACGAACCTTTACCTTTACGTACCCAAGTACCTGACGTCTGAATTCTAACTAATTTATTTTAAATGTATAGACAACGCTGTTTATTTCATATTTAATTTCCAGAAACAAAATCACGGGCAACCCACTTGAAGAAAATTTCCTTTGTAGAAATTCCTGCAGGATGTAGATGCTATTCGGATTGAGCAGAATGTCAGAACTATCTGAAGTTACAAAGTGAAGTAAAATATTTATGGATAATTACACATTTACCGGTCAGTGTAATTTATTGCCAGGGTTCACTGGCTCAGTTTCAATAAACATAGATATTATTATTATTGTTTTTAAATGTGATTTCTTGCCACACACTTTCTATTTGTTTCATTTTGTTGTCTGTGTTTTTTGTATATGTATGATTCTGTGCTGTCTCCGTCAATAGCCGTATTACCTATTTATATTTATGTAATACACAGACAAATACACAGCAGCAAAATTTGTTTTATCGTACATAATTAATACCTACATATTTCGGTTGCTATTGCAGCCATCATCAGGATACCTTCACAAGAATACAGATAAAATAAAATAAAATAAAATAAAATAAAATAAAATTTATTGTATTGATTGTAATACATGAAAAAGCATATTATATTTTTATGATGTTTATTGTAATACACGATGAAACATATTTTATTATTGTGCATTTGTTGATGTACTGTATAAATGTAAATATTCCTTTTTTGCTCGGATACGGAAAAGACCGTTATAGCATTACATTAATACTGAAGAATTTATATTATTGTTATTATTATTATTATAAATATTATGATTTTAGTGAAGATAAAAAGAAATAAAATCATTTGTGGTTTTTATTATTATTGTTATTATCATCGAATTTTTCACTTCTCAGCTTTGGCTGGGAAATATTCACCTATCCTGGGATGAAGTAATCAACGGGATTAGGCTCGGTGGTCTTACTTATAGTTTAAAAAGTTTCTTACAATTGAACATGTGCCAAGAATTACAGATCTTTGCATTTGTATATGTGTATTCGGGTGCAAGTTATGTCTTGTTAGACTCTGTCATAGTGACTTTGGAATTACTCCCGTAGATGATATTACTATCGGAATCACTTGTGCTGCCTTTTGCTTCCACATAGCACATATTTCATTCGCCAGTTCTTGGTACTTGTTTTGTTGGTCGGTTATTGTTTTGGCGAGATTATGTGCATTTGGGATAGCTATGTCTCTCAAAAAGGTGTTCTTTGTTTTCTTATTCATAAAATTATGTCAGGTCGATTAAAAGGTATTATTTTGTCCGTAAGTATGCTGCGAATCCAGTACAGCTTGAAATTTTCATTCTCCAGTATATTGGCTGGTGTGTAATTATAATATGGACTTTCATATATTATTATTATTATAAACCATTACGTGGCTACGGGTGCAATTGACAGCTTTCTTGAAACTGAGTCCCATGATAGGAAAGATTTTGGGTCAGTGAAATGGAACGCTTAACAGAAATGTTTGTCCTAATCTTCACAAAGTTTCAGTCCGTTTCTGCTGAGGCAGTCACTTGTCTGTTACTTATGGTACAACGGGTCAGCCCTTTGTTCCCTACAGGCGCCATGAAAATCTTGGACAGCAGGCAGCCAACAACACAACAAAACAGACAACCCTGTCAGCTTGGTTCTTCTGTCGGGGAGACATTAAATCTGTTTAATATTCAGTTAAGGGAAACAGAGATTGTGAGCCTGCCTTTCGAGTTCGAGAACTGAAATCAAATTTTTCCCTCCTAACACGGCAATTGGTGCCAAGTTGTGCCTTCTATTAAACGTGGTCCTCTTTTTAGTGTCCAAAGTTTTAATGCTTGGAAGAACATGACACTGTTTACATTACTCCTACTAACATTACTACTACTAACATTCTCCCACTGGCAGCAAAATATATGCAGTTTTTCACAGCTGAAGTTATTGAATTGTAAGTTGACCGTGTGCACAAATAAATAAAACCGAAACAAGAACTGGATATGTTTTTATGTTTTTTATGTTCATACTGTGCATATTGGTTAATTAATGTTGTTTATTATTATAATTTCTGGTTAGGTGTGTGTACACACCTAACCAGAAATTACATATGCGGCAACATGTAGCAAGAATTTACCATAACGACACACTATTATATTGTATTTTATCATTTTAATAATTCATAAGTTAGCTGACACACCTTGTAAACTCCCTGAAGATGGTGTACTGCATTAACACCGAAATATGTCGGAGTAATTTTAATACTAATTTTACACTACTTGCTTGTGCGTATGTTGGTATAATAATGAACATAAAAAACTGGATAAAATTTTACGACCAATTTTTCAGTATATTTTCGCCATAAGGGCTGGATTAAACCAGTGACTTAGTCGGCCAGTTTCGTCGTTTCAGATGATCGAAGTTATTAAATTTGACATTCGCTATTTAATTTGGACTATTTCTTTGCACAAAATAGAGAAAGTACTTAATGTCAGATTAGATACTTTGGAAATTACGATTGTGTACTGAAAAGACAAATGTAGGGAAGAAAATAAATAACTAATATTACCCTTCTTATTTATACACAGTTTTTGTTGACTAAACATGACATTTGAGTAAAGGGTCAACATAACGGGGTGGAAAAATATACAAACAGTAAACGTCATGGTATACACTCAGTAACTCAAACATCCAGCAGCACAAATAGACATCCATTCGGCAGACATCCAGTAGCGCAGAAAGTTTACAAGTCTGTAAATTTTGTAGACGTCCTGTAGGAAAAAGCAGATAGCCCAACAGCAAATTAAATAGCAACTGATTCGGAAACTCAGTGGATCTTCAAATCTGCATACCTACCGAGCAATAACCTCTCGAAGGTATACTAATGAAACGGATAATGATCAAACACGAGCATAGAAATTGAAAGATAAAACCTGAAATACGTTTATTATCAACATCCTGCACCTGCCCATGAATACAGGACCACCCCCACATGTTTTGATTATTATTTATAGCCATCTTTAGACACACCAATATGTAGTGAAAGACCTACAAAGCATCGGCACATAGCTTTGTCAGTTTGTGAATGGTAAATAATGTGTAGAACGTCGTTACAGCACCATGGTACAGTGTTAGTACTGTGTGTCAAGGTAGGGTTAAAATTATTTCAAAATTATGCAGGAATGTTTCTAAGATCTTGTTCATCCAGTCACGCTCTCTTCATGGGTATGTGCAATTTGTTGGTAATAAACTTATTTATATGTCACATCTGTGTTTAACGTACAGTTTTGGTTTTATTGTTGCTATAACAGAATGTAATGTGTTTTCTTTTGGGTAATTCCCCGGCGTCTGAGTTCTAATAGCCGACGTTTCGGAACACTCTATCAGTTCCATCTTCATAGGCAGGTGAATGAAGTATGACACATTACATATAGAACACGGCGAAAGCTTAAAATCAAGAATATAACAGAATGGTTTATGCACTGAAATGTGCGAGTTGGAATATCCGGCCTTCTATTGCGAAACTCACATCAATGAAACTCGAAGTGTATTGAAATTATTTCAAATTATGACAACATAAAATTAATGTTTTTACTCACAACACTGTAAATCCGTCAAGTATTATCGCAGTGAATTACTTAGCCTGTCAATCAAGCAGTAACCTACTGAGTCAGCTGGGCGAACTGTCTCTTTAATGAACAGACAGTTTAGTCAGTCAACCAAATATTAAAAAGTCAAGTGGGCAGTCAGGAAGACCGCAAATTCACCGAACTTCATGGGCTGTGACAATATTCACATCAGCATAAACAGTAAGTACAGTAGGAGCGTATATGGAGCTCTCCGGACGTGACGTGAATATGTGCCAAAAACCAGCTCTCTAACACGCACGCTTGAAATGCAACACAGCGAGGGTTGAAAAATACCTCCTGCCACCAGCCTAACACCAGCTACTGCTCGCTTTTTGCCTGAAATATCAAGAGTCGAATAAATTCCAGTGATGCACCACGTCAGACAATGGTGACAGTACTGCTAAATAATGACGCATTCAGCAAGACGCCAAGCTTTGCGTGAAATCACAAAACGAGCGCCTCAGACTCACAAACAAAGACTGCGCTCGCAATAAGCAGGTGCTAATATCCAACACAACAGAGAGGCGTTACTGAATTACACGACATTGGCAGTAAAATGAGTTATCACTTTATGATTATTAGGATGCAAGCCTGTTCTCTGTAGATACGGTAGATTCCAGTTGTAGGCTGAATTCAAATTCAGACTTGAAAGAAATGTGTAAATACACACCAAAAAGAAATAATTTTACTTGTGTCCAGTATCCGTGATAAAGGAGTGCGTACGGTTGCGTAGAAGTAAATTTCAAAAATATTTCCAATTCCTGTGGATTGTGGGGGTCAATAGACTTTGTTCTAAATGACCCTTCATACAAAACCAAGCCACTCATATCTTTGAAAGAGAGAAAGTAGTTAGACCTAATTTTAAAGACTCGATACAAAGGTGAATGTGAGTGTATATTTGTGTCGGCGGTATTATTGAAAGAGTGACTTATATTACGAAAATTCTGGGCAAGACTTACGTAATGGTAAAAATTAAAGATAACGTTACCATGTAGTTAATGCTTTGGTGATTAATTTTTTTTATTTATTTATTAGTAATTTACTACGTTTCAGCTTCTGATAGCATACAGCGATGTTAGTGAAAGAGGATGATGAATGGTAACGGTCTGAAAGGAACCGGTTGTGAAGCATTCGAAGGTATTCTTCTGGCATTTAGAAAACAAAAAACTAATGAAACAGTAGAAATTTCAGGCACTGCACCTAAAAATGTTACCAATATCCACATTACGTGATTACATACTAAATAAAGGTCTGAATTGTCGCGACACACAACTGCCTGATGCTGAATATTTGTGTAACACTAGCAGCAAGATGTCGGACCGTGTGGACGGCAGAAAATTGGATCGGTTTAAAGTTTCGGTGTGACCTAATGCGGTTCATGTATTCTGCTTTAATCTAATACAACTGTAATTACTCACATGCGTCGGCTGTGCCATCTCTTAGGCGGTTAGCCGCCGGACCCTCAGCGAGGAAGTCCGAGTTCACTCCCAGACCAAATCGTGTGGCGATTGTGGTGAATAAAGTTCAATGACACGGGATTTCCTCGCAGCACTCCCCTTTCTTTTCCTGTCAGAATCATTCCACTGATGCTCCATACTCACTCACCCAACCATCACATACAGTACACCCTATTAACAAGGCAGGCAATGTACGTATATTGTAACATGGAGGGCATTCGTTTGTCGTAGAGACGCAATAGATTTTACATACTCTGAGTTTGTGTGTGTAGTCTCAGTTATCCAGCATGTAAAGCGCATGCGCAATGTCACGTCGTCACTTGTAGACTCGTCGGTTGTTCAGAATTTTTCTATACAGGTTCATCGAAAAAGATGGACGGGATTTGAAACCGCTATAACCTAAAACGTACTAGACAGATTTACACGTTTGGCATCTTAAAATGTTCAGAAAATTTTAAAGCTTTATACTTACCTTAGTACATTTCAATATGTGTAACATTTGTAGCTCTGGAGACGTCCAAACGAAATTCTATCTCCTGTCATGTTTTCTGAATCATGTCTCGTGTTACAGTTTCAATGGCTGATGTGATCCTGTCTTGCAGGTGCTGGATATTCCTTGTCTTCTCAGCATACACAATGTTCTTAATGTGCCCCCCAGGAAAAAATCAAGTGGAGAGAGATCTGGGCTTCGAGGTGGCCAGGGTACTGGTCCATCCCTTCCAATCCAGGCATCAGGGAATCTCTCATTTAAAACGTCAGTCACAAATCAACTGAAATGGGGAGGAGCTCCGTCTTGCATAAAAATAAACCTACTTGCAATTTCTTGTTCGAAGGTTTCAATCTGTGGGAACACGTACTTTTTAAGTTATAGCGGTTTCAAATCCCGTCCATGTTTTTCGATGACTCTGTATCTTCTCATAAACGGTATCATTTTCTTAAAGAGTCATAAAATGTGTGTTACGATCTTCTCTACAAATTTACCTGAAACATTTCTCATTTTCAAAAGAAATGAGCGAGATATGATCAGAGACTTCAGGTAAAGTCCCCATTATTCTTGTCTGATTTTAATGAAAATTGAATTTTCTCCACATATTTTCGAAAAATATTCAAGTATAAGATTTCATAAAAATACATCTAGTGAGAGTTCAGTTGTTGCATGCGCATGAAACAATATCCCACACCTTTACCGCTACACAGTTGTTTGTAAGTGGTAACACCGAAGAACTTTACCACACGAAGAGACAGCGATCAGGGCGTAGCAAAGCACACGCCAACAATCATATACGAAGTAACACTGCACAGTAATTTTTCCTTAATTGGCCACCGTAAAGAGAATTTATTTTCGCATCTTGCAGAAATCAGCTACGCAAAAGCAAACTGTCTTTAGTAACACGTGACAAAATTTACTGTGATTACTTCAGAACTATAACACATACCATAACACGCATGGACAGCCAACGAAACAGCTTAGTTAGCATAGTGATCAGGTGACGGGGTACACAACTGTGAAATCACGGTTCGATTTCTGGCAGAAGAAACTTTCTCGGCTCTCCAAAGTCTACAAGCCTGTCTCTTGCGGCAGCCTAATTTCCTGTTCACTGGACCCTGCGGAAAAAACAGCTAGGACGTGAGATTGGCCACTCACTATTTAGTTCAGTGGAAGAACAAATGAAGACACACCTCCACTGCCCTCTATCCTTCTTGGCATGAACGGAGAAATTGCCACGTCTTCCATCATGATGCACATCGCAATGAAGACTTTCAAAATATTTCGCGTTTTTATATTTCATTGAAGAAACTAAAGCATTGTCGAAACACATGGGGTTAATGGGGGATTTTGTAATAAGTGCGGCTTTATTTAGATGGCCAGTTGTCACTGACTTTTCAGAAAATCTCTTTCAGCGTGTTCTCTGTCATCCACTCCACAGAAATTATTACCACCATTCAATAAAAACACAGAAGACTGTAATTTTTGTTTCGATACTGGAGAAACTTTTCGCCTTTATAAAACCTGCATATTCTTTAGTATTTTCACAACAGCCGAGGACTGGTATAAATTCTGAGCCAGAAGAACTGAATCCACAGCATCACACAATATGACTTTAACATCCGTCTTAATATAATCTTTACATGTACCTCTTGGTTCCTGAAATCCCATCTTTATTCCCAGCCAAAATTCTGTATGTATTTTTCATGTCCGCTCCACAAACACTGTTTAATTGCTATTACTATAACAGTTATTTTATGAAGTATACGAACGATAGAGTTCCACATTCATCTATAGTGTACCCACAATTTCTACCCTAATATATTCAAACAGGCTCCCCAGTGACATACACTTAAACCCCCCTTAACCTGCTTCTTTCTCTATTTTCACTCACGATTTTGCAACACCTAAATATCTTACTTTGTTAAATAATAAGACGGTACAAGTAAATGTCGTCTATTTAAATGTAACAAATTTGCTGTGTTCAGGGATACGCGTTTCACTACAAATGTCAGAACCTTATAATTTTATATTGAAATAACATAGACTGTAGTCTTCTGTGGTATAAATTCTCTGTGTCCTTTTAATAATTCAGTTACTGAATTGTTACACTTTACGCTTATTTGAAAGTGCTAACAATGACACAGAATTTGTTCAAAGAATCGCTGAAATTATCTTAAACTGAAGAAAGAATTAGTGAACTAAAGGGTACTATTCAACACTTCGTCATGAATTAATTACCCTACTAATGAAGCTAACAATAAAGATTTTTATTACACAAAACTTTATTTCCAATCTCTTAAGAACCACAAGAAAAATAGTTTCTCTTAAGATGCTGTGTCGGTGTGAAATAATATTAACTCTAGAAGTTCCCTCGTATATTTTGGTCTATTTCATTAAAAGATAATTTGCACGTGACCAGACTTAATATCAAGTAAGCCTTCTATCGGTTTCACACACCGAAAGCAAAATTGTGTCTCTCAGGACACTAGAAAAAAGATGAGAATTAGGAGGAAAAGATAAACGAGCAAAGACGATGACGACGACGACGACGATGATGATGACGATGATGACGGAGAGGGATTACAGAAACTGGAAGAAACGGCAAGAGAAAGAAAATATAGAGAAGGAGGATAAGGGCCATTTAAGTCCACGTATCTTGAACCATCGACGAAGTACTTAATAATCTAGAAATAAATAAAGTCGAACCCCAATATAGCGCCACCCTTAGTCAGAGTGCATGAAAGTCTGTTCTACAAAAAGATAAAACGTAAATTGTTCCCTGTCGCTGGAATGAAGACATACAGGAGAATAAGAGGTATAGCTACACTCGTTTTTATCTTGGTCCCTAGATTGTGTGGGTGGTTAACTTCATGAGTCGGCCGCTCTGCCCACGGAGAAGTCCCCAGTACATATTAAGCAGGAGGCTGGGCGGGCACCAGGGCCCGTCTAGACATTTTGGAGAAGAGTACAATATCTTGCGCCACCTGGGATTCGAATACAGTACCTTCTTATTGTACAGTATTTTGACGTACCGCCACAACGTGCGGTGAATAGAACATAGGCTTTGACTTAAGCACAGAGGGTAGTTCGTGGCTAGCACCATTAAACTTACTGCGATTGACATACTGAATATTCCTTATTACGTGAGAACTTTGAAGGCACAGGCGTGACGTTGTGAGCGCGCATATAAGAAAGAAAAAGGCACGTGTTGGTTTATGAGTGAAATTAACTCCATTCTACGTACGGCTGCTGCCTCTATCTTCAGACCGGCACGACTCCTTCACTTTCCTATTATCGCCAGTACAAGTCATTTCTTCCACACGTCAAGTCCACGACTTGGGATCACTGGAATGCAATTTCCCGTGAACAATATTCCAAGGCACGAGAGTGCTTTACTGCGGAGAATTCACTCCTCCTTTCTTGGCTTCCACAAGTCCTTCTTTCCCACTCGCGTTATCCAGCACACCAACATCAAGCAACTCGATTCTTTTCTTTGCTTACATGTGAACAGCTCTATTGATTCCTCTTTCATTAGTTGAGCTCTTCGAGTTAATAATGAAGAGAGTTAAGTCATTAATCTTGGTCAGTTTTCAGTTCTAAGTTTCATTATAATTCCTCTTGAATAAGAAAAATGATTTTTATTTGCGCCTGTAGTAGAAATAACGAACATTTTCTTGTACGGTACATTAATGCACATTGAACAGAAGGGTAATGATGCGTAATGTACCAAAAATAAATTCAGCCGGGATTAGGATATACTGGTAACAGCGTTGAAATTACTGTATTCCGATACTAACGTTTCTAAAAATATTTGCGTTTTCATGCTAGTTGATTTTTATTACTTTGAAAAGAAGACTCGGGTATAATTCAGGAAGAAAAGAACAGACTGAGAAAGACCTCATGAAATAATCCAAAGACAAGTTAAGAGCACATCAACTTTTGCTTAACTGTCCTATATATATTGTTAGGCATGTGACAGTTCTAATGGGTTATGTAAGAACGTGGCAGTGCTGTCAAATAGCAATTTGTCGAAACCCACACTATTCGTTAGACTGAGAGTCCCTCATTATTAGACAGTTGGGTCACAAATACAACTTCTGTCAACATTTGATTGAAGACATTATGAAGTGCTTGAATACGTATTGCACGTGGTAATAACTAATTTTGTACGTCAGCACAACTGTTTTATTACACAAGGCATATTCGTGCGAAAGTCAAGTAATCGCGGTATGCCAGGACATTGCGGACTCTCTGGATAACGGAGACAAGATTGACGCTATTATAGTTGACTTTTCGAAAGCTTTTGATTTAGTTCCACTTGGT
>Ga0136643_10015821_pt1 | contig 11334 bp, 8 predicted proteins | sample TergutLab28metaG_FD_96883 | JGI IMG/M metagenome (GOLD analysis project Ga0136643, IMG submission 96883) | Labiotermes labralis P1 segment gut microbial communities from Petit-Saut dam, French Guiana - Lab288 P1 (version 3) (version 3) | ecosystem: Host-associated > Arthropoda: Insects >... | reverse complement strand
TGGTTTTTCCATTTCGTGTTTTGTCTGAAATTTTCCTTGGATTATCCCCATTGCCATCCACCCCACCCCCCTCACTTTCTGAAACGGGGGGGGGGGGGTATATTTTCTGGTGAATTTTTTCGAATGTTTCATTTCTTCAAACGGTTTCAAAAAAGTGTAGGTACTTCCAGCCAAAGATTTAAATGGGTTGGCCTGTCTGTGGTGAAGTTAATTGTTTTGAAAGGGTTGTAGTTTGTGAAATTCCGGAAGGGATTTATTTGGAAATTTTGATTGGGCTTTACTGGTCCGTAAAGATCTAATGTTTTTCTGTGTTTTTGCATCGGTATTTGAACTGCACAAACCGATGGCGTGAATCCAAAGAGACAGGCCAAGACAAATTGGAAGGTTTGATGCAGTAAAACAAACGAGGAATAAAACTGCCATTTAAACATCATACACAGATGATGTGTGTTAGTGAAATACAAACAGAAAACCATTGCAAATTCTCGTCCCGTAGTCTACAAGCAGACGAGGCTGAATGTAGACCAAGGCCCTCGCAGGCTGTGCCCGACTGTTTTCCTTCAGAATAGAAAGTGGGAGGCCTACTTTTTGTTCGGGGGTTACGCCAGAATTCATGGATCGTTGAAAATCAGCTGGCTGAGACAATATGCTGCGACGGTCAGACGGTGGCGGTGAAGTATATCAAAGTGGAAGAGTCCCAGATATGGTGGCGCCAAGCATTATAAAAACCTTCAAATTTAGAAGGAACACATATTGGCTGGCTGTACCCTGAATCAATAAAGGTTTTCGCACACGGGTTGTAGATGCTGTTACTGTGTATGGATGTGCTGGAGGACAGACGGATGAAGGGGTTATTGGGACGAAAGAAAGAGGACGTATTAGGTGGATGAAAAAATGTAAAGAGAAATTAATCCGAAGTTGTAATGGAAAACGTGAATGGAAGAGGCTGTTTGGAAGGGGCAGGCCGAGATGTGAGGATAATATCATAGTAGATATTAAAGAAATAGGTTTGAGGGTGTGAGCTGGAATCGTCTGGTTCTGGATACGGTTCATGAATGTGCTGCTTTGACCGTGTATCGCGTCGTTATGCAGCCATACAAGATCGTACTTAATCTTTGGATTCCATGCAAAGTGAAAAGCTGAGCTGTTGTGTAGCTTCAGAAGACCAACCCTTTTCAGTGGAATTAATTAGCCGGAAGGCCACAGTTATCCAATGGCCCTGCTGGTGATCTGGCACTTGGTCATTAAAATCCTGACCTTAGTAAAATTAGGTACTACGACAGTAATCGGTCTGTGGTAGCAGCTACTGAAGGTCGCAGTTGGAAGGTAAACAGTGGCCTCATTTTCGTTTTTCGGCTATTCTTACGGAGGACCTTGCCGCTTTATGGCGTGCAAAAGGACAGTTTTACCTCTTTTACCGTTACCTGACGGACGGTTTTCGAGTTTTATGGCTGTTATTCCAAGCAAATGAAGAAACAGAAAGAGTAGCTTAAGATGGGCACGACTTCGGCTTCCACATCAATCCCGATTCATCATTCACAGTTCTCGCATCATATCCGACGCTATAATTTTTGCACTTGTGTTTGTTACAGTGGACACAGCAGTCCCGGGGTCACACGCGCTGCTTGATCTGGGCGTCACGTCACCCTCGCCACCCCCAGTGAAACGCGAGCCTCCCGAGCACAAGGCGCTACTGCATGGTATCATCAGCCAGCACCCCCACACGGCTCACCGCCCGTCTGCGTATACCACCTCCACAACAGGTAATGTATTTATTACCGGTTGTTTTCGGAATTGTCACGGACTAGTACTAGCAGGCAAATGTTGTTGCTTTTGTTGTTAAAAGTAGTTTCGTCGATTGTTCTCGCTTTTTTTTCCCGTCTCGTCAGTTATGAGACGAAAAGGGAAAACTTGCCAGATTTCATGATCTGTGTTACTCGTGTTATGGTCCGAGACTCCAGGCTCCACGAAATTTGGTCTGGAGTCATCTGTGAAGCACTGCTAATACTGAAACACATACCATACCTAATTTACAAGTACTGCATATGCTTCAAGGCAGCCGCGATAGCGTAGTCGGTGTAGCGACTCGCTACGAGTTTGACGGTCCGGGTTTAGAACCCTGGTGGGGGGGGGGGCGAGATTTTTACGGCTCATCCAGTCCGCCCCCGAGGGCCACTCAGCCTCCTGTACGACGTGTGCCGGTGTAGAGACGTACCTGTACCTCCCCCCCTTTGCTTGTTTGGCATCCTTCACAGTTTGCCATGCTTCAGCATCGCAGTAACACTTAAGTCAAACACCAACAAACACAAGTGGACCTTAGGTTTACACTGGACTTGGCAAATAGTGTGCAGGACTGGGCTTTCCGCTGAAGAGGCGCCATCTTGCTGACTTCGTTAGGTACAAAATCTTACTGTCACTGAGAGGATGGAGATTTGGCGTTCCCGAGGTGGTCACAACGAAGATCGCCGTCTTCGAGAACGTTGCGCCATGTACTGTGATAAGAGGGTTACCGTGTGTTCAGAAGAACGTGCTGTTTCCTTCTTCCATCTTCAGGGTAGAAGAATCGTGGAGAAACATAATGATAGTTTTATGTATGACATGACTGTCAAGCAACGGAGCACAAATGCACGTCGATGACTTTTGAACTGTAAAACTAAGCACACCGTGAAAACGTTGAGCCCAAAGAAAAGAGGAAGATTTGTGACCGTCACCTTCAATCGATCGCAGATGGTATAACTTATTTTAACTCTCGGGGTTCGTGATGCAGAAGGTTGCGATTGTGGTTAAGATTGACACGGTCATCGGTTTTAAGGCGTTGGCATTAGGAAAGGAATTCAGTAAAATGATTGATGAAGGTGGAAACATAATTTGAGGCCATTTTCGGTAATAACAGACGCCTGTTGCCACAGCACGGGTAGAATTCGTGGAAATTATTGGTACGCCTGTGCTGAATATGTTGTATGTTTATTGCTAAATTTCAGGTTCCACTTATACTGTCACTGGATAATGTAAAACATTTTATTCTGTTGTTTTAACACGACGATAATAAAAGTAGTAGTTTCAGTGCGAAGTGAGCAGTTGTGATTTCCAAAGGTAAAAGGTACAGTTTACCCTATAACCTGCCGTGAAGGCAGTGAGGGGGAGTATTGGATAGCTATACTCTTTCTTTAACCTGGCCGGTTGATGGTGTAGGCGGTTAACGCCACACCCCGGTCGCTTTACCCCCGTAAATAACCGGTACCCCTTGAATAGGAGGCTGGGTGGACCCCACGGCCCATCTGGATGGGTACGGAAAATCTCGCCTCCACCGGATTCGATCCCACGACCGTCCAGCGCGTAGCGAGTCGCAGTCTGTGTCGAATTTTACGAAAATTTCCTAAAACTTTGTACGTTAGTATTATTTTTGGGTTGTAGTAATTGTTTATTTAATATATTTGTAAACTATTTAAAATGCTACATACCTACAGTGGCATTAAGCTTCGTCGTGCCCGTCTGTCCGTCCGTATGGCAAAAGCCAGCCTGTACTTGACGGATTGTCGTGAAATCTTATATTGAGAAGTTTTACCAAATTCAATTTTGGTTAACATAAAACAAAAATAATAAACACTTGTACATGCCCCGCGTGTGTGTGTGTTTGTGTTTGTTTGTTAGTATGTTGCCGTTTACGGGACAAGCCCACGTACTGCAGAGCCAGAGAAGTCGAAGAAACAGCGGACGGTCGAAACAGTTCGTACTTGGCCACGTAGGTGAGACAGGCGTGCCGGACAATCAGGGAAAGAACCTAAACGCGCCTCTGTGTTACGCAGTACGTGCATTCCATATCCTTTTGGTACTGTATTTGTTGCCGTCTAACATACAAACGTAGTATTTTGACTTACCTACGGCTCGTATTGCAGTTCTCGGTGTTTCGACCTGTGCATAAGCCCCTGATACTCATCGTCGGTGTATAAATTGTACAGAAACAAGTTTTTGTGGGCCTAAATAAACATTTCAGAGGATACAGAGGTCTGTATGGTCATGCTCAGCGCTTGGTAGTGGCAGTGCGTCTTTGCTGTGTATGACCCTGGATGACAAATCTACTGCTGACCCGAAAATGAGATACCTGTAATCGAAATGTTGATATAATTTTTTATTACTTGGGTTTCTCGTATTCAATTACATATGAAATGCTGGTAAACGGTTTGATGTTAGTACTTATAACGTATTTCGTACAACACGGAGAACAAACACCAAATAAGAAGTGCGGAACTTGGAATTCAGTGTGGAGAGAGAAACAGAGCGAGTTCGGGAACCCCGAGGGAGGAGTCACTTGGAAATACTAGGCGTAGATGTTGGGATAATCGATCGTATATAGTATAGGGTGTGGGGTGAATTTTCATTTATAAAGCACGGGCGTCCAAACCGCTGCCTGCGCCAATTATTGCAAATTTGATATAGAACAGTCTACATGTTACATAATTTAGGAGGTTAGGTAAGCCACTTATTGTGATTTTCACACTTGCGGCCAGCGAACCAGCCCACAATTATAGTTGTGGCGGTTTGTCCAAATGGTTGGACACCCCTTTGATGGTTGTTTCTAACGTGGTAATGAGCCTTTGTGTTCGTGGCAGCGAACGTCGTGATCAGCCAAACAACTGTCAACTTCTCATTGAAGATCTGCAACATGAAGTTGGTTAAACAGACGTAGTCGAATAAGTCACTGGACCAGTGTGTGCACTCTGCACTCACCATACCGTTGTCATCGGCATTTTTGTCATCACAGTTGTAGTTTGAGAACTGTAATTTTGACACTTGATTTGTATGGCTATCAAACTTGGAGTGTTAAATTGAAGGGAACACTGAGGGGATTCGAGGGCATTGTGCAGAGATGAGTAATTGGAACCAAGGAGGAGGCAGCAACAGAAGCTGGAGAATACAGCGTGATAGAGCGACATGATTCGTACTACGCACAACGTGTTATTAGGATGATCAAACCGAGGAGTTGATGGTTATGTGGCACGCATGGGAGGGATGTGCACGAAGTTTTGGTAGCATAATCGAAAGAACGTTTAGTACTGGGAAGGCCGTGGTTTACGTGGGAGGATAATATTTAAGTGAATCTTAAAAAACAGGTTTATGGAGTGAGGTCCTGATTCGTCTGTCTCAGGCTGGGGACTAGTAATGGGTCATTGCAAACACTATAAATAACTTCCTGGTTCCGTAAAATGAGAATTTTTTCTTTTGATTAGCAAAGCAACTATTACCTTCTGAGCCCCCCCCCCTCCCTCCCTCTCTCTTACAGCAGTGGCTTATCTACCTTTGAATAGAGTCGGAACGAACGGCTTAGTCGAACCACAGGCCTCCATTTCGCTTTTGTTCAGGTGTGACAGCAAACCAATAATGTTCGTCGCAGCAGTCCTGTGTTAGGGCCTGCATCACGCGGGAAAGTGAAGCAGTTAAATCCATGTTGCTGAAGTGACAGTAGTAACTTCGTGGAATGAACATGACGTGAGTGGATTGAATTCAAGGTGGAAAATGGTGTAAGAGTATGTAGATATGTATGTATGTAGTACTGTCTGGCAGAACACGGCGTAGTTAAGTATGGGGAAAGAGGAAATGCGTAGTTCACTTTGATATGAAGACTCGGATGTGTATAAGAGTCGACAGACTCGGGTTTTGGGCTTAGGCAGCCGCCATTATTAAGAAGATGGAACAGTATGAAATATGCGGGTGGCTCTAAATTTAATTTCTTCTGTTCCAGTAGTGGATAAATGAAAGGTTTAATCATAAGAATATTTTGACGTTTCTTATTCATTGCCATGATTTTCGCGCCATAAAGCCGTCATTCATAAAGTTAATGAGAGGGTCGCCAAATGAAGGAATTGGGGCAGGCAGGGCTTGCAGCACGAATGAGAGCGGTGAAAGATGGGTGCATAATGTTGGTGAATCTGAAGGGACCGAAGTGCTTGGGAGGTGTGACTTTAGGGACGCCAGTGATAATGTAACGGATCTTTAAGAAAGAAGGAGTAAGGCACCTCACTTCTTCTACCAGTAGGTGCAGAGGGTTTACAAAGAGCGCCGAACTATAGCCCTTACTCCGTTCCATCCACTCCCCTTTCCGTCAAATCCTCTCTACTCCTTCCCAAGTGTGTAGGGGTCTTCCTTTGGGTCTCTTCGCATGTATTCTGGCTTGCCAGCCCATTTTGGGGCATCTCTCATCCCTTATTCGCACAACGTGCCCAAACTATCTTAATTGTGCTAATTCTGTCACTTCTGTAAGGAAAATTATTCCTAATCCCACCCTTATGAGGTGTGAGGCGTGACATAATTTTCCTGCAGCAGGGTAGGACTGTTGTGAACACGGCTATGAACATTACTGGTTCATAAAAAGAAGCGAGGACGGCGCGTCATGGAATTTATTTGGTTAGGGGAGGTAGAGATAGCAATGTCTGAATTACGTGTGGCAGAGTAGTTAGTTGTACGCATGGGAACTGTAGTGAACTAGGTGTTTCTTTTTTTTTTATCATTTTATGTGCAAAACACGGGATTACTTTTCAGATATGAATTATTACTTTAAATGTAGAATTGTAACGCTGCTCGTTGACGACGTTGTGTATGTAGTCATATTTCAGCTGCAGTGTTGGCATACATGTTACATGATGTGGCCTCAGCCTGATAGATTATAAACTGGTGACTGACAAGACAAACTTAAACGCAAACTTACTTTCCGTGCCGGTCCTGGATTTTAGCGCTGTGTAAGCGGAAGCCAAAGAGGTGACCGTGAAAGTTGTTGGTAGAGCGTGGGCGACCCGATTGGTGTAGCTTGTGCTAATTTCTCTCCTGTTTCCTCCTAGCGATCATATGTGCAGACAGTATTGAATTTAAACCTGTCTTTTGTTTTGCTTCTTCGCACTGAACCAAGCACAAGGCAGAACTCAGTGTAATGGATGCTAACATGCTGCAAAAGAGAAGATTTTTATAAGTCGGTCATGAATACTTTCGAATTCTATAACCGACGTTTCGAAAATAATGCATCGTCATGCAAGGTAACAGAGTCACTCATCATCTCGAAACAGAAGGATGGAACAAGGCAAGAAAAAGTAGGATATACAGTACATATTGCAGTCAGGTGCTTGCCATGAATTGCCATGAAGCATGACGTTTGTTTGAACAGCATTCAGCCACAGCCACGTATTTGCGAACAACTCCAACAAATAGACGTGAGGTTCATTATGAAATCAGGTGGATCATAAATCTGGAAATGCGTTTTGTTATTCAGACGTCCTCTCATCTGCTGCCCAGAGTGGTTATGAGAGTAAGAAAAAAAACTGCAGCGTGTAGCTTATGGGTGTAAAACGCGATCTGTTATTCTGTAAAGTACTTTAAAGTTTTTAAACAAGGGCTACACAAATCCCGGGCGCCAGCTCGCCGGGCCAACTAAATTTTGTATGGCGGTTCCTAATATATGTGGGTTCTCAGTGTAAGACTGCATGTCACCCTTGTGGCGCTTAGAGTTCTGAGGTTGCTGCTAGATTTTTGGAAAATTTGTGCACTCCAGCTTTTAAGTAAGGAAAATATGTGGACCTCAGACGGGTTGAGGTAGTGGACAGTTTATAATCTTAACTAAAGCGAACCATATGAATTGTGGTGTGGAAAAGGTCTTGAAGAATTTTCGTGTGGAACACCACAAACTGTATGGGGGATGACATTAAGAAATGAGGAGAGATTAATGGAACGGACTAATGATTGCGTGCAGTGGCAGCAACTGATTTCTGATAACAGGACCCAGATGTTCAGTACAACACGCATTACACGCACAAGCAAGCAGACGTAGAAATCGGATTTATGGGTTGCAGTAATGAAGGATTTCTTGTTACGAAATATACATGCACGTGTGTTGCATTGCGACCGTACAGATTTGGTTCCTCAGATACTGTATTTTGTTCCACATTAATGGCCCTTTTGTGGTCTTGTGCTAAGAGGAAATGCTAAACTGTTCGTAATTGCAATGTGACGTCCAAAATATTATTTTATTGAATCTATTGTTACACTACTTGATCATAAATCGCAGACGAAGAGTTCCACGAGATTGAGTAGAGCTTACAGTGTGGACTGGATGCTGAGCCTGGAATCTGTTATGAGCTGTGGAAAAATGTGCGTCCCTTTCAGTGACACGGTGTAACTGAAGTTTTTAAATGTCCGTCATTAAAATTCGTCGCCCCATAATAATTCCAGAACCGGGGAGTCGTAAACGTGTTCTTTTTTACTGTCCGTCCATTTAATCCTTTGAGGAGCAACTATTTTATTTCTCAACGGCTTCTTGCTGAAGAAGCTACCCTCGTGCTACGAGGGGCCGCGTCCATTCACTGGGGTAGCCTTCCGTACTTAATGCGGGTGCGTCTGAGATTGACCCTTCACCCCGCTGGTCATTAATCGTGACATTATGTAGCGAGGGGTCAGCACTGACCGTTGCGGCGCGGAATGACGAGTCGGAAGCGGAATATTAGCAGCTTTTATACACATTGGAGAGGTTCGTCCGGTTCTGCTTAAGAAAACATCCAGTCCGCCGCTCGTTCCCACATGTCGGCGGGGACCTAATGGAACCTGCAACCCTTCCTTTGTACGTTATTGAAGACGCTTCGATTCTGTTTGTCAACGGTTAACAGCTCCACTCAGCATTGCTGTTCCCAGGCCATTGTGGTGCACAGAAATGTTATATGTAATTTACCAGAATAGGTAAGAAGTGCTTCCTCGTTGAAGCGCTTTTGCAAAGGCTTTGCTTGTTTGGTTTGTGAAGTTGGCTCTGGACCGAAGTGCCACGCCGTGAAGTGTAAGAAAACGCCACTCCTTAACCTCGGCACTAGATAGGAGTCACGAGCCAGCTCTACCCCCGATTACAAGTAAAATGAAATTGACGTGAGAGTGTATTTAAAGGCTACGAAAAGGCTTCAGCGCAGTATAAATCCGTCACACAAGTTGGGCTCGTTGCTGTGAATGGCGAATGGCTTTTGTAGTTCATTGGAAGTGACATATCATGCAGAGCGCACACAGTGATGATGGTCTTCAAGTGCACGTTCCTTGAAGGCCAGAAAACCCAATAGAATGTGCACAAGCAGGCCTAACACAAAAGGTGCGAGAAAATGCAACTGTTTGCCGCCAACCGTACGCGGATGCACGAGTAACAAGGCTATGAGCAACATCATCTCCCGTGTGTGCTGTGTAATTACACATTATTTACTTCGTCCGGCGTCACGCAGCTAAATGTGGTCATTCTTTAAACAATAAAACGATGCGAAATAGGGCTTACGAAGATGTTCATTACGAATGCGAAATCTTTCAGTTACATGGGCTACGTGCAGAGCTGGTTGGATGTTCGCCGCTGCCGCTGTCGCCCGGTTCATATCGGCTGTTTATCTCGGGCGTATGAACTGCTTGTAAGGAAGTGTAACGCCTTCATGCCGGTTGTCTCGTGCCGCACTTAGTGCTGCTGCGTAGGCCAGATAAATGGCGTTCTGATAAAGACTGTAGGTAGCTGTCTGGATGGACAGAAAGAGAGAAACGAAAAGGAAGAAATGATGCTAAGGAAAGGATTAATTTGTAGTCGTGTGTGAGGAACTTAACACGTTCTGGGGAAGATGGAGAGAGAGAGGAGGGGGAGAGACCAACATTTATCTGAGCTGTTCTTTGTGTTGCGTACCAAAAATTACATAAATTTCGTTCGTCTCGTGTGGCGTATGGGTTTTGCGGTGGGGGCCTGGAAGTGTAAACAGAGTTTCGTTGGGCAGTTCAAAACCGCAGGCATCCTGGTGAAGCAGGACGGTTCCATTCATGGTGTCACACTTGATCGTTAATGCAATGGTTCCAGCAACGTCATTAACTGATCGAAACTCAGCAGGAGGCTTAAAAATTAACACAGAATAGGTTGCATTGTATATAACCTTGTGGTTTTAGGTTGTTACCAGCTTCTACATTGAAGATGGAAGCACCAGGACTCTCAGAAATGGTACTGATTACCTACCAGATACACGGTGTCAGCAAAATAATACTCCTTAATTATTTACGCCGTAAAGACCTCAGATCTCCTGCAGAGACCTGTTAATTTTTACAAGTTTTGCATTCTGAAGGCAGTGAAGGCAATGTCGGTTAGTCGCCATCTTGCGAAAGTGAAGGCCCTGGTTTATTGCTAGGTCAGCTCGTGTGTGATGTAGGGTGTAATAAGTGGCAATGTGGCAAGGTGTTTCCTCCCAAGCCATCATTTGATCATTGCTTCGTGGTCATGTGTCAATCACAGCATCCTAATCAGGGGGTTGTACAGTAGGCGTTTTTACGGACGCAGTTTCGTTGTAACCAGTCTTACTTCATTCACAGGATATGGCAGTACTTGACCCTTGTACGTTCGCATAGCACGAAAACAACGAAGGCACACCACTCTGCAAGGCAAAGAGCCAATTTATTTGTTTATTTATATATCCATGATGCTTTGCTACGCCTTCAGTATAGCGGACTACGTTGCATCGAATGGTATTGATGATGGTGAATGAGGAAATGGGGAAGGGATTTTCGAAAGAAGTGGTCGTAACGTAGTGGAGTGCCTGGAGTGACATAAACACGACAAGTCAGTGGATAGCCGGTATCCGGGCACAGATTCGAAATTCGCACCTCCCGTTACCACGAGTCTAGCGCGTTACCGTTAACCTCTTTTGGTAAAGAGCGTCAGGATAGTTCTGCATCCCAGCATTTGCACCCGTTCAACTGATTGCAGTGCGCCAGTCTGGTCACATGTCGGACTGAAGCATTTGCTGTCGGGAACTGCGCTCCGGCACGAGGCGGTTATCACAGTCATTTTGGATCAAATGGATTTGACAGTTGTTTAACGACGTTGTATCGCTTACAGAGGTGACGTACTATCGAATTACGTAAAGGGATTATGGTGAAAAATCACCTCTGAAGAACTGGTATTTGTGGGGGCATAAAAACGCTCACCTGATGAACAACCGGGATTCGATTTCTGTCACCGACTAGGAGCCGTCTCTTCTACATCACGTCCTTACGGCCTCTTTGATCTACCCACCTTCCTGCTGACTGTACCAACCGCTTCTCCTCTGCAGTGGTAAAGCGTAAGCGTGAAACGAATCCACTTTGATTTTCTTTCCAACCTAACAGCGTCTTGCTTTTACTTCCACTTTTACGCCTTCGTGGTGTGGTGCTGTGGCAAAGTGTCCGCCTCACATTGCTGGAGAGGGGGGGGGGGGGGAAACAAGGTGGGGGGCGCCGCCCGGGGAACGGAGAACCCCAAAAACGCGGGGGCAAAACCCCGACAATATTTCGCGCGCGTTTGTGTGCGCCAAACAGCGG